>Ga0224547_1000105_pt1 | contig 15839 bp, 17 predicted proteins | sample 714P21014metaG_FD_179908 | JGI IMG/M metagenome (GOLD analysis project Ga0224547, IMG submission 179908) | Peat soil microbial communities from Stordalen Mire, Sweden - 717 P2 10-14 | ecosystem: Environmental > Terrestrial > Soil > Wetlands > Peat | place: Sweden: Norrbotten County, Stordalen...
GGCGGCGAAACGTCCCGGGATAGAGCTGCATTTCCAGCATCGATTCGAGTCGGCGGAATTCTTAGGTGAGACCGCGCAGATTCGCGACCTTCGGCGTGATCGAATCATCACGGTGCCCATGCAACCCTTGCTGGCAACCGACGGTGCAGGTTCCCTGATGCGCCGTGAGTTGAGCGCGCACCAATTGATTCAGGCTGCTGAGACGGATCTGGAACACGGCTACAAGGAATTGTCGATTCCCCCAGGAGCCGCCGGCCGCTTTCGGATGACGAACGACGCGCTGCACATTTGGCCGCGCGGGAATTTCATGCTGATTGCGCTGCCCAACGATGATGGCAGCTTCACCGCTACACTGTTTCTGCCGAAGCGCGGACCGATCAGCTTTGAGTCATTGAAGGATGCTAAGACCATCGATCAATTTCTTTCGCGCCATTTTTCGGATGCGCATGAACTGATGCCGCATGCGATCGCGGAATTCAGCGCTCATCCCGTCGGGTTCTTAGGAACGGTCTCCGCGAGTCCCTGGCACTCCGGCGCGCAAGCCGCCTTGATCGGCGACGCGGCGCACGCCATGGTGCCGTTTCACGGCCAGGGCATGAATTGCTGCTTCGAGGACTGCATCGAATTCGACGCCTGCGTCGAGCGGCGCTTGCCATGGGAAAAAGCGTTCGCCCAGTTTGGCGCGGCGCGCAAGCCCAATACGGATGCCATCGCCGTCATGGCGCTCGAAAATTATCTGGAAATGCGCGAAAGCGTCGCCGACCTGAAGTTTCAGCTGCGCCAAGCACTTTCTTTGGAACTGGAACGGCGCTTCCCGCAGCGCTTCATTCCGCGCTATTCCATGGTGATGTTTCATCACGAAATTCCCTATCTGACGGCGCAGCGGCGCGGAGCTACGCAGGCTGATATTTTGTCCGACCTGACGCAAGGCGCGGCGGCGCTATCGGACATCGACTACGGGCGCGCGGAACTGGAGATCAACGCGAAGCTGCCGCCGGTTTAGACCGCTGCGGGTGCGCCGGGTGCCGCGCCGCGGGCGCCGCGCGCGGGAGCTGCGGGCGCCTTAGGTCCGATCCAGCGTCACAAAACTGTAGGCGTAGGCATTCTTGGCGTCGGCCTCGTGATGCTCGCGGCTCGACTCGACCCATTTAGGTAGGCGCCAGTCCGCAAAGAACGCGTCGCCGTCTTTGATTTGCGTGTGCACCAGCGTTAGGTGAATGCGCCGCGCGGACGGCAGACACAGTCGATAAACTTCCGCGCCGCCGATCACCATCAAGGGCAATTCACCGCCGGCAGACGACCGGGCCTCTTGAAGAGTTCGAACCCGCTTGGCATCAGCGGGCGCGACAGCGGAAAGCCCTACACCCGCTGAGCGGCTCAGCACCCAGTTGGTCCGGCCCGGCAATGCCTTGCCGATCGACTCGTAGGTCTTGCGGCCCATGAGGATGTGATGCCCCATGGTGAGCGCCTTAAAATGCCGCAAGTCCGCAGGCAAGTGCCACGGCAGCTGGTTGGCACGGCCGATAACATCGTTCTCCGCAACTGCAACTACCAACTCCACAGCAGCGTCCGTCATCCGTTGTTCTCAAAAATTGAAAACGGATTTATACGCTGGCCGCGGCCAACTCACCAGCGGCCAACTCACCAGCGGCTTCCCGCCTCTACAGTTGCGCCGCCAATGAAGGCGATGTCTCCGGCGGCGTGGCCGTCAAGCCGACGACGGTGCCGTGCGTATCCGCGGAACACGTTGCGCGCGCCAGCGTCAAACCGGTCTTCGGGTCACGAGCCTGCAGATAGAACGTGAATTCATGGCTACTGTAGTAGTCGGCCAGGCCGGCGGACTCACTGTGATGATACTTCAGTTTGATTGCGGGCGCGGCCGAACCGGATGCGAGACTCGTTGCGAATGCCTGCGCGCAGGCATTCAAAGCTGTGTCTTCCGGAAATGCGTGGGAAACGGCGGGAAAAATCGCGGCGATGGATGCCGCCGTCAGCAGGAGCTTGCGAATGATCATGATGGTATTCCTAGTATCGAAAATACCAACTCCCTGACGGCAGGGTAGGCTGCGCTCGGCGCCGCTACAAATGAGAAATATTTTCTTAAGGCGCGATTTTCCTCATGTGTCAGGCGACGCGGCACTCGCTCAAGATCCAGCGTGTCAGCTCCTGTAAATCCTCGCGCGCGCGATCCTCGGGCCGGTGCAGCAGGTAGTAACTCTCGTTGGTGGTCAATTCCGCATCGAAGAGTTTCACCAATCCGCCGGCACTGAAGCGATCGGCGCTCAAGCGCGAGGGAACCAAGGCGATGCCGACGCCCTGCTCGGCGGCGCGGACCACCGCCGACATGGTGTCGAGGCGGACCAATCGATTGGGCTTGATCGGCTCGATCCCCAATCCCGCCGCCCAGCGTTCCCACGCCTCGCGGCGCTCTTCATGCAGCAGCAACGTCTTGCCGTTCAAATCGCCATAAGAATCGATTGGGTTGTCGAGCAGAAACGCGGGAGAACACGCGGCTATGAAGTTTTGCGCGAACAACTCGTGCACGACCAATCCATCCCAGGGGCCTGCGCCCACGACGATGGACAGATCTGCTTCCGGCGGATGGGTTTTGGGGGCTGAAAATGTCGTCTCAATTCGAATATCGGTTTCCTCGCGAGCCTGCGAGAAAGATGCGAGCCGCGGCAGCAGCATTTCGTTCGCAAAAAACGAAGGCACGTTCAAGCGGATGATGGTGCGGCCGTAGCGAACCTGGAGCTGCTCGGTGACGGACTCGAGCTTGGAGAAAATATCGTTGATATGTTCAAGGTAGTTGGCGCCGGCATCGGTCAGCGTCAGCATGCGCACTCCCCGCTGGAATAGACTGACGCCCAGTTGCGCCTCCAGCGCCTTGATCTGATGGCTGATCGCCGACGGAGTGACGAACAACTCCTCGGCCGCGGCCTTGAAGCTTTGCAGCCTGGCCGCGACCTGAAAGGTCTTTAAGAATTTGAGCGACGGCAAGCGCATAGAGACAACCTATTGTACCTCATCCTTGCGCAGCAACATTCGTGCCAGCCGCTCTTGCCCTGAATTGCCGAGCATGAGCTGACATAGAGTCACGGCGTGCCTTATTCGCGAGCGCCCGAGGAACAGGCCGCACGATGCTAGCGCGCCATGACGTCCGCTCCGGGCTGCGCTACTCGCGCCCGCGGAACCAGCCGCTGATGCTCAGCCGCTCGCGCCGCGCCGTCAACACCTCGTGCACCCGCCCCGGCGTCAGAAAACAAACCAGCCTGCCGCCGACAGGCTCGATGTCCAAGGTTCGATCATCTGAATCGTGCAGGCGTAGCACGCCGCCGTCGGAAGGCTGCCAGTCCGCGTTCAAGTACAGCACCAGCGACACTTGGCGCTGCGAGGTCCTAAGCGGCTGATCGACGTGGCGCGCATAGCCTGCGCCTGGCGGATACCGCGCATAGTGCAGTTCCAACTCGAACAAGCCTAGGGTTGCCTCGCGGTTCAACTCCAGGCGCAACTCCTCCAGCCGGTCCAATAAACTGCGCTCCGCCGGAAACAGCGGCTCGCCCAGCCAGCAGGTGAAGTCGCCGCGAATGTCCTCACGGCGTTGCGCATCCGCCCGGCTACCGACGCGTGCGGCAGCAAAATCTCCCCGCGCCTGACGAGTCCGCGCGCACTGCAGCAAAGCGTGCCTGTGGGCGGATGCGACGAACTGATCTCGAATCGAGACTCCGCGTGAGGTCAAGTCGGCGCTTGCGCTCACCGCGGCCGTTGGCCGACGACTTTGCGCTTTAGAGTCTGGCCGCGCCGCTGCCGAACTTTCGGTCTTTTGGACTTTGCCTTCGTCTTCGACTTTGCCTTCGTCTTGGGCTTTCGCTTCTTCTTCGGCGCTTCCAGCATGCTGCCGCGGCAGTTCGTCGCTCCGCACTGGCACGCGAATATCACGTCCACATCGGCAGGATCATCATCGTCACGCTGAATTTGATAATCGTAGGCGAGCTCCTCCCCTGGCTGGATGGTGCGCAGTGCCTCGATGAAAATTCGCCTCCCCGCATTGACGGTTTGGCAATTCGGGTGGCAGCCATGGTTTACAAAGCGCGCTTCGTTGCCGTTGACGCCTGCGTCGATCACCGTCTTCGCATCGATGGTGAACAGAAAGGTATGACCATCTTTCGGATCCTTGTCCTTATAGCGCTCGTTGGCAATGGCGTGGCTCACCCGGTCGCCGAGATACTCGATCACCATGGTTCCCTTGCGGATCCGCCGCAAGGCGAACACGCCGTAACCGTGAATGCGTGAGTGACGAACCTCAAACAGTGGTTTGCGGCGCGGCGCGCGCTTGCTCATACGGCGATAGGTGCTTTGATCGCAGCATGATAGCGATAGTCGAGGATTTCAAAGTCTTCGTACGCATAGTCGAACAAGCTTGGGGGCTTGCGCAGAATTTTCAGCTGCGGCAGGGGAAACGGCGCGCGCGATAGCTGTAGATCGGCCTGCTGCAGATGATTCAAGTACAAATGGCAATCTCCGCCCGTCCACACGAAGTCGCCGACTTTGAGATTGCATTGCTGGGCAATCATGTGCGTGAGCAGCGCATAAGAGGCGATATTGAAGGGGACGCCCAGCAGGGCATCGGCACTGCGCTGGTACAGCTGGCAGGATAGGCGCCCGTCGGCCACATAGAACTGGAACAAAGCGTGACACGGCAGCAGCGCCATGCGATCCAATTCGCCCACGTTCCACGCGCTGACCAGGATGCGGCGCGAATTGGGATTGCTCTTGAGCTGTTCGAGCACCTGCGCCAGCTGGTCGATTTGCCGCCCGTCCTGCGTGGGCCAGCTGCGCCATTGCTTGCCGTAAACAGGACCTAATTCCCCCTTCTCATCCGCCCACTCGTCCCAAATACTCACGCCATGCTCGTGCAGATATTTAACGTTGGTATCGCCGCGCAAAAACCACAGAAGCTCGTAAATAATGGAGCGCAGATGCAGTTTCTTGGTGGTCACCAGCGGAAAGCCGCCGTTCAGATCGAAGCGCATTTGGTAGCCAAACACGCTCACCGTGCCTGTGCCGGTCCGATCGTCCTTCGCAGCGCCGTGCTCACGGATGTGCCGCAGGAAATCGAGATACTGCCGCATTACGCCTTCACTGCCCTTAAGTTGCCGGTGGGTACATTGCGCCGATAGGCGTAAAGCATCATCCCGGCGCCGACCAAAATCATGGGCGTCGTCAGCAGCATGCCCATGGTCAGCCAGTTGCCGACCAGGTAACCGATATTCGCATCCGGCAGACGGACCCATTCCACCACGAAGCGGCCACAGCCGTACAGCAGCAGAAACAAACCCGTCGGCGCCAATCGCGGACGCGGCTTGCGGGTGAACCACAACAGAATGAGAAACAACACCAGGCCCTCGAGTGTGGCCTCGTAGAGCTGCGAGGGATGCCGCGAGATCAAGACGCCCTGGGCATCCGGCACGCCGAACCCCCATGGCAAATCCGTCGGCTTGCCCCAAAGTTCGCCGTTGATGAAGTTTCCGAGGCGGCCGAAAAATATACCGATGCCCGGCAACGGTGCCACGAAATCGAGCACATCCGCAGCATTCTTGTGCTTCACGCGGGCGAACACGATGACGGCGATCAGCACGCCCATCATGCCACCGTGAAACGACATGCCGCCGTCCCAGATGTGAAAGATATTCAGCCAGCTTTCGGCAATCACGTCATGCCCGTAGAAAATGCACCAGCCCAAGCGGCCGCCCAGGATGACGCCGATGGCGCAGTAGAAAATGAGGTCGTCGATCTCGAGCGGGATCCAAGTCGAACCTGGGCGCCGGGCGCGGTGCCGCGCCAGCCACCAGGCTCCGACGAAGCCGATCAGGTACATGATCCCGTACCAGTGCACGCGCAAGGGGCCAAGGGACACGGCGACCGGATTGATGTGCGGATACGTCAGCATGGTTCCTACTTTAAACTTTCATTGACCCGACAGAAATAGGCCTTCAGATAGCGCGTCTCGGGAATCGCAGGGTGCACGGGATGATCCGGCGCCTGGCCGCCCATTTCAAGAATTTGCAGGTGCTTCTCAGCGCCCCGCGCCGCTTTGGCGATGGCGCCCTGCAACTCATCAAAGCTCACGTGGAAAGAGCAGGAGCAGGAAACCAGAATGCCGTCGTCCGCGATCGCTTGCAGGGCGAGCTGGTTCAGGCGCTTGTATGCGGCGAGCGCTTTAGGCAGATCTTTCTTGCGCTTGGCAAACGCCGGCGGATCGACAACGACAATATCGAATCGCGCTCCCTGCTTGGCGAAATCTTCGAGAACATCGAACGCATCGCCTTTGCGTGTGACCACTTTGAGGCCGTTGCGCTCGGCATTCGCCGCAGCCAATTCCAGCGCGGCCTGGGAACTGTCGACGCAGATCACCTCGCGCGCGCCATTGTGTGCCGCACGCACGCCCCAGGCTCCCACATAGCTGAACACGTCCAGAACGCGGGCGCCCTTGCGCACATATTTGGACAGGGCGCGCCGATTGGCGGCTTGATCGAAAAACCAGCCGGTTTTTTGGCCTTCCGCCAGGGGCGCTTGGAATTCCAGTCCATCCTCGATCACCACCGCGGGCTTGTCGAAATTGCCCTTCGCGGTTTCGACATAGCTGGGTAGGCCTTCCATCTCCCGCGCCGAACCATCGTTCTTGAAGAGCACGGCCTCACATCGAAGGACCTGGCTCAAGGCTTCTTGAATCTTCAGTTTGAGCTGTTCCATGCCTGCCGTGCCGATTTGCACCACGCAGGCGGAGCCGTAGCGGTCGATCACCAACCCGGGTAATCCGTCGGACTCGCCGTAGACCAACCGATAGTAGGGCTTGGGATAAAGCCGCTCGCGCAAGCTCAAGGCAATGCGAATGCGCGCCGCGAACCACGCGACATCGGGAATCTTCCAGCTCTCCAGCATTCGCGCCGCAATCAAGGATTGCGGATTGACGTAGGCCAAGCCTAAGCCTAAGTCGTTGTGCGCCAGCACGCGCACCAGCTCGCCGGCCTTGAACTTGACCAGCGGCGACTGGCCGGTGTCGACTTCGTTGCTGAAGATCCAAAGATGTCCGGCGTGCAGGCGGCGATCTTCGTTGCGCTTGAGGCGCAGGACAGGCAGTTGCGCCACATTACCGGGGTCAGACATGGAAAGTACTTCGGCTATAGTAAACGTCATTCTAACCGACCCAGGCCGTGAACATGCTGCGCAATCACCTCGCGGAGGAGACCAGCCCCTACTTGCTGCAGCACGCCGACAATCCGGTGGAGTGGTATCCCTGGGGCGAGGCGGCGTTGACGCGGGCAATTCAGGAGGACAAGCCCATTCTCTTGTCGATCGGCTATTCGGCTTGCCATTGGTGCCATGTCATGGCCCACGAATCCTTTGAAGATCCCGCCACCGCTGTCCTGATGAACGAGCTGTTCATCAACATCAAAGTCGACCGCGAAGAGCGACCCGACCTGGATAAGATTTATCAAGTCGCGCAACAAATGCTGACGCATGGCTCCGGTGGCTGGCCGCTGACCATGTTTCTCTCCCCTCAGAAACAGGAGCCTTTCTTCGGCGGCACGTACTTTCCCAAGGACGCTCGCTTTGGGCTGCCGGCGTTTGGCGACCTGCTGCGCCGTGTGGCTGAGTACTATCGCGGCCAGGGCGCGCAGATCGAGGCGCAGAGCGCGCAACTTCAAGCCGCGCTCGCCAGCCTCGTTGCGGAACCGGCTCTCGGCGTCGTTCTCGATGAGACACCCATCGCCCAATCACGTGCCGCGCTCGAGCAATCCTTCGACGCCGATTTCGGCGGCTTCACCCGCGCGCCGAAGTTTCCGCACCCCAACAGCATCGAGCGCTGCATGCGGCATTGGTACCGCACATCGAGCGACACCAATCCCGATTTGCAGGCGCTGTACATGGGAAGCCTCACGCTGACACGCATGGCGGAAGGCGGTCTATACGACCAACTCGGCGGCGGTTTCGCGCGCTATTCCGTCGATGGTGCCTGGATGATTCCGCATTTCGAAAAAATGCTCTACGACAATGCGCAGCTGCTTTGCGAATATTCGCGCGCGCATCTGGCGACCGGCGAGTCGCTGTTTGCGAGAATCTCCAATGAAACGGCCGACTGGGCATTGCGCGATATGCATTCGCCCGAAGGCGGCTTCTACTCCAGCCTCGATGCGGACTCTCAAGGCCACGAGGGAAAATTCTACGTCTGGACGCCGAGCGAGGTTCAGGCGCTGCTGACAGCGCAGGAGTACGCGGCTTTTTCACCTCGATTCGGCTTGAATCGCACCGCCAACTTCGAGGGTGAATGGCATCTGCACACCTTTGCGTCGATTGACGATATTGCCGCCTTGCTCAGCGAGTCCGCGGAAACCGTCAACGCCAGGATGGAGTCGTCGCGCTCGAAGCTGTTGAAAGCGCGCAATTTGCGAGTGTGGCCGGCGCGCGATGAAAAAATCCTCACGGCCTGGAATGCGCTCATGATCAAGGGACTGGCGATTGCGTCGCGCGTGCTGAGGCGGCCTGAGCTGGCCGTGGCCGCCGGCGCCGCCGTTGACTTCGTGCATCACAATCTGTGGCGCGACGGCCGCCTGCTCGCGACTTACAAGGATGGCCGCGCGCACCTGCCCGCGTATCTCGATGACTACGCCTTCCTGGCGGATGCCTTGTTGGAGCTGTTGCAGACCCGTTGGCGCAGCAGCGACCTGACATTCGCGCGCCAATTGGCAGACGTGCTGCTCGATCAATTCGAAGATGCCGATGGCGGCGGATTTTTCTTCACCGCGAAGGATCATGAGAAGCTCATTCACCGCAGCAAGACCTTCGGCGATGAATCCGTGCCGTCGGGCAACGGCGTCGCGGCTTCCGTGCTGTGCCGCCTTGGATACCTGCTGGGCGAGCTGCCCTACCTGGATGCCGCCGAGCGCACCCTCAAGGCCGCGTGGCGGGGAATTCAAGAATACCCTCAGGCCCACATGAGCCTGGTGAATGCATTGGAGGATTTCTTGTCCTCGATGCAAATCCTGGTGATTCGCGGCGATGAGCCAAGTGCAAGGCAGTGGGCGATGGACTTAGGCAGCCTGTACGCGCCCACCCGCATGATCTTCGCCATTCCTAAAGGTGCTGAGCTGCCGCCCGCCTTGGCGGCGAAGCGCGGGACCTCAGCAACGGTGGCCTACCTGTGTACCGGCATGACCTGCTCGGCGCCCCTGGCGGATTTGCAGGAAATCTCGCGGGCCCTGAAGTTGCGGGTCACCTAGTTGCGGGTCACCGTTGCGGGTCACCGTTGCGGGTCACCTAGTTGCGGGTCACATAGTTGCGAGTCACGCGGAATATTCAGACAGACTCCCTGCGTAGCGCTTGCGAAGCTCCGAGCCGACGCGGCGCTTGAAATCACCGTGCAGCCCGTCGGAGTAAAACGGCGCCGCGTTCCAATCCAACGCCCACGGCTGCGCGGTGCGCGTGCTCTCAGGTTCCGCGCTGTCGCGAGGAAAGAGGTGCACGTGCAGCGCCGGATCCACATTGCCGTAAATCGCATAGTTGATGCGGGCAGCGGCGGTAATCGCCAACAGCACATCGCCGACGACCGCCATGTCGAACAGAAATTGACTGCGCGCCTCAGGGACCAGTGCATTCAAATGCGGCACCACCGGATCGGGCAGCAACAGGCAATATCCGGGCAGCACCTGCCGCTCACCCATGACCACCCAGCCGGAAGGCAGCCTGGCAATCGCCGCCGGCAAGGTGCCTGCGCGGCAGCGCTCGACCAAATCATGAATTGTTGTCATGGCCATTATTTTTCGTGCGCCTGGGCGATTGTTGCGCCATCCACCGGCGGCGCCGAGTTCCCGAAATTTGAACGAATGTACGTGAGCAATGCGGCCGCGTCTTCATCCTTCATCCAGCCGAACAGCAACATCTGGGTGGGATAGCGGCCCGCCGGAATCGTCGCGGGGCGCTTCTGACTCAATACCCACTGCGCGAGCTCTTGCGGGTCACCCGTCACAGCCGCCGATCCGGCCAGACTCGGATACACGTTCGGCACCCCCTCGCCTTTTTCGCGGTGGCAAGAGACGCAGTTTTGCATATATAGGACTGCACCTCGATCGGCGGGATCTGCAGCGGCACCGGCGCTCGTCGCCGCTGTGGGGACCGATGTCTGGCAGGCGCAGACGGTCAAGAGTAATCCGCATGGCAACAGAACTTGCAGCTTGGCTGCCGGTAGTTTCATTGCTAGCCGCGCCAGGTGCGAAACGCACCGGTATCCAAGTGGACGAAATTCGACGCGCGGTAATACCCGACGCCGCCCCGCTTCAATTCCTGCGCGCGCGCCGCCAGATCCGCGCAATCCACACCGGTCATGCGCACGTCGATGGCGCGTCCCTGCATGTGCAAACTGTGCTGCGAGACGCCGCCGCTGCGCTCGTGCAGGCGCTCGTTGGTTTCGGGCGATCGATAGCCTGAGATGACGCTGTACGCGGGCGGCGCGCGAACCTGCGCCGCGACATCGACCAGGTAGTCCAGGAGCTTGGGATCCGTGGCGTGCTTCTCACCGCTGCGAAAATCCCGCAGCAGGACATCGATCGCCGCCAGCGCGTCAGTCACGTACGCGTCATCGCGGAAGTACTCGATTTCCAGTCGCTCGCCGGTATGCAGATTTAGCAGCGCAATTCGCCGAGGCTCAAGGTTTGGATCCGGAGCACTGATCGAGGAGCGCGCCCAGAGTGCCGCCGTGCCCAAGGCTCCCGTTCCCATGAGCATGCGGCGCCGGGAAATCATCCCTGCCCTCCGACCAGCAGCCGGCCATGATCCAGCGCCAGCACGGTGGCGCGCGGGAAGAAATTGAATTCCGACGCCGAGGCCCAGGTGTAGGCGCCCATCACGCGCCCGATGACGAGATCGCCCATGTCGAGCTTGGGCAGCTCCAATTTTTCCCGGATGACATCGATGCTGTCGCAGGTCGGTCCGGCCAGCACCGATGGGAAGGTCTCCGTTCCGGGCAACAGCGCCTCGACCGGAAACACTGAGTGGTCGTACATTTGACCACAGTAGCTGCCGTACAGGCCATCATCCAAGTAGTACCACCAGCGGCCGTCGCGCAGCGCGCGTCCCATCACGGAGGCCACCGCGATCGCCGCGGGGGCAGCGATATAGCGCCCGGGTTCGGCAATCACGCGTACCGCCCGCGGCAATTTGTTGAGCGCCGCTTTGATCGGCGCACAAAACTCTTCGATGGGCATGGCGGACTTCAGGTATGCCACCGGAAATCCGCCGCCGATGTCGAGCATGTGCGGAGAATGTCCCGCCTCGGCCGCGCTTTGCAGCAGTTCGCGACACACGTTGATGGCCCTGACGATCATTCCCGAGTCGGCATTTTGCGAGCCGGTGTGAAACGACAACCCGTCGATTTTGATTTGCAGGTCCGCGGCGAGACGCAACAGATCCGCAACCGCTTCCGGATCGCAGCCGAACTTGCGCGACAGATCGACCTGGGCATCGGGGCTGCGGAAGGAAACACGGATCAGCAGCGATGCGCGGCTGCGATACTTGGTGAACTTTCGCAGCTCATCGGGATTGTCGATGACGAAGCGGGACACGCCAAAGCTCAAGGCCGTGCGGATGTCGCTGTCGCGCTTGATCGGATGGGTGTGGATGCAGCGCTCGGGCTCAACCTTCAAGCGCCGCACCAATTCGACTTCGCCGTTGGTCGCGAGATCGAAAAAAGCGCCTTCCGAATTCAGCGTGGTAATGAGCGATGAGTGCGGCAGCGGCTTCAAGGCGTAGTGCAGATCAACACCCGGCAGCGCCGCTGCTAAGCGGCGGTATTGTTGACGGACGCGTTCGGCATCGATCACGAACAGGGGGGACCCGTAGCGCGCCACCAAATGTTGAATCGCCTCTCGCGAGAAAGGGTCCTGCTTGGGATCGAGCTCCATGCGCTAGCTGACGCTCAGCTCCAAGGAGTTATCGCCCATGCCGCTGGCGCGCTGCAGGCGATCGAGAATCGCCGCCCACCGCTCATCCTGAGGCAGACTTTGCACGAAAATCCTGACGCAGCCAACCCGATCCAAGGTGCGCAAATGGTTGTACAGGTTGTGCGCGTAAGTGTCCGGCTTTTTACCGGCGTTTATCCAGGTCATATGACGTTGGGTTTGCAGTGGCGGCCGCATGGCGAGCACCGCCACTTTCTCGTCCCGCGCCACGATCTCGCCCGCTCGAACCTCGAGGTCGTCCGAGTCCACGATTTCGAGCGGTGTCGATGGCGCATAGTGCACTGCCAGATCGCCCGGAACCCGGGGAGTCGTTCCACCGACCGTAAGGGGACCCACCACCTGCTCGAGCTGCGATCGCGTGATGAATCCCGGACGCATTAGCCGCGCCTGATTATCGAGGCAGGACACGATGGTGGACTCGAGCCCGATGGGCGAATCCCCGCCGTCCAGGATCACCTTGACCGCATCGCCGAGTTCATCGCGCACATGCTCGGGCTTGGTGGGACTCAAGCGTCCATATCGATTGGCGGACGGAGCCGCAATACCGCCCCCAAAGGCATTCAGCAGCTGCTGCGCGATCGGGTGCGAGGGCACGCGAATGCCGATGCTGTCCTGGCCGCCCGTGACGATTTCATTGACGTTTTCCGCCTTGGGCAGAATCAGCGTCAAGGGTCCCGGCCAAAATTTACTGGCCAATGCCTGCGCAACCGGCGGCATATGGGAAACCCAGCGATGCAGGTAGCGCGGATCGTCCAAATGAACGATGACCGGATGATCCGGCGGGCGCCCCTTGACCTCGAAAATCTTGCGCACGGCCGGAGGATTCGACGCATTCGCGCCGAGTCCATAGACGGTCTCGGTCGGAAACACGACCAATTCTCCGGCGCGCAAAGCTTCGACCGCCGTTTCGATGTCTGTCTGTGTAGCTCGTACCACACCCTCATGATATCAAGACTGAGATACGAGCACGGGCTGCTTGGGGTTTAGGGCGACTGTTTTACAGTTGTTAACTGATTTGTAGCAGGAAGGCGACATTGTAGGAACACCAGGTCGAGCCAACGGCCGAACTTGAATCCCACTTCGTGAAAATGCCCTACATTGATGAATCCAAGGCTCTGATGCAGCTTGATCGACGCCGCGTTGTCGGCATCGACGCCCGCGATCATGACGTGCTTCTGCATGGCGGAGGCTCGATTCATCAGCTCGGTGACCAGATTACGGCCTATCCCTAAACCGCGGCAATCCGCGCGAACGTGAACACTATGCTCAACGCTATGCCGGTAGCACGGCCATGCGCGAAACTCTCCGAAGCTTCCGAAACCCGTGATTCCGGATGCATCTCGCGCGACGATCAGCGGGAAGCCGCTCGCGATCTTCGCGTCGTACCACGCTTCGCCGCGCTCGGCAGTCAACTCAAGCTCGGTATAAATGGCTGTGGAGTTGCGGATAACCTCGTTGTAGATCGCCAGAATTTCGGGAAGGTCTTGGCGAGTGGCATCCTTAATCATGCCGATCAATCGAGGTAGGCCGGCGGCTTGGGCAGCGCCTGGAAATCCCGCGGATCGTGCTGCACGATCAGCCGTCCGTGCGTGTTCTTGATGATGGTTTCAATGCGGCTCATCGAGGCGAGCGTGTCCGCGCGATCGACATTATAGACCGGCACGCGCTTGAATAGCCGATTGGTTCGCAGATGGTATAGATCGCCTGACAGAATGACGGTGCCGCTCTTTTGCAATTTCAGCTTCAGAACTTGATGCCCGGGGGTGTGTCCCGGGGTTCTCAAGATCATCACCCTGCCATCGCCGAAAACATCATAGTCGCCCTCAATCGTTTCAGTCTTGGCGGTCTTGTACGCACTCCACGTTTCAGGAAGTACCCCGCCCGGCGGGGGAAGTGTCAGCGCAGCCGCCAGTTCCATCTTGTTCATGATCCAGACCGAGTCGGCGAACTCGTTGGCATTGCCGGTGTGATCCCAATGCAGGTGCGAGAAAGCAATGAAATCGATGTTCTTGGGCGTCAATTTCAAGGATTGCAATTGGGCGATCAGCGTCACCGGCACGGTGACATGCACGCCCGGTGCAGCGTCGCTTCCCTCCTTGGGATAGTTGTAGTGATCGCCCAGGCCTGCGTCCCACAACAAATCACCCTTGGGGTGACGGACCAGAAAACACGGCGCCGCGATCTCACCCGGCTTGCCGTCATATTCGCCCGTATCCGAGAATCCACCCATGTCCTTGAAGGTTGCGTGCCCGCAATCGAGCACGTAAAGCCGCAATTCTGCGACGCTCGCCGTGCAGGGGCGAGCCGCGCTCAAGCCCAGAGCCAAGAGGGCCATCGCCAACCAAGCGCTTGGGTTCGTACTGGCGTTTTTCATGAGACTGGCCCTCCGGAGCCTCTTATACTAGACCATCAATGAGCGAACACGAACACCACTCACACGAAGCCCACGCACAGCACGCGCAGCGCGCGCTGAGTGCCATGGAGCTGCGGGTTCGCGCTTTAGAGACGCTGCTGACTGAAAAGGGCTACATCGATCCTGCGGCTCTCGATGTGCTGATCGATGCGTATCAGACAAAAATCGGGCCCCGCAATGGTGCGCGAGTCGTGGCGCGAGCGTGGTGCGACGCTGAATTTCGCCGCTGGCTGCTCGCCGACGCCACGGCCGCCATCGCATCCGTGGGGTTCACCGGCCGCCAGGGCGAGCACATGGTGGCAGTCGAGAACACACCGCAAGTGCACAACTTGGTGGTGTGCACGCTGTGCAGCTGCTACCCCTGGGCGGTGCTGGGGCTTCCGCCGACCTGGTACAAGAGTGCGCCGTATCGCGCGCGCGCCGTGAAAGATCCGCGCGGCGTTCTGAAAGAATTCGGCGTTGAACTGCCTGAAACCACGCAAATCCGCATCTGGGACTCCACCGCGGAAATCCGTTATCTGGTGTTACCGCAGCGACCGGCGGGCTCCGAGGACTTGAGCGAGCAGCAACTGGCAAATCTCGTCACGCGTGATTCCATGATCGGTACAGGATTGCCCGGCACCGCCTAAGTGAGCTACCACTCTCATGCCGACCTCGGCGGACAAGATGTCCGCGGTGCCATCGTGATGGAACCTGAAGGCGAATTGTTTCACGCTCCCTGGGAGCCGCGGGTCATGGCGCTGGTGGTGGCAATGGGTCCAACGGGGTTATCGAATATCGACATGAACCGCGCGGCACGCGAAACACTCCCCAACTATCGCGATCTCAGCTACTACGAGATCTGGCTGGCGGCGCTTGAAAAATTGTTGCTGCAAAAGGGTGTGCTGAGCGACGCCTCTCCTGCACCGAAACAGGTATTGCGTGCCGAGCTTGTCGCCACGGCAATTAGTAAGGGCACCTCCTTCTCGCGAACGCCGACTCGCCCAGCTCGTTATGCGCTGGGACAACGCGTGCGCACGATCGCCGCGCAACCGGCGCATCACACACGGCTGCCCGCCTATGCGCGGGGCAAAGCAGGCGTCATCGAGCGAGTTCATGGCGCGCACGTATTTCCGGATACCAACGCACGGGGCTTGGGCGAAACCCCGCAGTGGCTGTACACCGTCGCCTTTGATGAAAAGGAGCTGTGGGGCGCGCAAGGACTCAGTCAGCGCTCCACGATCTCGGTGGATGCCTTCGAACCGTACCTCGAGCCGTCATGATGCACGAGGCACTGGCGGGATTGCCGGGAATGCCGCTGGATGCAGACAGCCCGGTTTTCAACGAACCCTGGGAAGCCCGCGCCTTTGCCATGGTGCTGGCACTTCACCAGCGCGGTTTGTTCACCTGGCCGCAATGGGCAGCGGCGTTGT
>Ga0224547_1000106_pt1 | contig 15550 bp, 14 predicted proteins | sample 714P21014metaG_FD_179908 | JGI IMG/M metagenome (GOLD analysis project Ga0224547, IMG submission 179908) | Peat soil microbial communities from Stordalen Mire, Sweden - 717 P2 10-14 | ecosystem: Environmental > Terrestrial > Soil > Wetlands > Peat | place: Sweden: Norrbotten County, Stordalen...
ACTTGCCCGCTTCCTTGGCGCCAGCCTCGCCCTTGTAGCGAATGAAATCATCGTAGGCAATGACTTCCGCTCGAATGAAGCCGCGTTCGAAATCCGTATGAATGACTCCCGCCGCTTGCGGCGCCGTCGACCCGGCATGGACCGTCCACGCGCGCACCTCTTTCACACCCGCCGTGAAATAAGTCTGCAGACCCAGCAGCGAATACCCGCCGCGGATCACGCGGTTCAAGCCCGGTTCGTCCAGTTTCAGTTCCGCCAGGAACTCGGCGCGATCGGCCTCCTCGAGCTGCGCAATTTCCGCTTCGATGGCCGCGCAAATAGGCACGACGATCGCGCCCTCAGCAGCCGCAATCTCCCGCACCCGATCGAGGCGCGGGTTGTTGGTGAAGCCGCCTTCATCGACATTCGCGACATACATGACAGGCTTGTCGGTGAGCAAATGCAGGTCGCGCAATAAGGCGTGATCATTCGCGTCGAGTTTCAACAGGCGCACCGCCTTCGCCTGGTTCAATTGAACGCGTACCTTCTCGAGCAGATCCCGCAATCTGACGGCGTCCTTGTCCGCGGTCTTGGCCGCCTTCAGCGCCTTCTGATGTGCCCGCTCGACGCTGTCGAGATCGGCCAGTGCAAGCTCGGTATTGATGACTTCGATGTCGCTGGCAGGATCGATCTTGCCGGCCACATGAATGATGTCGTCGTTCTCGAAGCATCGCACCACATGCGCGATGGCATCGACCTCGCGAATGTGCGCGAGAAACTTGTTACCCAATCCCTCGCCCTTCGATGCACCCGCGACCAACCCCGCGATATCCACGAATTCAACAGTGGTAGGCAGAATCTTCTCAGGGTGCACGATGGCCGCCAACTTTTCGAGGCGCGGGTCCGGCACCGGCACGACCCCCACATTGGGATCAATGGTGCAAAAGGGATAATTTTCCGCCGCGATCTGCGCGCGCGTCAGCGCGTTGAACAGCGTGGACTTGCCCACATTCGGTAAACCAACGATTCCGCAACGAATGGGCATCAGACTTTTCCTGCACGGCTGTGCAAACGGGTCATGGCGCGCTCCGCGCCTTGTTCGAGCAGCATCGGGATGCAATCCACCGCGGTGCCGACCGCATCCATTATCAGATCCTCTTCGGCACGCGGCGCACGCGTCAGCACATAGTCGATCACTTCGGCTTTGTTGCCGGGATGGCCGATGCCTAAGCGCAGCCGCCAAAAAGTCTCGCCGATGTGCGCAATGGCGTCGCGCAGCCCATTGTGGCCGCCATGGCCGCCGCCTTGCTTCAGGCGCACGCTGCCGACGGGCAGATCGAGCTCGTCATGCGCGATTAAAATATCGTCCGGCGAAAACTTGTAAAAATCACTGAGCTGCCTGATCGATAAGCCGCTGCGGTTCATGTAGGTCGTCGGTTTCAGCAGAACGATCTCTTTGCCTTCGATGTTGATCTTCGCGGTTTCTCCCGAAAATTTTCGGTAGTCGCGAAACTCGCCGCCATGACGGCGCGCAAGCAGGTCCACGAACCAGAAACCCGCGTTGTGGCGGGTCACCAGATGTTCAGGGCCTGGATTGCCCAGACCGACGATAATGCGCAACGGTAAACCAGCCATCAGGTCAACACCCAAGCCTTAAAACGACGAGGGCCGTCAAACCGACGGCCCTCAGGAAAACGTCTAAGAAAATTATTTCTTGGCGTCTTTCTTTGCCGGTTCCTTTTTGGCTTCCTCTTTCTTTCCAGCCGCAGCCGCAGGCGTCTTCGCCGCATCTGCCGCCGCACCTGGTGCTCCCGCCGCTGCCGGAGCTGCTGCTGCCGCGCCTTCCGCCGCGCCGGGCACAGCTGCCACCGCCGCAGTGGGTTCAGGCTCTTCAGCACGCGGACTATGAATGGCCACCACCGCCGCATCTTCCTTCGCCAGCTCCACGAGCACGACGCCCTGCGGAACCTTGAGCTGCGATAAGTGGATGCTCTCATTGAGCGACAGTCCGGAAATATCGACTTCGATGAATTCCGGCAAATCCTTCGGCAGGCAGGAAACTTCAGCCTCGGTGCGCATGTGCGACACGAGGCCGCCCTGGGACTTGACGCCCGGCGAGACCGCCGCACCGCTGAAGTGCAACGGAATGCTGATGCGTATCTTCTCGTTCTCTTCGACGCGTTGGAAATCGACATGCACGATCGCGTTCCTGAACGGGTGCCGTTGCACGTCTTTCAAGATCGCCGCCTGCGACTGGTCGCCCACCTTCAAATTCAGGATGGTCGAATAAAACCGCTCGTTATCGAGCATGATCAGAAGCTTCTGATGGCTCAACGTCAGAGTCCGTGCGGCTGCATGCCCGCCATAAAGAATTGCCGGCACTTTTCCGTCGTGACGCAGGCGGCGGCTCGCACCTTTGCCTTGCGTCTCGCGGAACTCGGCAACGAGTTCGAAAGAGGTTTTCATAATCTTCTCCAAGTTACATCACGAACTAAAGTGCCCTAGCTTCGCGACCAATTGCAGGGGCACCGACCTAATCGCCAAACTAATCGATATACAGCGAGCTCACCGACTCCTCGTCGCTGATGCGGCGAATGGTTTCGGCCAATAAACCCGCCACACTCAACTGGCGTATCCGCGGACACGCCATGCCGGCCTCCGACAGCGATATCGTGTCGGTGACCACCAATTCATCCAATACCGAACCCGAAATCCGTTCAATCGCCTGGCCCGACAACACCGGATGGGTGATGTAGGCCACCACCTTGAGCGCTCCCTCGTCTTTGAGCGCCCGCGCGGCCTGGCATAGCGTGCCGGCCGTATCCACCATGTCGTCGACCAATACGCAGGTCTTGCCCTCGACCTCACCGATGATGTTCATCACCTTCGATTCGTTCGGCCGCGGCCGGCGTTTGTCGATAATGGCCAAATCCGCATCGTCCAATCGTTTCGCCAAGGCTCTTGCGCGAACCACACCGCCCACATCGGGCGACACCACGATCATATTCTTGTACTTCTGTTTCCAGACCTCGCCGAGCAGCACCGGCGATGCATACACATTGTCCACCGGGATATCGAAAAACCCCTGAATCTGATCCGCGTGCAAATCGATCGTCAGCAATCGGTCCACGCAGGCGCCCGCCAGCATATTCGCCACCAGCTTGGCGGTGATGGCCACGCGCGTCGCGCGCGGCCGGCGATCTTGGCGCGCGTAGCCGAAGTACGGCACAACCGCTGTAATCCGCTTCGCCGATGCCCGCCGACACGCGTCGGTCATCATCAGCAGCTCCATCAAATTCTCCGCCGGCGGACAGGTCGGCTGCAGTAGAAACACGTCGCGCCCGCGCACGTTTTCTCTCAGTTCGACACTGACCTCGCCGTCGCTGAATCGATCCACATCGGCACGCCCTAAGGGCACGTGCAAATGCCGCGTGATCTCCTGCGCAAGTGCAGGGTTGGCACTGCCCGTGAACACGGCAATCGACAAAGACCCGAATTCATTATTTTGCGACATCGACCTTGCTCAAATGAATCGTTCCCACCGCAAAAAATTGGCTGGGGTGGAAGGATTCGAACCTCCGTATGGCGGGATCAAAACCCGCTGCCTTACCGCTTGGCGACACCCCAACTTGGAAAACAAGCCAGCTTCAGCCGGTCCGAAATGCTTCAAGCAAGGGCGAGTCATTCAGTCCGCGAGCCAGAAAGCCAACAAATTCAGGCGGCATCTTGCGCATCAATTCTTGCCCAAGATCCATGCTCTCACAGGCCAAAAACACACAGGCCCCCGTGCCAGTCAGGCGCGCAGAACCAAAGAGCGATAGCCAATCGAGCGCATGTGCAACTTCAGGATATCGGCGTCGCACCACGCCCAGGCAATCGTTCCTTCCACCGGACGCCAGGAAACCGTGAATTGTGATGGGCGCAGAATTCCTTGTCAATTCAGGATCTTGAAACACCTCGGCGGTGCTGACAAAGACATTCGGCTTTAAAATCAGATAGTTAGGCTCAGCCGGGGCCAGGGGCGGATACAGCGGTGTGAGGCGTTCCCCCACCCCTTCCGCCCAGGCGACACGGCCATGGACGAATACCGGGACATCCGCCCCCAATTTCAAGCCCAGCGCGGCCAGCTTTTCGGTCGGCAAGTTAACGCCCCACAAGTGATTCAACGCCACCAAACAGGTCGCCGCATCCGAGCTTCCACCGCCCAAGCCCCCGCCGATCGGGATTCGTTTGAGCAGGCCGATGTCGGCACCGAGCGGTGAACCCGTGGCTTCTTTCAGGGCTAGAGCTGCGCGCAGGCAAAGATCCGCACTCTCAGGCAGACCGGGTATGTCGAGCGCGCGCCGAATCTGCCCGTCGGCGCGCACCTCGATGGTGATCTCATCACATAGATCGATGAACTGAAAACAGGACTGCAGCTCGTGGTAGCCGTCGGGCCGCCTACCTAAGATATGCAAAAATAAATTGAGCTTCGCGGGCGCCGGCCACACCGACGTCGCCGTCATTTAGGCCAATCCCAGTGATCGATGATGATACGCACGCGCACATCGTCGCGGCTCAAGACCAACTTCGCGGGCAACGAGTCTCCCGCCACCGACATGTAGCGATCGTAGGCGATGCTCCACCCTGCCTGCGTTATGGCCTTCGCGCGATCCTGATCGTTACGCGACAATTCGAAGCCGTAAGCGGGATTCGGAACGCCGAGCAGCCAGTAGTGAAAATTCTCGAGCGGCAGATCGAACCCTAGTTTTTCCTGGACCTGGGATAGCACGGCATCGCTCGGCGGCGCGCCGTTCAACGAGAGACCGTCGGGTCCCTGTTTGAGCACCAACGCGCCGATGCCGAAGGGACCTGCGAGATGGACCTCCGCGAATGCGCCGGATTGCCGCCAATTGAGCGTCGCCTGCCATCCTTGCGTGCCAATGGCGACGGCTGCGCGGCCATCGAGCTGCCAGCCGCGGGCCTGCTGCAAATCCGTAACCCGCTGCTCCCATTTCACGGATGGCGGCAACGGCCGCACGGTCGCGCACGCCGCGAGCGCCGAACAAACACCTACGATCAAGACACGCGGCATTCGATCAGTTTGCTGCGGTTAAGCGATGCCGCGTCGACTTGAGCAAATGATTGTCCGCATCCAGGGCGCTGGCCTCGGACCAGATTCGCTGCGCTTCATCCTGTCGACCCATCCGCCACAGCACTTCGCCCAAGTGCGCCGCGATATCGCCGTCGTGATCATACGAGTACGCCGAGCTCAGGTAAGGCAGCGCCTCGGCCGCACGCCCTTGGCGGAACAGCACCCAGCCTAAGCTGTCGAGAATGGCTGCATTCTTAGGCGCCGCCGCATGCGCACGCTCGATCAGCTTGCGAGCCCGCGAGAGCTCCTTGGCGTGATCGGCCAGCGTAAATCCCAAGGCATTCAGGGCCGCCGGATCATTGGGCCGCGCTTTGAGAACCAAGCTCAGTTCACGCAGCGCAGCGGAAACGTGTCCCTGTTCCTCGTACATGGAAGCCGTGGCGTAGTGCAATTCCACGCTATCCGGATATTCCATGGCGCCCTTTTCCAATACCGCAAAGGCCTTCGGCAATTCGCTGGATTGCGCATACATCCGCGCCCGCGCGGTGAGTATTTCCGGCGCGCGCTGCGGTTCATCCTCGATGAGCCGATCGAGCAATTCGTCCGCCGCGCTTGCGGCGCCATGGGTATGCAGCAGGCTGGCGGCGCGCAGTAACGCCGGCAGCACGTTCTCGCCTTTCTGCACTTGCGAGTAGAAGCGCAGTGCGCGCTCTGCATCGCCATTGCGATCCGCAATCAACGCCAAATAGTAGAACGCATCATCGGCGAATTTCCCCGTCTTCAGCAGCTGTCTGAATTTCGCCGACGAGGCGTCGAAATGGCCCTGTTGAAACTCCAGCAATCCCAGCAAGCGCAGCGCCACCGCCGTCGAGTCAGGATTGCGCGCCAGGATTTCCAACTGCTCCGTGGCTTCCGGCAGCCGCTGCGCGGTCATCAGCAGCGCCGCGTAATTGAAGCGATTTAGAGCTGAGTCATCGGCTTTGAGCTGGGTCAGTGCAGCGCTCAAGGGCTCCTCGACGTCGCCTGCCAGGATGCGCGCGCGCAAAAGCGTCTGCGCCAACTCTTTATCGGCGCTCTGGGCCTTAGCGTTCTTCGCATCGATCGCCAGCGCGCTCGTCAAGCTAAGCACCGCCGCCGCGGGATCATCCGCGCGCAACGCCGCCAGTCCCTGGACGCGTAGCGCCGATGGCGAGGTCGGAAAATAAGACGCCAATCGATCCGCGAGCTGGTGCGCGCCGAAAACGTTTTCATCGGATCCCAAATCGGTCTCGAGGTCCGCGAATTCCGCATCCATCCCCACCGGCGAATTCAATAAGACGATTCGGTAGTGAGCCGCCGCCTCGTCGACTTTGTAGAGCGAGAGCGCGGCTCTCGCGGCAGCGCGTTGCGCATCCAGCGATCTCGGATTGAGGTAAAGCCAACGCGCTGCCACACCCGCCATCAGCGATGGCTGCAGTGTCTCGGCCGTGACTTCGGTCGCGCGTTGCAATATTGCGGGATCCGTCTCGTGCGCCGCCGCGCTCGCATATTGGAGCGCGGCGACGCGCGGCTCCTGGCGAGCAAGGGCTATCTCGCCCGTGACAGTATAAAATGATTGCGGGGCCACCGGCGCTGGCGTAAGCCCCGAGCTCGCGCAGGCGCTCAATGCGAGCGCGCTCATGCCTACGGAGGCCCAGGTGATGATGTTTGAAAACGAGAACACGGCCGCACTATAGCGAAATGAATATATAAGCGCCTCCATGGCATTCAATATCCTCGGTATCAACCATAAGACTGCACCGGTCGCGCTGCGCGAAAAGGTGGCGTTCAGCGAGGACCGGCTGGTTGCCGCTTTGCAGACCCTGCGCCAGGAAAACGGGATTACCGAAGTGGTGATCCTGTCCACCTGCAACCGCACCGAAGTGTACTGGTCTGGCCCCGCCAGTGGCGCTGAGCTGTCCCAGTGGCTGGAACGGCACCATGGGAACAATCTCGATCTGGCGGCCAGTCTGTATATTCACCAGGAATCGCGAGCGGTGGAACATGCCTTCAGCGTCGCGTCGGGCCTCGATTCCATGGTCTTGGGCGAGGTGCAAATCCTCGGTCAGTTAAAAGACGCCTATCGTGTGGCGCAGGAAACCGGCAGCACTGGGCCGGCCTTGAACAAGCTCTTCCAGGCAGCCTTTTCTGCCGCCAAACGCGTGCGATCGGAAACTCGCATCGGCGCGAATGCCGTATCGCTGGCCTCGGCCACGGTCAGTCTGGCGCGGCGGGTGTATGCGGATTTGAGCGCCCACAACGTGCTGTTGATCGGCGCAGGTGACATGAACGCGCTGACGGCGCGGCATTTCATGAGTGCCGGCATCAAGCGCATGGTCATTGCCAATCGCACCTTGGGCCGCGCGCAGGCATTGGCGGGCGAGTTGCAAGCACACGCAGCGGCTTTAAGCGATTTGGACCGGGAATTGGCGGAAGCGGATATTGTCATCAGTTGCACGGCGAGCCCCGCACCCCTGGTGACCAAGCGCGCCGTCGAGACGGCCATCCGCGCGCGGCGCCGGCGGCCGATCTTCATGGTGGATATGGCGGTGCCGCGCGATATCGAGCCCGAGGTCGCTGAGTTGGAAGATGTCTATCTTTTTTCCATCGATGACCTGCAGCAATTGGTGGACGAAAATATCCAGCAGCGTGAATTGGCCGCCGGCGGGGCACGTCTCGTCATCAATGAAGAGGTGGCGCGCTTTCTCGCCGAATCGCGTGCCCAGGACGCAGGTCCCGCCATTCGCGCACTGCGCCAGCAGGCCGACGGGATCCGCCAGCAAACCGTGGAACAGGCGCGGCGCATGTTGGCGGCGGGGAAATCCACGGACGAAGTCATCGAGTATTTGGCCAATACGCTCACCAATCGGCTGCTGCACGCCCCCACTCAGGCCCTGCGTCAGGCCTCGGAACTGGCTGATTTGACGCTGGCGCAGACCGTGACCCGGCTGTTGACAGAAGAACGCGACCGGAACTAGAAGCCCGTCTGACAGGTTCCCGGCCCCCAAGGCCGCTATAATTCGCGGCCATATGAAAGACTCCATCCGGCGCAAGCTGGAAAAACTCGACGAACGCTTCGAGGAAATCAGCCGGCTACTGTCCGACGCCGGCGTGATTTCCAAGCAAAACCAATTTCGCGAACTCTCTATGGAGTACTCGAGGCTGGAAGGTTTGGTCATGCGCTATCGGCGCTTCTTAAGCCTCGAGGGCGACGCCGCGACGGCCAAGGAATTGGCAGCCGATAAGGATCCGGCCACCCGCGCCATGGGCGAGGAAGAACTGGCCGATTTGAATCCCCGCATTTTGGGTGAGGAACTCGAGCTGCAGCGCCTGCTGGTTCCCAAAGACCCGCATGACGATAGCAATATCTTTTTGGAAGTACGCGCCGGCACGGGCGGTGATGAAGCGGCCATCTTTGCGGGTGACTTGTTCCGCATGTACGCCCGCTACGCCGAGTCCAAGGGTTGGGGCGTCGAGATCCTGAGTGAGAGTCCCGGTGAGCACGGCGGCTACAAGGAAGTCATCAGCCGCATCATCGGACGCGGTGCTTATTCCTTGCTCAAGTTCGAATCCGGCACGCATCGCGTACAACGCGTACCGGCAACCGAGGCGCAGGGACGGATTCATACGTCGGCGTGTACGGTGGCGATTCTGCCGGAGCTGGAAGAAGTCGAGGCGGTCGACTTAAATCCCGCGGATCTGCGCATCGATACCTATCGCTCCTCGGGAGCCGGCGGTCAGCACGTCAACAAGACCGACTCCGCCATTCGCATCACGCATCTGCCCACCGGGATCGTGGTGGAATGCCAGGACGAGCGTTCGCAACATAAGAACCGTTCGCGCGCCATGTCGCTGCTCAGAGCCAAGTTGTTGTCAGCTGAGCGCGAGAAGCAACAGAGCGCGCAAGCTCAATCGCGCAAACTTCAAGTCGGTTCCGGCGATCGCTCGGAGCGCATACGCACTTATAACTTCCCTCAAGGGCGCGTCACCGATCATCGCATCAATCTCACCCTGTACAAGCTCGAGGATGTCATGAACGGCAATCTCGACGAGCTGGTTCGGGCGCTGAATCAAGAGCATCAAGCCGAAGAACTGGCGCAACAGGTCGAATGAGCACGCCCACCATCGCCGACACCGTGAAGAGCGCCACCCTCACATTGAGCACTCACAGCGAATCCCCGCGCCTGGACGCTGAGTTGCTGCTGGGAAAAGTGCTGGGCCTCTCACGCGCATCGTTGATCGCACGCGATAACCAGTCTGTAGCCCCGGATGATGAACTGAAGCTCACGCAGCTGATTTTGAAGCGCGCCCAGGGCGTACCCGTCGCGTACCTCACCGGCCGCCGGGAATTTTGGTCGCTCACCCTCACCGTCACCTCCGATGTGCTCGTGCCCCGGCCGGAAACCGAATCCCTGGTGCAGCATGCCTTGCAGCTCCTGCCGCACGATGCAGCCTGTTCGGTGTTGGATTTGGGCACAGGCAGCGGTGCGATCGCGTTGGCCATCGCCTCCGAGCGCCCCCGCTGGAGAGTCACCGGAGTCGATCTTTCGCCGCAGGCGCTGACTGTCGCCGCCCAAAATTCCCGCATCCTTAAGCTGCCGCAGATCGCCTGGCGCCTGGGCTCCTGGTTCGAGGCGGTCACAGCCGAGCGCTTTGACCTGATCGTGGCGAATCCACCCTACATCGCTGCTGCGGATCCGGCGCTTGCAAAATTGACCGCGGAGCCTGACATGGCCTTGAGCGCCGGTCCGACCGGCCTGGAGTGTCTTGAGATCATCATCGCCCAGTCACCGCAACATCTTCACGCGGGCGGCTGGCTGGCGTTGGAACATGGGAGTACCCAGGCTCCGGATGTCTCCCGGTTACTCAAGCAGCACGGCTTTGCGTCTATTCGCACCTTTCCCGATTTCTCCGGCAAGCCCCGCCTTTCGCTCGGCGTTCACACACAACAAGGAACACTATGATTCGCTTCGAAACCAGCCTCGGCGACTTCACCATTGAGCTATTCGAGAAGGAAGCCCCCGAATCCGTCGCCAACTTTACCCGCTACATCGATGATGGATTTTTCGATGGCACCATTTTTCACCGCATCGTTCCGGGATTCGTCATCCAGGGCGGCGGCTTCACGGAGGACATGACTCAGAAGAAAACCAAGCCGCCGGTCAAGAACGAAGCCGACAACGGCTTGAAGAACAAGCGCGGCACGCTGTCGATGGCGCGCACCAATGACATCAACAGCGCAACCTCGCAGTTCTTTGTCAATTTGAAGGACAACGATTTTCTCGATCACTCGCGCGGCAATTTCGGCTATGCAGTGTTTGCGCGCGTGACCGACGGCATGGATGTCGTCGACAAGATTGCGGCGGTGGAAACCGGGCGCAAGCGCGGGTTTGATGATGTGCCGACGGAAGCGGTCATCATGAAGAGCGTGCGGCACTTGCCTAAATAGCAAGAGTGGTCAAGAAAAAATCATTCTTGAGGCGGCTGGTGTGGTCGCTGCTGGGCTTCGTTGTCGTCTGCATCGCGCTCAGCGCAGCTCTGGTCGTGCTGCTGCGATGGATCAATCCGCCTTACACCTCCTTCATGGCGCAGACCCAGTTCGCGGCCTGGCAAAAGCACGATCGCACCTATGTTTTCCGCCACCGATGGGTGAATTTGAATCAAATCTCGCCCAACCTCCCCCTCGCCGTCGTGGCGTCGGAAGATCAAAAATTCCCCGAGCATTGGGGTTTCGACGTGGAGGCCATCGAGAAAGCATACGAACTCAATCAGCACAGCCATCGCGTGCACGGCGCCAGCACCATCAGCCAACAGGTTGCCAAAAATCTATTCTTATGGTCAGGACGCAGCTATTTTCGCAAAGGCCTGGAAGCGTACTTCACGGTGCTCATCGAAGCCTGTTGGCCGAAGCGGCGGATTTTGGAGATTTACTTGAACATCGCCGAATTCGGCTACGGCACGTACGGCGCGGAGGCGGCATCCGAGCGCTTCTTTCACAAACGGGCAGCCAATCTCTCCCGCAGCGACTCGGCCGTGCTGGCGGCTGTGTTGCCGAATCCCCAATTGTTGTCCGCCGCCGCGCCTTCCGCCTATGTCCAAAAACGGCGCGATTGGATACTAGGACAGATGCAGGCGCTCGGCGGTCCGGAAATGCTGGATGAAATCGACGTCTACCCGAGCCGGCGCCGCTAGAATTTGCTCGAGAATGTCTGGAATTTCAAACACCGCTCGATTGTCGATGCGCTTCACGCTCGCGCGGTACAGATCGGCATGCCTCGTCACCCGGGCGACGCCTGAACGAATGGCTTTGAACGAATCGAGCACGACTCCCACGCCATTCTCCTCGACCCACTCCGTGTTGTAGCGCTCTTGCGGCATGGTCCACGCATTGCGCACCACGATAACGGGCAAACCCTGCTGCAGCGCCTCGCTAATGCTGCCGGGACCGGGCTTGCCGATGAAAAAATCGCTGAGCTGCATGTAGTAGCCGATCTTCGAGGTAAACCCAAGCACCACGCGCGGCGCTGATGCGCGCATGGCGCGCAGTTGTTCGGCGAGCACAACGTTGTGGCCGCACACCAAAATCAGCTGCACATCATCGAGGCGTTTGGCGATGCCTCGCATGATTCGCGATCCATGGCCGCCGAACATCACGATGCCCGTCGGCCGGTTAGGATCGAGCTGCAAGTTGCGCATCTCGGCGTCCCGGTGCAACTTCAAATCGCGGTAAAAATTCGGGTTGATGATCATTCCCGAGGTCTCGTGGACCTGCGCGGCTTCGCTTAGCGTGGCACGCGCTTGGGCAACCGCGCGCGGCGTTCCGCAGATCACATGCTGCGCTTGATGCGGCTCGATCCAAAAGTGAGGCGGGAAATCCGCAAAGTCGGTGAGCACCGTCGCGTAAGGCACGCTCGGACAGGCCAGGCGCAAGGCCTGGTGCATGGCGCGGTTGAAATTCGGAATCAGCGAGACCACCAGATCAGGCTGACTGTGCTGCCAGTGGCGACGCAGCTGGCTGACCAAGGATTTATGGCTCAACCGGATCAAAACCTGCAGGATGCGCAGTTCCTGCGCCAGGCCCAAAGTCCAGCCTCGTGCGAGGCGCACGTTATAGTAATCTTCGGGTTTCACGCCGGTGGTGCGGCGAAACACATCCTGCGGATCAAGGACCTCGAACAAATTGACCAATCGGACCTGCCATTCCCTGCCCTGCTCGCGAATCGCCATCTCCAGGGCGGTCGCCGCGGAGCGATGCCCACCGCCTGCGTTGACGTAGACGAGATCGATCGTTTTCATCTATGAGATATTTTGCGTGTCAAGTGTGACCGGCCCATGAAAATCCACCTAATCCCAGCCGCCGTCATACTGTTGAGCGGCTTCCCCGCCTCGGCCGCATCAGCCGCATCAGCCGCCGCAGCCGCCTCAGCCGCATCAGCCGCAGCCGCCGCCGCGCCCGTTCACTTGAGCCACGGCCGATTCAAAAACCTCGTGGTCTACGCCCCGGCCGGCAATCCCTTAAGCTTTGTGCTGTTTTTATCCGGCGATGAGGGCTGGAACAGCGCAGCGGACACTATGCTTGCGCAACTGGCACAGCAAGGGGCGATGGTCGTCGGCATCGATCTGAAGAGATTTGAAGACGAACTCAAGGCTGACGGCAGCCAATGCGTATTTCCGGACGGGGATCTCGAAAACTTAAGCCATTTTGTCCAAGCCTACTTTCACAATGCCACTTATCTCGCGCCCATGCTGGTCGGCGTGTCCTCGGGTGGCGCCATGGCGTATGCCATGTTGGCGCAGGCCCCGAGGGACACCTTTGCAAGCGCACTGAGTTTGGGCTTCTGCCCGCATTTGAATTTGGACAAGCCGCTGTGCAAGGGATCGGGGCTCGAATTCACCCGCAACGCGGGCGGCTCCGGCGGCTCCGGCGGCTCCGGCGGCTCCGGCGCGAATCTGCTGCCCGTCAACAATCTGGGAAATCCCTGGGTGGTCCTGCACGACGGTAAGAATTCGGCCTGTCCCGTGGCCGTAACCCGTGAATTTGTTTCCCAGGTGCATGGCGCGGCGCTGGCGGATCTGCCCAGCTTGAGCCCGGCGCCGGTGAACGCGGCGTTCGCCAAACTGGCCGCGGCGAATTCCACGCGTGCAATGACACCCCCGCCCGCGGCGTTGGGCGATCTCCCGGTCATCGAGGTCGCTGCGCAATCCGCTGCCGAGCAATCCACTGCTGCGCCGGCCGATGCGTTTGCCATCATCATGTCGGGCGATGGCGGCTGGGCCGGATTGGATCAGAACATCGCCGCCGCATTGAGCGCCAGGGGCATTCCGGTGGTCGGGCTCGACTCGCTGAGATACTACTGGACCGCGCGCACGCCGCAAGGCGTGGCTACGGACACGGACCGGATGATTCGCTACTACCTGGCGCACTTCGGCAAAAAACGCGTCCTGCTCGTCGGCTACTCACAGGGAGCCGATGTGCTGCCCTTCGCGGTGAATCGCCTGCCGCAAGCCACCAAGGCACAGGTGGCCTTGACGGCGATCCTCGGCATGTCCGAACACGCGCTCTTTGAATTCCATGTGAGCAGCTGGATCTCGGATGATGCTTCCGGCCTGCCGACCTTGCCTGAGGTGAATCGTCTGACCGGGATGCCGGTGCTGTGCATCTATGGAGAAGACGAGCATGACTCGCTGTGTCCAAAACTGGACCCGCTTAAATTCAAAGTCGTGAAACTCAAAGGCGGCCATCATTTCGACGGTAACTATGCGGGTCTCGCGAATGAAATCCTCAACGCCGCGGCCAAGCCTTAAATCCGCCCCTCCGCCACCATCCAGTCGTAACAGTCCTTGACCATGTCCTTCAAGGGCACGACGCGATAACCCAACTCACGCTGCGCCTTGGCGGAACTCGTGCTGACACTCTTGGAGATGGTCGCGACCATTTCCGGCGTGATCGGCGGCAGCTTGCCGGTAAAACGGCTGGCCACGCTGCCAACCGCCGCGACTATTGCTAACATGCCGGTCGGCATGACCTTGGTGGGCGCGGGTTTTCCCACCAACACCGCTATCTCGCGCACCAATTGCAGCATGGATTTATTTTCCCCGCCCAAAAGGTATGAACCGCCGTTCTGGCCCTTGTCGGCGGCAGCGATGTGCGCCGCGACCACTTCCCGCACGTGCGTGAACGTGAGCATGGAAGCAGGCACGCCGGGCAACTTGTCGTCTCGAACCATGAGGAACAATCGCGACCACGTGCCGACGTCGTAGGGACCCATGATGGCGCCGGGCTGCATGATCACCACTTCGAGTCCTTTGGGAACCGCAGCCCGCGCAATCTCCTGCGCCTGCCATTTGCTTTTCTGATAATTCACGCGCGAATTCGCGGCGAGACTGGGCGTCTCCTCGTTGATTTCCCCCGAAACCATGCCGTAGGCTGAGATCGACGACGTCACCACCAGCCGGCGCACGCGCTTGGCCAACGCCGCATCCACGACATTGCGCGTGCCGTCGACATTGTCGCGGGTTTGCTCCGCATTGCCGCCGCGCCACATGTTGGTGTTGCCGGCCACATGGAAAATCGTATCGGTGCCCCCAGGGATCGCGGCCAGCAATGAAGTGCGATCCGTGAGCGCTCCCACCGCGAGCTTGGGGCGAAAGCGGTTGAGTAGTTCGAGATCCGATGAGGGGCGATGCAGAGCGGTCACGTCCCAGCCCCGAGTCAACAACTCTTTGACGAGGTTGAGGCCGACAAATCCGGTCCCGCCCGTGACGAAAGCCGCTCGCGATGAGCTAGGCGGCATCAGCCGCGTCTCTCACATCCGGGTCGTAGCCCAACATCGGCGCCAACCAACGTTCCGCTTCGTTCACGGTCATTCCCTTGCGTTGCGCATAGCTTGCCACTTGGTCACGGTCGATCTGGCCGACGCCGAAATAATGCGCCTTCGGGTGCGAAAAATAAAACCCGCTCACCGCGGCGGTGGGCAACATGGCGAAAGATTCGGTAAGAGAAATGCCCGCCGTGCGGTCGGCATCGAGCAGGCGCCACAGCAGCGCCTTTTCCGTGTGATCGGGGCAGGCCGGATACCCCGGAGCGGGCCGGATGCCTTGATATTCCTCACGAATCAGATCCTTGTTGTCGAGGTGCTCCTGCGGCGCATAGGCCCAGAATTCGCGGCGCACCCGCTCATGCAGACGTTCCGCCAACGCTTCGGCCAGCCGATCCGCCAGGGCTTTCAGCATGATGCTGCTGTAGTCATCGTGCTGTGCCTCGAATCGAGCCACTTGGCTCTCGATGCCGATGCCCGCCGTGACTGCGAAGGCGCCGATGTAATCGGCGCGGCCCGTAGCCGCCGGTGCGAGAAAATCGCTCAAGCACAATTGCGCCTGCTCCTGCGGCTTGGATTTTTGCTGCCTCAAGTGATGCAGCCGCAGCTCCACGCTCGCGCGCGCCTCATCGGCAAACACGTTGATGTCATCATCGCCGAC
>Ga0224547_1000108_pt1 | contig 15221 bp, 11 predicted proteins | sample 714P21014metaG_FD_179908 | JGI IMG/M metagenome (GOLD analysis project Ga0224547, IMG submission 179908) | Peat soil microbial communities from Stordalen Mire, Sweden - 717 P2 10-14 | ecosystem: Environmental > Terrestrial > Soil > Wetlands > Peat | place: Sweden: Norrbotten County, Stordalen...
GATCGCGGCACAGACCATCGAGTCCGCAACAACGGTGCCGGTGACGCGAAAACTCGGCATGGGCAGCACCGGGATATTGTTCGAGGCCTTGAAGAGCGGCGCGATCGATGTGTATGCGGATTACACCGGCACGCTCACGGAAGCCATCCTCAAGCGCCCGGACTTAAAATCCATCGGCGCCATTCAGCAGGCATTGCTCGCGGTGGATCTGGTGATGTCCGGGCCTCTGGGATTCGATGACACTTATGCGCTGGCCGTCAAGGAGTCCTTCGCCGAGCAGCACCATCTGCATTCCATCAGCGATTTAGCCGGCGCCGAGACCAAAGTCCGCGCCGCATTCAGCTACGAATTCATGGACCGCAAGGACGGGTTTCAGGGGATGGCCGCGAGCTATCATCTGCACTTCGCGCCGAAAAACGTGAACCGTATGGAGCATAGCCTCACGTACCAGGCGATCGATGACGGCGCGGTCGACTTGATCGACCTGTATTCCACCGATGCCAAGATCGAGAAGTCGCGCTTGAGGGTGCTCAAGGACGATCGCGGCTATTTCCCGGTGTACCAAGCGGTCTGGGTGGCACGCAAAGCCTTTACCGAGAAACACCCGCGCGAATGGCAGGCGCTGCTCAATCTGCAGGGTTCGATCAGCGAGCAGGCCATGATCAACATGAACGCACAGGCCGACATTCAGCACCTGAGCTTCGCGAAAATTGCCGCACAGCATTTGGGTTCCGAGGCGCCGCGTTCGCAAAGCTTGAAGAGCAATATTCTGCAGCGCACGCGCGAGCATTTATGGCTGGTGGGCATAGCGCTGCTGTTTTCCGTTCTCGTCGGCATCCCGTTAGGGTTGATTGCCGTGCGCTTTCACGCCGCAGGACAAGCCATCCTCATCTTCAGCGCGCTGATTCAAACCGTGCCGTCCCTCGCGCTGCTGTGTTTTCTGATTCCGCTGTTCGGCGTCGGCATGAAACCGGCGCTGGCGGCGTTGTGCATGTACAGCTTGTTGCCGGTGGTGCTCAACACCTTCACCGGCGTCCGCACCATTGACCCTAAGCATGTGGAAAACGCGCGCGCGTTTGGTTTGACGGGCAGGCAAATTCTGCTGCGCATCGTGCTGCCGTTGGCGAGCCCGACCGTGCTCGCCGGCATCAAGACCGCCACCATTGTCAGTATCGGTACCGCGACGCTCGCGGCCTTGGTGGGAGCAGGGGGCTATGGCGCCCCCATCGTGTCCGGACTGTCGTTGAATGACGTGCCCACCATCCTGACCGGCGCCATTCCAGCGGCCCTCATGGCCCTCATCGCCTACGGCGTCTTCGAGATCTTAGGGGTAGTGCTGATTCCAGCCGGCCTGCGCAAGCAATCCTAAATCGCCCTAATTGGCACCCGATAGGCCGATATCCACGAAACTGCGGCGCGCAATGCGACACGTAACTGCAATGTAAATAATAATGATTCGTGTTAGCATTAAGTCGACAGTCAGTTTAGGAATCAGCAGATGCCTCAATTCCGCACCTCATCGAATGGCGCCTCAGGCGCCGCGACACCCGCCGCGAGCCCGGTCGCGGCTGCCACCAGCCGCTTCAGCGCGGTGGGCGCCGCCATCACCGCCTTGGTCTCCGCCCACGCTAATGCGGACGGTGGGGCCCCGATCGATGAGGACAGGCTGCAAAGCATCGAGGTCACGGGCACGGCCATCCACACCGCCCAGGACATTTCACAGTCCACGGACACCGTCGACAAGAAGGAGCTGGCGGAGCAAAACCTCTCTTTGGTCCAGGACGCATTGCGCAACGTGCCGGGAATCACGCTGAACTCCGGCGAGGGCGGTTCTCACGGCGATTCGGTCAACTTGCGCGGGTTGTCGATTCCCGACAGTTTCTTCTTGGACGGCGTGCGCGATATCGGCCAGTACCAACGCGACACTTTCAATACAGATTCCATTGCGGTGCTCTTAGGGCCGGCCTCGGCGCTGTTTGGACGCGGCTCGACCTCCGGCGTCATCAACAGCGTGAGCAAGCAGCCCATACTCACTCCGCTCGCGGCTTTCAGCGTCTCGGGCGGCCAGATCGATTACTGGCGCGGCACAGGGGATTTCAATTTGCCCTTGAGCGACACGGCCGCCGCGCGCATCACGGTGATGGACCAGAGCAATGGCGTGGTAGAGCGCGATCAAGTTCACTACCAACGTTATGGCGTGGCGCCGACCTTAAGCCTTGGGATCGACACGCCGACGCGTTTGACCTTCAGCTACTTCAAGGAAGAGGAAAACGATCTTCCCGACTACGGTATTCCGTTCATCGACGGGGCGCCCGCGCATGTCGAGCGCAGCAACTATTACGGGCTGGCCAACTACGACCGCACGCGCACCAACACCGACATCGGTACCATCCGTTTCGAACATGATTTCTTAGGAGGCATCACCTTGAGCGATAGCGTGCGCTACGCAAACTATGGATTCGAGTACTTGGTCAGCGGTCCGTTTCTCGGCAACGACTTGGCGCCGCCGCCGCCGGGTACGCCGTATGCCGACATCGATATTTCCCACGACCAGCCAAGCAGCGCTGGGACTACGAGCTTGGCGATCAATCGCACCGACTTGACCGATAAGTTCGAGGTCGGCGGGTTTCAGAACACACTTACCGGCGGACTGGAGTTGAGCAAGGAGTGGTCGAACGTCAACCGCTTTCAGAACGGTCTCGATGATATTCCGCCGACCCCCCTCTCGAATCCCGTACCTTTCTTGCCGCCGACTCCCTTGACGACCTATTCCAACCCGAAAGGGCGGGGCAACGATGTGAGCCTGTATGCAGTGGACAGCATCGCCTTGGGGCCGCAGTGGGACGTGGATGCAGGACTGCGCTGGGATCGATTCAAGTCGAGCTTCAGCGAGGTTTTCTCGGGCACCGGGTTTGAGCGCACGGACACCTTTGTGAGCCCGCGCGCCGCGGTGATTTACAAGCCCGATACGGCGCAGAGCTACTATCTGTCGTACGGCACGTCGCAAAATCCGGTGATCGAGTACCTCATCGTCGCGCCGTCCAACGAAAGTCTCTCGCCGGAAAAGAACAATACGCTGGAGCTCGGAGGCAAGGTAAAAATTCTCAACGGTGAGGCGCAGTTGACCGGCGCCTTATTCGACACGCGGGTCTACAACGCGCGCATCTCGGATCCGGACGATCCGACGGTGCAGCAGATGCCCTTTGATCAACACGTGCAGGGAGTCGAAGTCGGCATCAACGGCTATATCACGGATATTTGGGAGATTACTGCGAACTACACTCACTTGAGCGACAAGATCACCGCGACCACCGATCCTTTGTCGCAGGGTATGGACGCGCCCAATACGCCGCACGATGCGGCAAATTTTTGGAGCACGCTGGAACCGACCGCGGCCTGGACCATCGGCGGCGGCTTCACGGCGGTCAGCCATCGCTTCGCTGATACGGAGAACACCGCGGGTGTTCCGGCCTACGTGGTATTCAATGCCATGACCTCGTACTCGGTCAATCAACATTTCAAGCTGCAGCTCAATCTCAACAACGTGACGAATAAGCTGTATTTCACCAGCATCTATTACGTGGATATTGCCGAAAATCATGCGCTGCCCGCCGCGGGGCGCACGCTCATCGGTACCGCGAGTTATCGCTTCTAGACGATGCACCGTCATGGATTGCCTATCGATCACATCGCTGATGGGTCAAATGAGCACGCCTCGCTTAAGGGCGTTGTTTGCGCAAGACGCGCGCCGCGCGGCCGACTGGGTGTTCGTCGCCGCGATTGAAGGCCTGCCGCAGGCGCAGGTGTGTTACGGCCGCATGCTGCTCGAAGGGACCGGACTCGATAAGGACCCTGTTCAGGCGCTCAAGTGGTTTCGCAGAGCAGCCTCGAGCGGCGATATCGATGCCCTCAACATGGTCGGGCGCTGCCTCGATCAAGGTTGGGGCACGCCCGAGGATCCGGCGGCGGCTGCGGAACATTTCCGGCGCGCCGCTGACGCGGGCCATGCGTGGGCGCAGTACAACTTGGGCCACATGTACCTGGACGGCCGCGGTCTGACGCGCGATCGAAAGCTCGCGTACCTCTACTATTCAAAGGCAGCCGAGCAGCAGCACGACCGGGCCATGAATTTGGTGGGCCGATGCTTGGAAGAGGGCTGGGGAACGCCGCGAAACCTAGACGCCGCCGCCGATTGGTATCGACGCTCTGCCGAGGCCGGATATTTCCGCGGCCAGTACAATTGGGCCGGCATGCTGCTCAAGGCAGGCCGTTTCGAGGAAGCTGCTGTCTGGTTCGAGCGCGCGGCGGTGGGCGGCACGGCGGCGGTGCGCCGCGCCGTCGCGGAATTGATTGCTCGCGCCGGCGCGCCGCGAGCGCTTCAAGGTCTCGCCGCCCATCTCAAGACGGGGCGTTTGACGCCCGCGAGTTCTTGACCGTGTTCGTCCGCATCCCGAAAGTTTTGAACGAGGAACAGCTGGCGACGGTTCGCGCCTCGCTCAATGGCGAGACGGCGCCATGGGTCGACGGCCGCGTCACCGCGGGATTCCAGGGCGCCGCGGTGAAGAACAACAGTCAACTCGACGAAGCCAGCCCCATGGCTCGCGAGCTTGGCAATTTCATTCTCACGCAATTGGAGCGCAGTGCGCTGTTCATCAGTGCGGTTTTGCCCAACAAGGTGTATCCGCCGATGTTCAATCGCTACGGCGAGGGCATGCATTTTGGCACGCATGTGGACGGGACCGTGCGCATGATCCCCGGCAGTAACCAAAAGCTGCGCACGGACCTGTCGGCGACCCTGTTCCTATCCGCTCCGCAAGACTACGGCGGCGGCGAACTCCTCGTCGAGAGCGACTTCGGCAACCAGAGCGCAAAATTGGCGGCCGGCGACATGATCGTGTACTCCTCAACATTGCGCCATCACGTGAACGAAGTCACGCGCGGGCAGCGGCTCGCGAGCGTGTTCTGGATTCAAAGCCTGATTCGCGACGATGTTCGGCGAGCACAGCTCTTCGAGCTCGACGGCACCATCCAGCGCCTGACTACAACCTGCGCGGATTCCGATTCGCTGGTACGCTTGACTGCGCACTACCACGGACTCCTTAAGGATTGGACGGAGATTTGATTTGGGGAGCGCATTCGGCGTGAAGCAGCGAAACGGATCCGAGTTTACCGCGTGGGCGTTGATGCCGGCGACCTTGCTGACGTTTTCTCACACGAACGCCGCCGCAATCGACGAAATCAAGGTCGAGGTCAGCCGCGAGTCCTGCGCAGGATTTGCGGCAAACGACAAGAGTTTCATCGTCTACGCCACAAACACGAGCCTGAACCAAAGCATTGACGCCAATTTAAAATACGACTCGAGTCCAGCCCAGCAACACTTCATATTGTTCGACGCAAAACTCAATCCCATCACAGACCGCTTTCCAAAGTATCACGCGCGACGGCTGGCGCCCCGTGAAGCGGCACCGATTGGATGCACCGCGACGTATCGCGCGTCGCCCCAACCGCCGGGTCCATTGCGCGTGGCTCTCGTCATCACGAAGCAGACTGCGTCGTATGTTGAGCCCAACGCGCCTGAAGCAGCTCCCGAGGATGCGCGTCCGTTCGCAGCGTTCAGCTCAACGTCATGGCGATCAAGCGATTGAATTGAGCTGCCACAGCAGAAACGCATACGTGTCGGCCGCTTCGCGATCCTGTTGCGCGCGCGTCGAGCCGATGCCGTGGCCCGCGTCGTAATCGACGCGCAGCAGGATGGGTTTGCCGGAGGTCGTTGCCGCCTGCAATCGCGCCGCCATTTTTCCCAAGTGAAAGGGCGCGACCCGCGGGTCGGTGACGCCGGTGGTCAAGAGCACCGCGGGGTAGGGCGTGCCGTCCTTCACCGATTGATAACTGTCGATGCTCTTGAGGGCTTTGTAGCCGTTAGGATCGGAGATGGCTCCCCATTCCGGTTCTTCGCCATAGCCGTCCTGCTCGACCACATAGCGCAGGGGGTTCGACCAGCCGACGCCGTCGATCACCGCGGCAAACAGCTCGGGCCGTTCGGTCATGGCGCGCCCGACGGTGATGCCGCCGGCAGAGCGGCCGCCTATGCCAAGATGCTTCGATGAGGTGTATTTCTTGGCGATGAGCTCTTCGCAGACCGCGATCAGATCGCGCCAGGTGTTGGGTTTGTTCGTGAGCTGCCCGGCCTTGTGCCATTCGCGGCCATATTCGCCGCCGCCGCGCACGTTGGCGTAGCCCACGATGGCGCCGGCATCGACCAGCGCCAGGGTTCGGCCGGCGAAGGTCGGCGTGTAGGCAGCCAGGCCATATGAGCCATAGGCAGAAATCCAAGTGGGATTTCTTCCGTCCTGCTTCATGTCTTTGCGATAGATGAGCGTGTACGGAATCTTGACGCCATCCTTGGCGGTGGCGAAGAAACGCTTGGCCTCGTAGGCGCTGACGTCGATGGCCGGTTTGGGCGTAATGCCGGTATCGGCGGGGCGTCCTGCGCCGTCGATGGACCAAATTCCGGCGGGCGTGAGCCAGCCTTGCAGTGAAATCAGTGCGCCGTCTTCATTCTGCACGGTGAAGACCGCGCCAATCGTGCCGTCAAACGGCAGAGCGATATCAGTCACCTTGCCGTCGCGACCTAAGCGCTGCAGGCGGCTGATGCCGCCGTCCATGATCTTGAGGTAAATGCCGTCACGCGCACGCGTGAGATTTTCAATCACCAGCGCGTTCTGCGGCACCACCACCGTGCCGCTCGCAATGCTCGGCGCGGCCGCGGAGGTTTTGACGATGCGCCCGCGCGGCGAACCCTTGTTGACCAGCACGTACAAATCGTTGCCGTCGAGTTCGACATCGGTCACCTCGTCGTCGAAGCCGGCGAAGGCAATCCATTTCGCCTTGCCCGCGACGGTATCCGCGAGCGGCGCGATGAAGCAGCGTGCTTCCGGCCTCACGTCCGCAAGCAGCAAAATCGCGTAGCGAGAACCCGGCGAGGTGACGATCGTCGGAACCTGAATCTTGTAGTACTCGACCCCGGCGACCAACCCGCGCTTCATGAGGATCGGATCGGAGTTAGGATCGGTGCCCAATTTGTGGAAGCGCGCCTGGGCGTCGAGATAGCGCTCGGGTGTCGCCACCGCACCGGTGAGCTGCGTGTAGAAGAATCCGCTGCCGTCGTCGAGCCAGCGCGGATTCGCGCCTTCGGTATTGGGAATGGTTTCGGCCAGATCCTTGCCATCGGCGACGGTGAGTACATGCAGCAGCGAGTCCTCGCTGCCGTCCTTCGACAGACCGTACGCCACATATTTTCCGTCGGGCGAAGCGCGCCACCAGTCGAGCGACACGTGACTCTTGGCGCTGCTCATCGCCGTCGGATCAACGAGCACTCGATCGCTACCGCTCGTTCCTTGGCGAACGAACAGCTTGAAATTATCGGCACCCAGGGGCCGCTGCTGGATGAAGGTCATGCCGCCCGCGCGCTGCACGCGGGATGTCGCCACCGACTCGCCCGAGAGTTGCCCGATGCGCTTGAGCAGCGCCGCGCGCCCCGGCAAAGCATCGATCACCGCCCGGGTGTGATCGTTCTGTCCTTTCAAGAACGGCAACCAGTCGCGATCTTTGCTGTTCTCCATCCAGCGATAAGGATCGCTCAAGGTTTCACCGAAGTAGGTGTCGCGCACCACCTCGATTCTGGCCACCGGTGCCGCAGGCACCGTGTCTTTGGCGTCGGCGGCCGCCCACAAGCTCGGCGGAATGAGCGACATCGATAAAGCACCGGCACTGCCGGCGAGAAACTGGCGGCGGTCCAAATCCATCTTCATGTTTTATTACTCTCGATGTTCTTGAGACGTTTAGATTTCAATCACGCCGCAAGTAAGATTCCCCGCGCTCCTTGCGTCGGCTTGTGCAATAGAGCATTTGGCGGGTCGTTCGTCAAACATCAACTCAATAATTCGCTTCAGTGCAGAAGTCGCATTCGCGAGTCTGGCTCAAAGCCATAGTGCCATCAGTCTAAGGTCCTGATATCGGCCCTCCAGTTTTCGGCCGCGGACCTTCACACCTTCCGGGCTAAAGCCCAAAGACTCGTAAAGCCGCACGGCGACTAGATTGTCCGAAAACACTTCCAGCTCAACCTTCTCAATTCCGGCACTGCGTGCGAGCGTCAAACAAGCATCCAACATTCCACGCCCAATGCCTTGGCGCCTCCATTCGATACAAACGCCCATGCCGAGGCGACCGACATGTGCGAAGCCCTCGGCTGCATTGGGCAGGATGTCGCAAAATCCGACGACTTGGTCATCCACAACTGCCATCACCTGAGGCAGTGAGGCCTCCACGACGTGCTTTACAAAAGCGCCGGTCTGCTCGAGCGAAAAGCCGTCAACGGTTGCCAAGTACCACTTTTCCGAAGCAACGGCTTTGACCGCCTCGCAAAAGGAGGCTGCATCTGACTCGCGCACGGGCCTGATCTGTACCCGCGGACCGTCATTCATGGTCACTGGCGCGCGTTGATTTACTTGATGGTGGCCGCGCCGGCTTTACACGCCACTTCATCCTGCGACCCCGTACCGCCTGAGCAGCCGATCGCACCGACGAGCTTTCCCCCTTCGATGAGCGGAATTCCACCGCGCGAGGCAACTATGCCGTCGAGACTGAGGGAGTAATAATTCTGTTTCAACTGGATGCCGTCCTCAAAGACCTTCGTCTCTCGCCGGAAGCTGGCAGCGGCGCGGGCCTTGTGCTCCGACACCGCAATCGATGCGAGTTGAGCGCCGTCCATGCGCTGGAACGCGACCAGGTTGGTGCCCGAGTCCACGACCGCGACATTGAGTTTCCAGTGATGTTTCTTTGCTTCAGCGACCGCCGCGGCAATCGCCACCTCGGCCCGGTCCAACGATATTGGTGCCCCATACGGAACGTCGAACGGCATGTTTTCTGGGATGGCATCAAGCGGATTCACCGCCGCCGGCGCGGGCGTTTGCGCCTCGCCGGATAGGCTGGTGCAAAAGCCGGTTACGGCAAGCGCTACGGTCAGAAATTGAAAGCGCATCGAGGTTCTCCTTTGAATAGAGTCACAAGGTGTTTGGGACGCGGCGCACAAGAATACTCTCGCCGGATGGTTTTCAGATAGCCAATGAGCGCGGCGCGAAACATCCTGTCCGCGAGGAGGTGTCCCACGTCCCTGAGCGGGAACCAGTCTTCGCTTATCGTTGCGCCGCCGAACCAGACCTCTGGTCAATGCGAGGCACGGAACAGAGCGCTGAAAGCGGCTGCGTGAGAGCCGGGTCTTGATTGCGATGCCGTGCGGATCCCTGGACTTATTCCCGCACCATCAAGTAGCGCGAATCCTTTTGCGACCACCTCCCCTCCACCGGGGTAGCCGCGCACATGTAGTCCGCTGCGACGTTCGTCGTTGCCACCTTGAGTGCATCCCTGCACTGCTCCAGGCTCGGATACGCGGCTACCGTCTGAGTCCCGCCCGAGTGTAGCTGGGCGACCAGAATGAACAGTATGGACTTCATGGGATTACCTCCGTTTAGGTGCGCGAACTGGCGGGATCTCTGCCGCAATTTTAGCCATATGCAGCCGCCACCCGATGCCAGGCGCCGTGTGAAATGGAATAGTCGCAAACGCCGCCCATCCGACCGATTGACCGTTACCGCTGCGTTGCATACAGCACCCTCTTGGCTCGACGCACCTAAAAGGAATGATCCTCGAACCTATGCTCGTTTGATCTTCAATTCGTGGCAACGCCGCCGCTGCAAAATCACGCGGCCTGTCGCAGCTTAGAAAGCGTTATGTCACCAGCGCGCGGCTAGGTGGAGTTAATCAAAGAGGTAGCGGCAACTCTGATCCGCAGGCAGGTGCGCCATGACCCGATCATAGAGCGCCAGATTCTCGGATACGGCGCGTTCGACATCTTCCGGCAACAGGAAACCCGCTGTCACCTGATGCTTCGCCGCAGCCTGGACCTTGGCGAGATAAGCGCCGCGCGTGGGGTAGCGCGACTCGATGCTGGGGCGCGGGTCCTCGCTCGACCGGCGTTCCGCCTCGGTGCGGGCAAAAGGCACGAAGCTGCCGTCGAAGCGCGCCGTGGCCCAAGGAAAGCCCGTTTGCGGCGCGCGCTGATTCCAGCCCGTGTGAGTGCCAAGCGGCACCTGCAACTCGACCAGCCGCACGCCACCGCGATCATTGCCGTCGGCATCGGGACCCGGAACGCGGGTCTCGAAGGGGTGCCCTTGGCGTGGAGGCACGAGATCGGCGATACCTTCGCTCGCAAAGCGCGGGCCGAAGTCGAGTCGGGGCTCGCGCAAATTTTCATCCGGCGGCGCTAGCCCGATACCTCGTGGAAATGCTGCGCGGTAAGCATCGACCGACATCAGCGTGCCCTCGTGGAGGCTGGGGTAGGCGCTTGCCGGCGGCACCGCCGCCGCATTGGTCCAGCGGTCGAGCGCAACCAGCAGGGCTCGCATGGCAAGGTAATGATCGGTCGTTGAAACGCAGTTCACGTAAGGATCGCGGGTGTGCGAGCGGCCAACGTAGTGCTGTGCGCCCATGAAAGCGTAGATGCGGACATTCGCAGCCGGCGCCACGTCTGCCTGGCCGTCGGGCGTAGTGGCGATCAATGATGCGTCACGGTTCCAGAATTCGGTCGATGTATTGGTAATGATAAGCTTCGGCAGATGCCCCTGTGCGTCGCGTGCGCGATCAAGGGTTGAACCTGCCTCGCCTGTCACCGAATCCCGGGAGGTCGTGCTGGTAAACGGGAAAGCATCCGACGGATAGTCGTGCTCTTCGAGAAGCGACGGATGACGGGTGGGCTGTGCGAAGCGACTATTGAACCCGGCCGAACCGCCCGCACCAGGGACCTGCATATAGGCGCCGTCAAACGCGAGACGCCCGGTCTCGTCAACATTGAGCCCGTCGTGCAACATCCGGCCAATGACGCGTCCGGATTGGCTAATGCCGAAGATCAAAACCTTGCGCGGTGCGGGCGCGCCTTCAAATGGGTGATCGCGGAAATAGGCGAGCAGATCGCGAATTCCTGCGAGGCCCGCACCAGTTACCTTAGGATCCTGCGCCGTGTAAATGAGTTCGTAGAGCGTGCCAGGTTGGAAGCCGTGGTCCAGTTGCACACGCCCCGGACCACCCGGCTGCTCCGGCGCGACGAAGTGCCAAGTCGCACGATCAACTGCGACCGGCGCGTCGCTCGGCCTCGAGCGCGCGGTAAGAATCGCTGCTGGATCGTTCGGCGTAGCGGGTTCGTAGGTGAGGCCGCGCATGCCCGCATACACGGTGACGTCCTTCGGCGCGTTGACGGTGAATTCGTTCTCCACGAGGCCAGTGATGGAGCTCCCGTCAGACTGATGCGCGACCAGTGGCACGAAGATGAGGGGCTTCACTCCGGGCGATTGAGGTGCCACATCCCAAGTCCACGCGGAGAACAGCAACGTAAAGCCATGACGCATGAGGAATCCATCGCCTGCATCGGCAACGGTGGTCGGATCGTTGTTGGCGGGACTCGCGCCGTCCATCTGGCCGAGAATGCCAATTCCACCGCGATTGTTGACGTCATAGACGAGGGTCGAGTTCCGGGCCTTGACCGGTCGAAGCAGGATGAAGGGGCTTTCGAACGTGACGCGGCCGCCGGCATTGCGCGGCGCCAACTTGAGATCGATGATGCGTTGGTTCGCGGCGGCATTCGGATCGAGGCTGAATTTCGCGACCCCCCGGATCTTCTCATACGCGCCGGAATCACCGAAGTTCATGCCTGAGGCGAAAGACGAGCGCTCGAGAACTTCGATTCCAATCACCTCGGCCTGTGCGGCGACCAGCGCCGAAAGTCCGACAGCTGCCAATCCCAGCAACACACGTGTATTCAAGATTCCCACCCCGGCATCGATCCTGCGTTTGATGAATACTATCAAGCAATGTGCAGCAACGCGCTTGCATCAGTGAGCGACCGCATTCCGCCAAGAAATCGCGCTCGTCGCATGTCTGGCCATCTGCGGCCGTCGCCCGCTCGCTGTCTCTCATCGACCCCAAGCGGCCTGATGCGGCCGACCGCTTCCGAGCAAGAAAATTAGTACGGCGTTTCAGGGAGTGATGCGGCCGACCAGGAGCGCCTCGGCGATGGTCGCGCGCGGCGCCTCGGCCATCCAGACCGCGCAGAGGTGCGCAGCGGCCGCCAGATACAGTCGAACGTGCTCCGGATCGAAGGTCCCCATGTCGAGACAAGCGCGAGTGTACTTCACCAAGTGAATGTCGTTGCGTATGGAGGCTTCCGTCGCCAGGATGCGCCGAATCGCGGATAGCTCGCCGTCGGGCGCGTGCCAGATGCGGGAGGCGGCCGCCGCGGGAGATGTCTGGAGGGCTTCCAAGACGCTCGCATCTTTGATGGGCTGAGGGTGCCAACGCAAGTCCAAGGCTCGATCGCTCAGGACGCTCCGATACGCCATGATCCACACCAGAGCCGCCGCGAGCGCCCGCTTGCGATCCGTTGTTACGCTGGACAAGCCGAACGCAGATTGCGGCAAATTCAGGCAGTGCGACCAGCCGAATTTGGCCTGTTCCAAGTCGTCCTGCAACATGCTGTGGGCGCTAACTCGCAGCACCGCCCGGAAGGCAGCATCGATCTGGGGTTGGCTGAGATCGTGACGGATAAAGTCCCCGAACAGCGTATCGACGTTGCCAGTCTTCTCGCCCGCCTCCACCAACTCGCGAATGCTCTGCCCGCCCAGAGTTCCCTTCGCGGGGTCAGCGAGCTTGTCGAGGATCTCCTCGCACACCTGTTCGGGCGGGGTCTTGAGATTCTGCGTTCCCTCGATCGACATGCCTTGGAAGCTCTTCATTTGTCCCGTCGGGTCGGCCGCCAAGGCGCGGGCGGCAGCCCGCAGGAGCGATGCATCCTCAACACCAGCTGGTTCGGCGTGACGCAGCAAGAGCCATAGCCCAATGTGCGAATGCGACGCGCCCGTGAGTGTCGGCAGCGCCAAGGGTGTCAGCAAGTTCAACAAGCTCTTGGTGCCAAACTGCAAAGCGATGGACAGGACCATAGCCTCCATGCCGTCAGCGTCCCCGCTCGTAAATGTACTGGCCAGTTCTCCCGCGGCTGTGTTCGCATCGGGAAATGAGTACACGCGAGCTGGAGCGGGCATCAAATCAACTTGATGGCCGTAGACGGCGGCACTCGCCACCATCTGCAGCCGAGCCAACTCACGGTCCGACGGCTCCACAAGCCGCATCAGACCGTAACGTGCCATCACCTCCAGTGGCGCATGCAGCGTAAAACTCGTCAGGCCCCGCACTGGTGGGCGAGCGACGATCGGGCAGACCTGATCGAATAACTCCGCGTCACTCAACTCTCCGAGAGCGCGATCCTTGTACTCGTCCACGAGATTCTTCGGATCGATACTGTCTATTCGGTGAAAATTAGATGTTCCCATGGTCTCAGAAATGGGGAAGATTGCGCTCCGCCTAGTAAGCCTACCGCAAGCCGGGAGCGGCAGCTAACAGGCGACGATTTCATGACGACGAACTTCGCCTTTTGGCCGGACAAAGACAGTCCAGTCCACAAAGTGAGCGACCTGCGCACAGCAAGGGAGTCTCTAATGCATAAAAGCCGGGTCACGCATCAGGGCTTCAGTGTTGCAGCGATGCCGCGTACTTCGTCCGGCGTGTGCTCGCCCGCCAGTGGCGTTCCTGGCATTAAATATTTGGCCATGTCGAGCCCGCCGATGACGATAGGTTCGAACCCTGCTTCTCGGACCAGCCGCGAAGCGATTTCGATGGCCTTCTTGTCACCTGCGATCGGCATGCCGATCTTCCCCGGATCTTCGTGTGCGCTCGCCATGCGTGCTGCGCCTACGGCGTTGAATGCACGAACGACCAGTGCGCCTGGCAGCAGGTGCGCGTCGAAGAGTCCCGCCCCTTCTTCGCGCGCTTGATTGGCGATCTCACCGTCGCGTTGCGGGAAAGGGTTGCTCGCATTGATAACGACTTTTCCTTGGAGTGAATTGCCGAGGCTCTTTATGAGCTCGGGAAAAGCGCTGTAGGGAACCGCGAACAGGACTACCTGGCCGAAGGCCGCGGCCTCCTGCGGCGTGCCCGCGCGCGCATTTGCTCCGACCTCGGCAGCGAGCTTCTTGTCATTGTCGAGATTACGCGAGGAGAACATCACCTCATTTCCAGCCTTGGCCCAAACGCCGCCAAGCGCGCTTCCAACATGCCCAGACCCGATGATGCCGATCTTCATCTTCTTATCGTCGGCTGCGTTGACAATGCTTGCTGTGATCGGCAGGACGCTGAGGGCGGCTACCACACCAGTCACCTTCAGCACATCTCTACGACTAAAACCCGGAATGCCGTGCATTTTATGAGGATCTCCAAATGGGGAAACTAGAACAGCCCGACGATGCGGCCTTTCTCGTCGATATCGATGTGGTCCGACGAGGGCACTTTAGGCAGGCCGGGCATGGTCATGATGTCGCCGCACACCATGACGATAAACTCGGCGCCCGCCGCGAGCCGAACCTCGCGGATGTTGACGGAGTGGCCGGACGGCGCGCCCCGCAGCTGCGCGTCGGTCGAAAACGAGTACTGGGTCTTGGCGACGCACACCGGGTAGTGTCCGTAACCGCCCTCCTGCAGCTGCTTGATCTCTTTGCGCACCTTGCTGTCGGCGGTGATCTCGGCGGCGCCGTAGATTTTGGTCGCGATCGCCTTCATCTTCTCCCACAGCGGCAGTGCGTCGTCGTACACAAAACGAAACTCCGCCTGCCGCCGCTCGGCGAGTTCGACCACCGCGCGCGCAACCGATTCGGCTCCGGCGCCGCCCTCGGCCCAGTGCCGGGCCGAGATCACCGGCACCTGCAGGTGCGAAAGCTTGGACTGCAGCAGCTTGAACTCGGCCTCGGTGTCGAAGGTGAAATGATTGACCGCCACGACGCAGGGGAGGCCGTAGTGGTGATGCACATTGTTCACGTGCCGCTCCAGGTTGGCGATGCCCTTCTCGAGTGCCGCCAGGTTCTCCTTGTTGACCTCCTTGAGATCGCAGCCGCCGTGGTACTTGAGCGCACGGATGGTCGCGACCAGAACCACCGCCGCCGGTTTCAGTCCCGCCTTGCGGCATTTGATGTCGATGAACTTCTCCGCGCCCAAGTCAGCGCCGAATCCGGCCTCGGTCACGACGTAGTCGGCCATCTTGAGCGCCGTCTGCGTCGCCAGCACCG
>Ga0224547_1000110_pt1 | contig 14841 bp, 10 predicted proteins | sample 714P21014metaG_FD_179908 | JGI IMG/M metagenome (GOLD analysis project Ga0224547, IMG submission 179908) | Peat soil microbial communities from Stordalen Mire, Sweden - 717 P2 10-14 | ecosystem: Environmental > Terrestrial > Soil > Wetlands > Peat | place: Sweden: Norrbotten County, Stordalen...
TAACCGCGCATAGAGCTGATGGCAGTCCAATCCCCAAGAACAAACTAGCAGGTTCTAAACGTCAGCGAGACATATCAGAAATGGATATGAACGATGCGATCAAGCATACTTTGCGTGGTCAAAACCAACGAAACAATGCTACCTTCGACCCTCCGAAGCGGACATTCCTACTTAGACGAGAAGCGGACATTTCAATCTAGATGTAACAATTGCTGAACGACGGCTGCAGGTTGGGCGTCGGTGCATGCTTTGCCTCGAGAAATGATTCGCCCGACAGCGGTCATCCGCAGGTGGCTCCTGCGGGTCGACAGCGCCAGTTCGCAGCCTTATGCTAAACAGTAACGTTTACGTTACTATTCTTGAGATGGCGCTAACTCGTAAATTCAAGAAAACCGTAATAGCTCGGGTCGAACGAGACCCTGCCTTCGCCGAAGCGCTCCTGAATGAGGCTGCAACTCTGTTTCTCAGTGATGAACCTGAAACGGCGCGCGTTATTCTTCGAGACCTGGTGAATGCGAAGCTCGGCTTCGAACAGCTTGCTCGGTTCAGGAGCCCTACGAGGGCGCATCTGCGAGGCTGATGGTCATGCGCTTGCCCACCGCCGCCGCCGCCTTTTGAACCGTCTCTAGGAGGACGTTGGGGTTATCCGGGTCGAGCAGGCGTTCGAGCTGGCTGCGGCTCGTGTTCATACGCTTGGCCATTTCGCTCTTGCTTATACCTTCCTTCTTCATCGCCTCGGAGACCTCCCAGGAGAGTACGCGCTTCCAGGCCACGGAAGTCGCTTCCTCATAGAGGCCCTCCTCGACGAGATAGGCATCGAACGAGGAGCCCAAATGCTTATTCTTTCGTTTTTCCGTCATTCTCAATCTCCTTCTTGCGTTTCACGGCGAGGTCCAATTCCTGGTCGGGCGTCTGCTGCGTCTTCTTGATGAATCCGTGAAGGAGCACCATCTGGCCCTCGTGGATGAAGAATAGGACCCGGCCTATGCGGTTGCCTGTCAGCGAGCTTCGAACTTCCCACAACCCGCGCCTGGGCGCGAGTGAGCGGCAGTGAGGCATCCCAACGGGCCAACCGAACTCTACAGTTGCAATGTCTTGACCGACGATGCGTTTATCGTCGCGAGACAGACCCTTGAGCCAATCGCGAACGGGTTCCGATCCTGCGGCCGTCCGATAAAAGATCGCGGGCAGAATCTTGCGCTTCGTTCCATCGGACATCAGTATCGAACCTCGCAAGGTACACTGTACCTTCTGAGGTACGGCATGTCAAGCCGTTGGTAGCGCCTTTCCTACTGCCAAATCTACTGCCAAATGAGGGGAGGCGAGGGGATTCCAGGGGACGGCGAGCCGCGGGTTTTCAGTAAGTTACTGATTTCTATTTGCGTCTACGTGGGTTCGAATCCCACCCTCTCCGCCAGTCGTTAGGTAAATTCTCGTGGGTCTGGATCAGTCAACTGTAATAGCTACGAAGCGGGGATAACGCCCGCAGGTCCTTTTTCCATCGCTTGTTTGATCGCCTGAATATCCGCTGCCGTTGCGCCGTCGAGCCACGCGGCGTACATGCGCAGCATCACTTCGACACTGTGTCCGTGCTGCTTCGCGACCCCGGTAAGCGGACGTCCATACGTCGCCCGGTCAGGCAATAATAGGCAATGCACTCGATGTTTGTTCCAGTATTTGGCCTGCTCATCTTAGTGGGCATCGTGCTTGCACTTTGCTGGTGGAGTTACACTAGGCGTCAATCGAAAGGAAGGCATGAAAATGACACGCGTCCGAGTTGAGGGCTTTACCATCTCGCTTGACGGATACGGAGCTGGTCCGAATCAGGACATCAGGAATCCGCTCGGCCTGGGCGGGACAGATTTGCACCAGTGGTTAGTCCCGACACGCACGTTCCAACGGACTCTATTTGGCGCCGACGGTGGCACAACGGGGATCGATGACGACTTCGCTGCGCGGGGCTTCAAGAATGTTGGCGCCTGGATTCTCGGAAGAAACATGTTCGGACCGATTCGCGGTTCCTGGCCCGACATGAACTGGAAAGGCTGGTGGGGGGACAACCCACCCTATCACGTTCCAACTTTCATCTTGACTCATCACGCGCGCCCGCCCATCCAGATGGAAGGCGGAACGACATTCTACTTCGTCACGGGCGGTATTCACGAGGCGCTTGACCGGGCGCGCGACGCAGCCAACGGAATGGATGTGCGCATTGGCGGCGGACCTAACACTATCCAGCAATATCTTCGTACGGGCCTCATCGATGAGCTGCACGTCGCTATCTCGCCGGTCCTGCTGGGCGGGGGAGAGCGACTGTTCGAGGGGATTGACGTGCGCGCTCTGCGATACGAATGCGCTCAGTTCGTTGCGTCGGAGAAAGCCACCCATGTTGTACTCCGGCGCCAAGGGCACAATGACGCCTAACAACCGGTTGCAGCGGACGGCGCTGCCGCGCCGCCGCTGAACCTATGCGGTTGCCTGTCGGCGAGCTTCGAACTTCCCACAACCCGCGCCTGGGGGCGAGCGAGCGGCAGTGGGGCATCCCAACCGGCCAACCGAATTCCACGGTTGCAATGTCCTGACCTACGATGCGTTTATCGTCGCGAGACAGACCTTTGAGCCAGTCGCGAACGGGGTTCCGTTCCTGCGGCCGTCCGATACGATGTGTGGATCTACTCAAATCATCTCGACCTGGCCGAAGACTACGCCCGCATAATCTTTCGCACCTCGCCGTATGGATCGGCCTCAATACGGCTATTCACGTCGAACATCATCGTCGAGCGTGTCTGCGCATCGTAAGCCGGCCAGTGAGGTAATCCTAAACTGCTCCCCCTATTGGGATCGCCGGATCGCGCAAATGCTGCCCAAGCGCCGCTCGTCTGCCTGCCGAGTTTCTTGGTAGATTCAGCGCGGCCAAGCAGGATCGGACCTTTGTCGACATTGTCGAACGCGAACGGAATCTCCATCGTGTGCGGCGCGCGCATGCTGCCGTTATCAACTGGTGCGCCCCACTCCCAGATGTACATGTATACCGGCGCCGCATTCTGCGCGGCTTTGCGTTCGGCCAATGTAATCGAACCCATGAACGCGAACGCTGCGCTCGCCACGTCTGTGTACAGGTAGCTCGGCGAGTCGGTCGGTCGCATTTTGCGGAACGCGGCGATCAGCTTGTCGGTTTTCTCGCCGAACTGCGGTTTCAACTTTTCGACCAACTCGCTGTCAGTAAGCTTGCCCCACCACGGCATCCCGACGTTGTACAAGGTTGCTTCGTCCTTCGTGCAACCGATCATCACAGGCACTCCCGCTGATTGCGCCGGCGCCACTGGATCGAACGGATGCGCGTTCAAGACCGCGCCGTCAACGACCGGCCCCCAGCGCAGAACACCGCCGCCATCACTGCCGGAGGCGGCGGCCAGCAGTTTGTCCGCCGGCATTTCTTGCAGCGCCTTGACGTCGAGCACGCCTAGAGTCTTCATAACGGTCTTGGTAGCGGCGAGCGCCGCCTCCTTGGTCGTGCCGCGCAAACCCGGGCCGCTTTCGATGATTGCGCGATGCGCCAGCCCTCTGGCCGCCGGCATGGCGAGGATCGTCGACACCTTTGCGCCGCCGCCCGATTGTCCGAAGATCGTGACGTTGCCCGGATCGCCGCCGAATTCGCCGATGTTGTCCCGCACCCACTCGAGCACCGCAACCAGGTCCAACATGCCGACGTTCCCCGACGCAGGGTCGCCTGCCTCGCCAAGGTACAGGTACCCGAATGCATTCAGGCGATGATTGACCGTGACGACGACGACGTCGTGATTCTTCGCGAGGTTGTGGCCATCGTAGACCGACCAAGCACCGGAACCGTAATTGAATCCGCCGCCGTGGAACCACACCATCACCGGGCGCTGCTTACTGCTGCCGAGCTGCGGAGTCCAGACATTAAGAAACAGGCAGTCCTCGCTCTGCCGCACGATGTCCTCAGGCGCATCCATTACCTGGTACAACGCAGGCCCGACATCGCGCGGAAAGCTCACCGCGGAGCCGCCGCTGCTCAGCTGCATCGCAGAGCGACCATAATACAGGCAGCCAGCCGCGCTTTTCCAAGGATCAGGCTTTCTCGGCGGCGTGAACCGCAGCGCACCGACCGGCGGTGCACCGTAGCGCACGCCGCGAAAAGTCTGAATGCCGTCGGCTATCAATCCGATGATCGGACCATTAGTGGTTTTAACCGCCGGCGTTACAGCAGTCGCGGCAATTTCCGCCCGTGCCCAGCCGTCGACCATGGACGTCAGTGCGGCGCCCGCGCCCATTCGGAGAATCTGACGACGATCGAATCCGTGTCCGTCACCCTTTGCAGACTGCTTCCTCATACGGTCCTCTTTCAAATTCCTACTACGTATCGCCTTCACTTTATAGGCTCAGAAGCACAGAATGTCATCTGTACGGAGGCTCTGCTCGAGGTCAGTGCTTTCAACGGCACGAATTTAACCGGCAAATTGTTGCTGGAATCCAATCGCGATCGAGCCGCCAATCCCATGGAAAAGACCGCGGAGAATTAGAGCTGGACTATGGAGCCGCGGGGACCAAGCGAATGCGCGTAATTTCCGAAGGGACTCCGAAACGATTCGGTGGCCCCCAGTAGCCGGTGCCACGGCTTACGTAGATCCACAGGTTCTTCAATCGATGCAGGCCGCCGGTGAAGGGCTGGAAGAAATGCACGAATAGATTCCAAGGCCAGAACTGTCCGCCGTGCGTGTGACCCGAGAGCTGCACGTCGAAACCTGCCTCGGCGGCGGCTGTCGCCGAGCTTGGTTGATGGGCAAGCAATATCTTGGCCCCCGCATCAGCGGGTGCGCCACTCAACGCAGCCGCAGGGTCGCTGCGCTGCGCGGGATCGAAGTGATGTGCGCTGTAGTCCGTCACGCCGGCGAGTACCAACGATGCGCCGTCGTGCTTCAAGACGACGTGCTCATTCTTGAGCACATGCATGCCGAGACGCCGAATCTCCTCGGTCCATGCTCGCTCTCCGGAGTAGTACTCGTGATTGCCGGTGACGAAGAAGGTACCGTGGCGCGCGGCCAGTCCGGCCAATGGCGCGGTATGAACCGATAGCTGCTGCACGGAGCCATCGACCAGGTCCCCAGTCACCGCGATCAGATCCGCGTTCAAGCCATTGACGCGGCGAACGATCCCTTCGACGAATCCCCGTTTGATCGTCGGACCCACGTGCACATCGCTAATCTGCGCGATCGAAAAGCCATGCAAGGCACGCGGAAGACCCGGCACCGGAATGCGTACCTCGACGATGCCGGGTCTGCGCCGCGCGACGAGCAAGCCGATCACCGTCATAAAAAAAGTAAGCAACAACGTCGCTTGGGCACTCGGTGCGGCCCAGTGCTGCGCTTGTTCGTCGGACATGAACAGATGTGTGGCCGCCAGCACGACGTCGCGTAGCAGCGTGAGCACCAAAAGAGAAGAGAAAAACCCCATCGCCGTAAAGCCCACCCAGGACACGTGGTCGGCCAGCTTCCGATCGAGCATGGTCCGCGCTCGCATCGAGAAGGGAATAAACAGGCAAAAAGCGACTAACAGCACGATGCCTGCAGTTATCACCACCCAGCCGAGCGACATCGCCGATAGCAGCCGCCAGGCCACATAACCCGGCAATGCGAGGTACAGCCAGAGAGGATGCAAGAACAGGCGGCGAACGGTCCGGACGGAGTTCATCCCAATAAACAGTGGTGGCGGTACAATGAAACTTCAAGAGCGGGGGGAATCAAGTGGATCTAAGTTTCGTCGAAGGCAGCGGTGACGTGCCCCTGAAATACGAAACCATCGGTAGGGCATTCGACGAAACCGCGCATCGATTCGCTCAGCGCGATGCGCTCATTGTCCCCTTGCAGCAAGTTCGGTGGAGCTACGCGGAGCTCAAGCGTCGCGTTGATTTGCTCGCAGCCGGGCTGCTTTCGCTGGGGTTGAATCCGGGTGATCGGATCGGCATTTGGGCGCCAAACTGCGCCGAGTGGACTGTGACCCAATTCGCCAGTGCCAAAGCGGGTCTGATTCTGGTGAATATTAACCCCGCGTATCGCCTTTCCGAATTGGAGTTCTGCCTCAACAATGTAGGCTGTCGCGCACTCATCACGGCAGAGCGGCTCAAGAGCAGCGACTATCTCGCGATGCTTCGTGTCTTGGCGCCGGAGCTCGATAGCTGCGCCCCCAATGGATTGATCAGCGCGAGGCTGCCGCAACTTGAACTAGTGATCCGATTGGGGCGCGCGCATACCGCCGGATGCCTCAATTTTGATGAAGTGCTGCAGCATGGAACGCAGGCAGATCGCGCACGTGTCGATCAGATTGGTTCGGACTTGCAGCCGGACCAGGCCATCAATATCCAGTTCACCAGTGGTACTACGGGGCTGCCAAAGGGAGCAACTTTAAGTCACTACAACATTTTGAATAATGGTTACTTCGTTGGTCGCGGGATTGGACTGACGGAGCGTGATCGAATCTGCATTCCCGTGCCGCTATATCATTGCTTCGGCATGGTGATGGGAAACCTCGGAGCCATCACGCATGGGGCGGCGATGATTTATCCGGCCGAAAGTTTCGATCCGGTGAAAACGCTGGAAGCCATCGAGGCAGAGCGGGCGACTGCCCTGTATGGCGTGCCGACCATGTTCATTGCTGAATTGGAAACCCCCGATTTTGCGCGTTATGACTTGTCCAGTCTGCGAACCGGGATCATGGCGGGATCGCCGTGCCCGATCGAAGTCATGAAGCGCGTGATTAGCAGCATGAATCTTACGGAAATCACGAATTGCTACGGCATGACAGAAACGAGCCCTGTGAGCTTTCAAACCGCCAGAGACGATTCCTTCGAGCGGCGCGTGTCGACCGTCGGTCGCGTGCATCCGCATGTGCAAGTCAAGGTGGTCGATTCACAGGGACGGTGCGTGCCGCGCGGAGTGCAAGGCGAGATACACACCCGAGGCTATTCCGTGATGAAGGGCTACTGGGACGATCCGCAGAGGACTCGCGAAGTTCTCGATGACGCTGGCTGGATGCACACCGGAGACCTGGGTGTCATCGATGCTCAAGGCTACGGCAATGTGACCGGGCGCTTGAAAGACATGGTTATCAGAGGCGGTGAGAACGTATATCCGCGCGAGGTGGAGGAGTTCCTGTATCGGCACAACAAGGTGCAGGCGGTACAGGTGTGCGGAGTACCGGACATCAAGTTCGGCGAAGAGCTGTGTGCGTGGATTCAATTAAAGGCGGGAACGAGCAGCACCGAGGAAGAATTCCGCGAATTCTGCAAAGGTCAAATCGCCCACTATAAAATCCCGCGATATATTCGCTTCGTCTCCGAATTTCCTATGACCATCACCGGAAAGGTTCAGAAGTTCGCCATGCGCGAATACATGGTGAAAGAATTGGGTCTGTCGGAAGAAAGGACAGCTTAGTCGCCCCTAAAGCAGTCCACCTCAGCGCGGTTTTTGGAACTTCAGTACGAAATTATCAGCCTCGCCGATAGCCACATACTTGGCCCGGTCTTTATCGCCCTCCGCGAAGCTGGGCGGCAGCGTCCAAACACCCTTGGCCCAATCCTTGGTATCGCGGGGATTGGCGTTGATTTCTGAAGACCCCACGAGCACGAATCCGGCCTTCTTCGCCAACGCGATCGCATAATCCTGGCGCACGTAGCCGTTCTCACCCTTCGGGTCCTGTGCCACATCGTTGCGGCCACGATGTTCTTCTATGCCCAGGATGCCGCCGGGCTTCAGTGCCGTGAAGCACGCCGCCAACGCTTGGTCGGCATAGCCTTCGCCCATCCAGTTGTGCAGGTTGCGAAAGGTCAGCACGAGATCGGCCGAGCCGGGCGGAGCAATATCAAAGTGCCCCGTGCCCAGAGAAGTCTCATGAATCGTGCCGAGCCGGTCCTTTTCCGCGGCGATGCGAGTGCGGAAGCGCGCCACTCCGGCATCCTCCTCGCCACCGGGCGGTGGCAATGCAATGGTGTAGTGACCGCCTGGCGCAAGATATGGGCCTAGAATGTCCGTCCAGTAGCCGCCGCCCGGCCACAACTCCACCACGTTCATTTTTGGAGTGATTCCAAAAAACGTCAGCTCTTCGACGGGGTGGCGTGCCTTGTCGCGCGCTATTGCGCCGGCAGGGCGCGCAGGGCTCGCCACCGCAGCGGCCAACGCTGGATCGACGGCAGCGGCTGACGCAGTGGCACAACTCAGGGCGGCGATCACTGCCGCCGCGAAAAACGATCGAACGAACGTGATGTTCATGATTGGTCTCGATTCAATTCGGTGGAGTTTCGCCGCTAAACGGCACCGGTGTCGCGCCGATGGCCGTGCCGATGGTTGCCTTGTCACTGACGTATAGCTTTACTTTGCGCTCGAACCGCAAGTCGCCCTGAACGACCGCACCGGGTCCGATGACAATCACCGGATCGTCGCTGTTAAACATGATTCCAGACGGCTTGTCGACCATGATCCCGCCTTCTACACGGGAGGCCCCCATGATGCTGATGTTGCCATTGACGGTTTTGATGCCGCCTGCGACATGCGCCGCGCTCAATCCGATTCTGCCGTTGACGTTGGTCAAATGACCGACAACCTCGGCGCCGTTCGCCAGAGTCAGATCGCCGTTGACCGAACCGGCGTCTTCTGAGACGTGTGATCCCGTACCCAGGGTTATGGCCCCGTTAACAGTCTTCGCCGACGTCGCAGTCGCATGCTCGCCTAGGCGTATGCTGCCGTTGACGGTGGTTGCCGAGGTAACCGTGGCGTTATCATCGATGTGGATCGAGCCGTTCACCGTCCTCGCATCATCCGCAGCTTTACCCGCTGGTATATGAACTGACCCATTAATCTTGGTAGAGCCATCGCCATCAACCGGGATATCACATCCGGAAAAAGCCAGAATCGCCGCAATTGCGGCAATAATTCGATAGCCGCTCGCCGTTCTCATAGAGGCTCCCCTAATCCAAGCTGGATGAGGCACTACTGTACCAGTACGGCCGACGAGCGGAAACATCGGCGAGTGCGCTGGCCGGTGCTGCCAAGAATTACGATTTACTTGCGCGCGGGATTCGGGTCACGGAGGCTTGCCGACCCTTGGAGGCCTGCGGAAGTGGCTCAGCCGACCGTGGATAGGTATCACCTTCCAGCGACAGAAGGAGGCTCTGGAGTTTGGGAATCAACATCGACCGGCGCTGCAAAACTTCATCAAATGGCACGGCGTCGGATAGCAGGTAGCCCTGTAGATATATGGAACGATTTGCCATCAGCCACGCGAGTTGCGTCGGTCGTTCGACGCCTTCGGCGGTCACCGCCAATCCTAACCCTTCGCACAGATCGATGATCGCACGCGCGATTGCGGCAGAGCGCTCACTCGAATCGATACTCTCGATCAAGCTGCGGTCCAGCTTGATCCGAGACAGGGGCAGCTGCTCGAGTGAAGTCAACGACGAGTATCCCGTGCCGAAGTCGTCGAGTGCGATGCCAAATCCTTGCGATCGCAGCAGCCGAAGAGCTGCGATGGTGGTCGAGCCAGTCTGAATGACCGTCTCCGTCAATTCGAGCTCAATGGCTTGAGCCGGCAGCGCAAATTCTTGCAGCAGTTCACCGAGAGACTGGGAAAATCGCGGCTCCAGAAGTTGATTTGGTGAAATGTTGATGGCGACACGGGCGCCAGGCCATCCGCCGTGGTGCCATTGCGCGGCGGCCTGCACGGCGGATCGCAGCACCCACTTGCTGATCTCCGCAATGAGCCCGGACTGTTCCGCGACGGCGAGAAATTCTGCGGGCCTGGCGAGCCGGCCATCAGGCATGCGCCACCGGATGAGCGCCTCGACCAGCTTGACTTCCATCGTGGCGAGATCGATTTCCGGCTGGTAAACCAGTTCGAATTCGTCATGCGCAAACGCGCGGCGCAGGCCCTGTTCGATAGCAAAGCGGGTGGCTGCCGATTCGATCAGTTCCGGGGTGAACACAGCGAGCCGGCTGCGGCCCAATTCCTTGGCACGGAACAGTGCGGAATCGGCGGCGCGCAACAATTCGGCAGCATCGCGGCCATGCTCCGGAAAGATGCTTGCTCCCACGCTGACGCTGACACTAAGGTCGCGATCGTCGACCGAAAGCAATTGCTGGAATGCCTGGACCAGGTGCAAACCGGTTTCATGAATTTCCCGCTCCGAATCGACGTCTTCGTACACGAAAGTGAATTCGTCACCTCCCAATCGCGCGACAAACCCTAAGCCATCGGCGATTTCCTCCAGGCGATTGGCCACACTCATGAGAACGCGATCGCCGAAGACATGCCCGAGGCTGTCATTAAAATTTTTGAAGTTGTCGATATCGAGGAAATACACGCCGATATAGCGCTTCTCCCGTGTCGCGCGCTCAATCGCATCGTTCAGCAACTCGGACAAATGGCGGCGATTTGGCAGCGAGGTGAGGGGGTCTTGCAGCGCAAGCGTTTGCAATTTATGCGTGCGCTCCAGTACCGTCTCCTCCAAGGTTTCTTCGTGAATGCGGCTCGCCGCTTGCGCCGCCGCAATTCTGGAGGCCATGTCATTGAAGGCACGCGCTAAGGTATCGAGTTCCCGTATGCCTCCGCGCTCGACTTGCACTTGCACGTTTCCGGCCGCGAGGGCGCCCGCACCCTTTAGAATTCTGCGCACTGGCTTGACGACGCTGCGCACTGTCAGAATCGATAGTGCGATGACGAGCAGCAAGACTATTGCTGTCACTGCGGCCATCAAGTTCCGCGAATGGTGATCCAAGTGTCTTAATGCGGTTTCGGTGACGTCGGGCGTCGTTACAGCCGGTACCTGGGACGAGGGCGGCGCTGAGGCTTGCTGTTCCAGTGGCGCGGAAGGCGCTGGTACCGCGGACAGTGCCGCTCTTATGGCCGCGAAAAGAGAAACGTGCTTTTGAGAAAAGCGATGAATTGCATCATCGTAGCGAGAGTTGAGGGCCGCCAGGCTCACTCGTAGCGCAACGAGTTCATCGAACTCCGCACGGGTGTGCTCTACCCAATCCACGCCCTGTGCACCGGCAAAGCTGGTTGCGTTGTTCGCGAATGTCGACACAAAGGCATTTTCACTGGCTGTCAGAGCCTCAAGCTCACCGCGGTCGACGGCCTCGCCAAAAACTATGCGTTCGCTATGCTGCCGGACGGCGTCAAGTTCGACGCGCAGCTGGATCATTGATTGACGCGCCATCACCCGGCCGAAGATTTTCCAGGCGCCATCGAGTGTGATTTGCAGCCGATCGTTGATTGCCTCCAACAGCTTGGAATGTTCGGCGCGCGCCAAACGGCGCTGATCCGCCACGCGCACGATCTCGCGACTCTGATCGATGTAGTCTGCCGCCGCGTGGCCTACCCCGCTCTTGTCAGGTCCGGCAGCGAGATATTCATTTGACCTGCGGCGCAGCTCGTCCAACGCAGCGGTGTATTCGGCAGCGCTCATGGCCGAGTTCGTCTCGGCCCGTAATTGGCTTGCAAGTTCAAACCGGTCGACGACGGATGCCAACGCCTCGGCGGGTACTTTGTCGATCGTGCGTACCGTAGTTACGGTGTGCGAGGCTGGAGCGGGGGGTTGTGTGACCCAAAGGATGACGGAAACGCTTTCCCGGGCTATCAAATTTGCGGTGGCCGCCAGCACGGCTATGGCGATAAAGGGAATGGCGAGCCGCGCCGTTATTCCGAGTGGAAGTATTCGACGAATCGACGCGCTGGCGCGGTGCACGAGGCCCCGCAGCCGTCGTGCGCCAATGTCTGTTTGCATAGTGATTCAGCACACAAGGGCAATTACTACATCTTGCACAAAGTTTCGTCAAAGGTATGAAATGACTGGTGAAACTGTGCGTTTAATCTCGCCCACGAACCGGGGCGATTAAACATATTGTCCCGCACGCCTGCGGGTGCGGTTATGAAGACAGGAGAGCCTTGACTTGGGTGACTAACCAGTTGGAGATAAATTGCGAACCCGGGCCGGTCGGATGACTCGGGATCGTGATGCTCTTCAAGTTCGAATTGGTATTCGCCTGGGGATTGGCCACGGTTCCCAGTCCGTAAACAATCTTATGGCCGCCAAGCCCGTTCGCGTATGTATCAACAAAGGGCGTATTGCTGCCCACGGGGGGCAGCAGTGCGGCGCCCGCCGCAATCGCCGCGTTGCGTGAGATATCGCTGGCGCCGATCACACCGCTCGAAGTGGCGGCACAATCGCCCATTACGCCCGTGAAAATGGTTTTGGCGGTTGGAAACCGTTGAACGATTTGCTGAGCGACATACGTTGCTGCGGCCTGGACTTGCGAATCGGTATAAGCCGCGTCATTTCCCGAGCCCGCAACGAGCAAATAAAACGGCAGAGCCTTTCCCGTCGTGTCCGTGGGGACGTTTGGCGCAACATCTCCCGTGTAGTTCCCGAGAACGCTAATAGTTCCGCCGGTCAACGCGGTACTTAAAGCGATGGTCGCGCCGGTGATGCCGTGCCCAACATAAATCCGCGGCGTCGCAAAATCGCCCCTGGCTACGTAGAAGTAGCCGGATACAGCGGCAACATTAGCGAGGGAGTTGAGTGCCGACTCGACACTAGCCTGACTGGCATTGTAAGGGAGTGCAGCGGTAGTGCTTGTCGCTCCGTTCAGGGTAACGCTGATTGTGTAGGTGCCCCCGGTAGCGGTGTTCATCACGCGCCAGGACTCTTTGGGCGGAGCAATGCGGTCCTGAAAATTAAGTCGGCTACCGGCTTGATCGCGATTGATGTAGCCAGTGCCACCCTGCCCCAGATTCGTGGGCAACCAACCCATGCTCTGAGCAAAGGTATCGATCAGTCGCGGAACGTTGACGGGGGCGGCTTCACCTTCCCAAAAACTATCGCCCACGGCAAGAAGGGGGATGGTGGACCAAGGGGGCGCCGGAACAATCGTGCCGTCCGACGCCGCGCCCGCGAAAATGCTTTGCTCAATCGTTATCTTGCGCTGCCCAGATTGTTGCCAAGCGAGGTGCAAATACCTGATCGATCCCGTGCTGCCATCGAGGACAAAGGGCTGTGTCCCATCCTGAATCACGTATTGCGTCGTGCTGTCGGGCGCAGTCGTCCAAGGCGAGCTTACCGTCGCGACAAAGGTGGTGCCGCTGTAGCTGGTGATCTGTCTCACCTCATTAAGCACACCCGTTCCGCCGGCGATGCGCAGGTAATATTCGTTGTAATAGCCAGAGACCCCTGAGGAGGTGGAGGCCAACGTGATGCCGCTTGCCGAACCGCCCTGCGCAGTTCCAGATACCAGCGCCTCGCCGTACCGAGCCGAGAATGTGTCGTTGATGTACAGAGTAACGCTGTCACTGAATCCGTACTGAATGATGTCCAGCGTTTTTCCGGTGTGATAAAAGCTCGCGTAGATAGTTCCCGCGGAAGACGTGTCTGAATTCGAAAGATCCGCGCTCACCATGTTCTGGCGTGGATAGGCAGGTCCGAGCTGCGACACCAGCGAACCGGCCACCCCATAAAAAGAATACGCTGGATTTCGTTTCGAGCCATTGGTTAAGAACGCCTCTTGAGTCACCAACCCGGCCGTCGCGGTGCTGTTGCTTGTCACTGTGGGGGTCAGATCGAGAGGTGGCGCAGGCGGTGCAATGAGATCCGTGACCTGGGCGGCCAACCAATCCGAGAGAAACTGCGAACCTGGGCCGGTCGGATGACTCGGCACGGTAATGCTCTTGAAGTTCGAGTTGGTGCCCAGCGTGGGATTGGCCACGGTTCCAAGCCCGTAAATAATTTTGTTTCCGCCGAGCCCATTCGCATAGGTGTCGACGAAGGGAGATTTGGGGCCAATGGGCGGCAGCAGTGCGGCGCCCGCCGCAATCGCCGCGTTGCGTGAGATATCGCTGGCGCCGATCACACCGCTCGAAGTGGCGGCACAATCGCCGATTACGCCCGTGAAAATGGTTTTGGCGGTCGGGAATCGCTGCACGATCTGTTGTGCCACATAAGTTGCTGCGGCCTGGACTCGCGAATCGGTATAAGCCGCGTCATTTCCCGACCCCGCAACGAGCAAATAAAATGGCAGAGCCGATCCCGTCGTATTGGTCGGAACATTTGGCGCAACATCTCCAATATAGTTTCCGAAAACGCTGATTATCCCGCCGACCAACCAAGTATTGTTGAAAGCAATGGTTGCGCCGCCGATGCCGTGGCCGACGTAGATACGGGGCGTTGCATAGTCACCCCTGGCAACATAGAAATATCCGGACACAGCCGCGACGTTGGCCAAGGCATTAAGTGCCGTCTCGACACTGGTCTGACTTGAATTGTAAGGGAGTGCAGCGGTGGTACTCGTCACTCCGTTCAAGGTAACGCTGATTGTGTAGGTGCCCCCGGTGGCGGTGTTCATCACGCGCCAAGACTCTTTGGGCGGAGCAATGCGGTCCTGAAAATTAAGTCGGCTACCGGCTTGATAGCGATTGATGTAGCCAGTGCCACCCTGCGCCAGATTCGTGGGCAGCCAACCCATGCTCTGAGCAAACGTATCGACCAGTCGCGGAATGCTGATGGGGCCGCCGTCGCCCTCCCAGAAGCTATCTCCGACAACCAAAAGCGGAGTCGTAGACGCAGCGAGCGCCGGAGCAATCGTTCCATCCGACGCGACACCCGCGAAAATGCCTTGCTCAATCGTTATCTTGCGCTGCGCAGATTGACCCCAGACGAGATGCAAATACTTGATCGATCCCGTGCTGCCATCAAGGACAAAGGGCTGCGTGCCGGCTTGAATTTCGTACTGCGTGGTGCTGTCGGGCGCGGTCGTCCAAGGCGAGCTTACCGTCGCGACA
>Ga0224547_1000111_pt1 | contig 14836 bp, 14 predicted proteins | sample 714P21014metaG_FD_179908 | JGI IMG/M metagenome (GOLD analysis project Ga0224547, IMG submission 179908) | Peat soil microbial communities from Stordalen Mire, Sweden - 717 P2 10-14 | ecosystem: Environmental > Terrestrial > Soil > Wetlands > Peat | place: Sweden: Norrbotten County, Stordalen...
TTCGGGTGGGGCTAGAGCGCATACCGCCCGAGCTCTCCGCTGACATCAGCGACCGCGGCATCGTGCTCACCGGCGGTGGCGCGATCTTGAAGGACCTGGATCGGCGCATCCGAGAAGAAACAGAACTTCCTTTCTCGATTGCCGATGACCCGCTGTGCTGCGTTGTTCTGGGAACGGGCAAGATGCTTGACGATTTCAAGCTGCTGCGGAAGCTCTCCATTGAGTCCATGGCGGCCTGAACGGAGTCGAGCACATGATTTGTGATAGTCCCCAGTGTGCGTCATTCATTCACGTCGTCGAGAAATGACCTGAGGTGGCGGGAGCGCGAAGGATGGCGCAGCTTGCGCAGCGCCTTGGCTTCGATCTGGCGAATGCGCTCGCGGGTGACAGCGAACTCTAGGCCAACTTCCTCCAGCGTGTGTTCCGAGCCGTCCTCCAGACCAAAGCGCATCTTCATGATCTTTTCCTCGCGCGAAGTCAGGGTGTGCAGCACGTGCGCGGTCCGTTCCTTCAGGCTCACGTTGATGACCGCCTCGGCGGGCGAGACCGCGGCGCGGTTTTCGATGAAGTCGCCGAGGTGGGAATCCCCCTCCTCGCCGATCGGCGTCTCCAGCGAGAGCGGTACCTGCATGATCTTGAGCACCTTGCGCACTTTGGCCGTCGGAATGTCCATCTGCTTGCCAATCTCTGCCGACGTGGGTTCGCGGCCCAACGCTTGGACCAGTTGCCGCGAGATGCGAATCAGCTTGTTGACGATCTCGACCATGTGCACCGGGAGGCGGATGGTGCGCGCCTGGTCGGCAATGGCGCGGCTGATGGCCTGGCGAATCCACCACGTGGCGTAGGTGGAAAACTTGTAGCCGCGGCGGTAGTCGAACTTGTCCACTCCCTTCATCAGGCCGACGTTGCCCTCCTGGATCAGGTCCAAGAACTGCAGCCCGCGATTGGCATACTTTTTGGCGATGGAAACCACGAGGCGCAGGTTGGCCTCGATGAGCTCATGCTTGGCCTGCTCCCTGTCCATCTCACCCTGGATCATTTCGCGCTGGGTGCGGTGCAGCTCCTTAAAGGCCACTCCGGCATCGCACTCCAACCTTTCCAGGTCTGCGCGATGCCGCCGCTGGGTCTTGCGGCAATCCTTCTTGAGTTCTTCGCTGCGCGTGCTCTCAATCTTCTTTTCCAGGTTGCTGACCTGCCGGTCGAGCGAGCGCATGATGTCCACGGTCTTATTCACCCGATCGATCAGGCGGTCGCGCTCGAAGTTGGTGAGACCTAGGTTGCGGATGATGAGCGAAATCCGAACGATCTCGCGGTCCAGCCTGCATCGGCAGCGGCGGTATTCGCGTGCTCTCTTTTCAGCCGGAATGGTCAATAGCCGTCCGGCCAGCTGGCTGGCTCTTTTGTAGTGCTTTTGTAACTCGTCGATGCGGCACGTAGTGTTCTTGACGCCGTTCTGCAGGACCTTCTCAGTGATCTCTTCCTCATCGAAGGCGACAATTCCCTTGATCGAGCGTACGCCGCGCTTCAAATCCTCGCCGATGGCCAGAACCTCGCGGATCACAATAGGCGAGCGTGAAAGTGCCTTCAGCACTCGCCGCTGTCCGCGCTCGATACGCTTCGCAATGTCCACCTCGCCTTCGCGGGTGAGCAGAGGGACTACGCCCATCTCGCGCAGGTAGATGCGGATCGGATCGTCGGTCTTTTCAAGAGCGCCTGGGGGCGGAACGAGTCCGATGACCTCGCCGGACTCCACTTCTTCCTCAAACTTATTTTTCAACGCCGCGGAAGATAGCTTGGGCTCGCCCTCAAGCACGTCAATGCCCATCGTGCCGATGGTAGCAAGCACGTCGTCCAGGTCCTCCGGGGAACGGACATCATTGGGAATCAGGTCATTCACCTATTCACCTTGTTGGAGGCGAGATACCCGTTTTCCTTTCCGGCGTCCATGAGTTTCTTAACGTCGTCAAGAGCCAAGCTGAATCCCTTTCAGCGCCGTCCCGCATGGAGCAATAGGTGCTTTGACGCTTTGACTCTTTGACAATAACTGAAGCTTCCTCCCGTGAGCTGTCGCGTTAAACCCCGGTTGAAGCCCGAAGGGGTTCACTTCTCACTTTCGCCGATACAGCTATGCGGCGGGGAGTTTCGTTTCAAGGTCCGCAAGAGTTCTCAATTGCTGCGTCGCGAATTCTGTATCGGCGAACCGCCCAATTACATCATTGATGACGTCTTGAACCCGCATATCAGGGCCAAGGAATTTCCGTGTTCCCACTGAGACGAGTCGGCACAACACGAAGCGATTCGGGATATTGGCCAAAGCCTTGTGTATACGATCAGAACGCATAACCGGTCCTTATTGTAGGGCGTTGGGTTGAGCGCATGAGTTTCTTTAAGCTTAAGCGTAGAGATGCAAAATATAAACGCCCCTTCCTTGCCCGGTTCGCCGGAAGGCAACTTAATCGCGAAGGCGCGGGGTTGTGGTCTAGCCGCAACGATCGGTTCTTCGTGATCAAGAAACCTCTTGCTTCGCTAGCCTGTCACGCTCCTGCCGGACGGCGTAAGAAACCAGGCGCTTGTCGCGGTCATCCCATCCGTCAATATGCTTTTGTGCGAGAGCATCGTAGAGGACATGTTCAGCCCTGCTGTCGGTCTCAGACGAATTGAAATCGGCATACGATTGCGTGCGTGCGGAGTTAAGGATTGGATACTCGTGAGCGCACAAATCAGCGAGCGTTTGTTCATCGAGGAGAATACTCTTCAATTCACCGCCGTCGGTCAACAAGAACTGAGCCGCGAACGACTCCAGTTCTCTCACAGTAGCAATCTCCACATCCGCCTTCAGATCCTTTGCTCGCTGCCGTGCGGCTGCTTCGTCTCCCGCAGCAACCACAACGCAATTACCGTTTCTTAGCAGTAGGACGAATAGCGTCATAGATTCCCGACTGAGTGCTACGCCAATGGCGCCGAAGCAATGTCTGTTGTCAATACCTCGCCCGGCATCGCTGTCATGTTTGGGAAAGGAAGATTGTTCTCACGGCAGCGCCGCTGATGAACAAGGGGCCGCGCCTCGATCAGAAAAGTGCCGACTTGAACTTTTGGCGTCATCGGCTCTCCCGAGTGAACTTATCTTGCGACCAAAAAAGGGGTGGCACAGGTAGCCACCCCGAGCGATTGACGAGGTACCGTCTCAGGCGGCCACGGCGGCGGGTTTGTGAATAGTCGAGCTAATCACATCCGAGACTTGCACCTTGGGATTGCCGTCTAATACTTTATCCAGGATCTTGAGCACGTCAGGGTAGCCTGCAGTCTTGTAGGCTTCCGCGTACTCCTTGGTATCCCAGAGACTGATTGCGACCACATCCAGCTCTCCCGGGACAGCAAATGCGATTTCATCCCGGAACCCACTCTGCTTCCGCAGCATGGGAATGACTTCCTTTTCGAAAATCCGCGTGAACTCGCTCAGCGTGTTTGGTTTCAGGCGTAGAGAGACATTGCGAACAAACATGATCAACCAATCCATCGATTGGTTAAGTAATCTAAGGGGGAGAACTTCAGATGGGCTGACTTAGTTCAGGAGACCTGAAAGAGCGGGAATACTACTCGCTCAATTAGCACCCTAGCCTTCTGCACTGCGACTGTCAACCGGCACTGATTTCTGGTAGTGGGCTACTTTGCACGAGGCCGCATCCGAAGTCTGTTCCGTGCTCAAAGTGACTTTCAACGCCCCCACGACTGAATGGGAGTTCCGGCTGGGGCAAAATGACTGAACAGACAACCTCATGGCCAGCAATCTGTGCAGTCAGAAACACTTTCCTTTCCGGAAGCTCATCAGAGTAGGTAAATTTCATGAGCTGACCGCCTCGACCGACATTTGTCCATTCATCTTGCATTTGTTTGATCTGGTTCTCTCATTCTCTTTAGTGGGCCGTTCGCGGGAAATAATCCCTGATCCTGACATTAAAGTTAAGGGCAAATCACCTCGCGTAGTCTTCCAGTGTACGTATGACGGCGGTGGGGAATGGGGAGATCTCACGCTGGATGAGCAAGAGGGCACCCTGGAAGGCTTCCATTCCGGCCAGTCGGAGGAGTGGGAGCACAATCGGCTGGGAGACCAGGGGACGACGACGTACACGATTTCGCCCACGGAGTTTGTCATTCGAGGTGTCTCCCGTAGCTGTGGGGAAGTGAAATTATTTCAGGTAAACCGGGCGACGGGTGCCTTCAAGGACAGCGGAAGAGCCTTTAATTACAGCTCCTCGACGGGCCAATGCCGAGGAACGTTCGGAGAGTTCGCGAAGACCGGTCATTGCGTGGCGCCGTAGCGCCATAACCATGCGTAGGGCGGGAAATACTCTTGCGACACTCTTGGCCAATGGCCAATTGCTAGTTGCTGCCTTTATCAAGAATCTAACGCACCTTTGTCCCAGTGCCTGGAAGGTAAAGGGCTTTTTGCAGGAGCAGGAGTGATCAAGGGAAATACCGTAGCCCGGCTCCTCCGGAGATAGTTTTTTATTCCGTTCTTTGTGCTCTGAGGGAATGCCAATTTTTTTCTCCAGCGTGCTTCCCCGGCGCGTTTATTCCAGTTTTCCATCACCCTGCTCCAACCCGAAGCGGCAAGCCTGGCGCGGATTGCCTCCACGTCTACCCGGCTGCACTGGTTGGGCTGATCGAACTCGAAGTTCGTCACGTAGACGCCCTTCAAGTCCTTGATGATCTCTTTCAACCGGGCTGCTTCCGGATCGCGGGAAATACGAGGTCCAGAAACGGACTTGGAGGAGATCAATGGCGATTTCCTCGAAGCCGACTTCTGGTCCGGAATACGCTCCGGTCGGCACGGGCAGCGTCGTCCTCGCACTTCCGGCCACCGTTTAGGACAAGAGCGTGGCAGGATATTGGGTATGGGGAAAGAGAATCCGGTTCTAGTTCTGGCGTCGGGAGACGATCCGCAGTTCGCCATGCTGAATGAGCTACCGCACACAGTATGTGGGGATGTTGCCGCGTGTGCCCACGCAGGGAAGGATGCGACGGTGATCTTGCTGTGGTCGGGCACGCGGGAGTTGCTGCGCGAATTGTTTGGGATTTGCAGGAAGGTACGCTGGGTACACTCCCGAGCCGCTGGGCTGGACAACCTGTTGTTTCCCGAACTTGTTGAGAGCCAAATCCTGCTGACCAACGGCCGTGGCGTATTCAGCGCCTCGCTCGGGGAGTTTGTGCTGGCAGCGATTTTGTATTTCGCAAAGGATTTCCGGCGGATGGTTCGCAATCAGACGGCATCGGTCTGGGAGCAGTTCGATGTGGAAGAGGTAGCTGGACAGACGGTTGGGATTTTGGGCTACGGCGACATTGGCCGAGCCGTAGCGAGCCGCGTGCAGGCCATGAGCATGCGCGTGCTGGCGACGAAGCGGCATGTTCCCGGATCGACTGATCCGCTAGTGGAGCACTTTTACAAACCGGAGGAGCGGAGGGAGATGATCGCGCTCTGCGACTACATTGTGGCGACGGCCCCATTGACCGAGGAGACGCGGCACATGATCAGCGACGCGGAGTTCGCGGTGATGAAGCCGACGGCGGTGGTGATCAACGTGGGACGCGGGCCGGTCATTGACGAGGCGGCGCTGCTCCGTGCGCTATCGGCCAATCGAATCAAAGGAGCGGGGTTAGATGTGTTTGAGCACGAACCGCTGCCGGCGGGGCATCCGCTTTACAAGCTGGAAAATGTTTTGTTGTCGCCGCACTGCGCGGACCACACGGCCGATTGGCAGGATCAGGCGATGCGCTTCTTTCTGAAGCAGTATGGCAGGTTTGAGAAGGGCGAGCCGCTGAAGAACATTGTCAATAAGCAGCTGGGATATTGAGAAAGGGCTGCCCCGCGGGAGAAATCATACGCGCTGCGTTGGTAAGAAGTTACTCGCGATTACCAACCCATTTGCCGCATTCGCTCAAGGATGAGCACGCTGTAGTTATTCATGCGCTCGGGCCGTCGCTTCAGGGGAGCTGGCAGGATCGCAGCGAGCCGCGCCGCCTGTTCCCGGCCGATACTGCGAGCCGCGGTTCCGTCGTAGTAACGACACGCCGCCTCTGCACCATAAATACCGGGCCCCCATTCGACCACGTTGAGATAGATCTCCAGAATGCGCCGCTTGCCGAGGACGATTTCGGCCGCCGGTACCAATGTGAACTCCGCGCCCTTGCGGAGGACAGAGCGGCCCGTTCCGAAGAATAGGTTCTTTACAAGCTGTTGCGTAATGGTGGAAGCTCCGCGAGTGCGCCCGCCCTCCAAATCGTCTTCGGCAGCGATTTGGATCTGGTGCCAATCGAACCCATGGTGCTGGTAGAAGCGCGCGTCCTCAGCGGCGATTACTGCGTGCTGCAGATCGGGCGAGATTTGGCTGAGCGGAATGAATTTGTAGCGCTCGTGATACGGAGTGTGGTGAATCCAGGCCTGTAAGCGGCGCTGGATGTGCACTGCGGTGTTCGGTGGGTCGATCCACCGGCTGGCCACGAGGATCAGCACGGCAAGCGACCAAACAAGTACCACACCGATGGCAAGCCATCGAACAAACGATCGAAGAAATCCCTTGCGAAGCAGGGGCTTGGAAAGTATGTCTGGTCTTTCAGTCACAATACAGAATAACGTCTGCAACTGGTTTGCTGCTTATACTGAATGTGGGAACCGTGCTGCCATTCGCAGATGTTCGCCGAGCACACAACCTGCTTGCCGGTACGCCTCATGTTCTGGCTTTCGAGCGTTTCGATGTCTTCCGATGCACCATACTGACAGCCTCCCCCGCGTGATTCGGTACGGTGATCTGTTGGAGGGTAATGGGTCTCGAAGCCCGTTTATGGATAGCCTGCCGTTGTCCAACTAACCGGGGTTCGCTGTTAGCGGAACACCCGCACATAAGAACCTTGGGTCGGACACATCAGTTACCATGTTCGAGGTGTAGAAGCCTCCCGCAGTTTCCTACGTATGAACCCAGCCGGCCCGTTGATCGTTCCTCCATCTTCATCCAGTCCCTCAGAGGCCTCCAAACGGCTCCTACCGTGGCTCGTTGCTGTCGCGTTTTTCATGGAGTCGCTGGATACGACGATTCTCAATACCGCCGTTCCTGCCATCTCTTCCGCCCTCGGCGTCGCTCCCCTAAGCATGAAGGCGGTGCTGGCGAGCTATACGCTCAGCCTGGCGGTCTTCATCCCAATCAGTGGCTGGATGGCGGACCGGTTCGGCACTCGTCGTGTATTCGCATCTGCGATTGGTCTATTCACCCTCGGGTCCTTTTTGTGCGGAATATCAACCAACATCCATTTGCTGGTCGCTTGCCGCATCCTGCAAGGTTGCGGCGGCGCGATGATGGTGCCGGTGGGCCGCCTCACTCTGGTGCGAACATTTGCCAAGTCAGATCTTCTGCGCACCATGAGCTTTGTTTCTATACCAGCCCTGGTGGCGCCCATGCTCGGACCCATCGCCGGCGGCCTCATCGTCGGGTATCTTCACTGGCGCGTCATTTTCTTCCTTAATATTCCAATTGGACTGGCGGGTTTGATTCTGGTTTATCTGCATTTGCCCGACTACCGCGAAGAGCAGACCCCTCCGCTCGATGTCGTCGGGCTCATCCTCTTCGGTTCCGGGGTCGCCTTACTTTCTTACGTGCTGGAGATATTCGGCGAGCATACTCTGAGCCCGCTGGAGATGTCAGGGCTACTGGTACTATCCATTGCCTTGCTTGCCGGGTACGGAATTCACGCGAGTAGTCTTCAATTCCCTTTGCTCAAGCTCAGGTTATTTAGCATTCGCACCTTTCGCGCCGCAGTGAGCGGCAGCTTCTTCACTCGTCTCGGAATCGGCGGAGTGCCATTTCTCCTCCCGCTCCTCTATCAGGTAGGCCTGGGCTACACTCCGATCCAGTCCGGTCTGCTCGTCATGCCCCAGGCAATCGCCTCCATGAGCATGAAAGCGATCATGCCACGACTTCTGAGCCGTATCGGGTATCGTGGCGTCCTCATCTCCAACACGCTAATTCTCGGTGTTCTTCTGATGGTGTTTGCAACGATCGGTGTGCGAACACCGGTTTGGGCCATCGTGCTGCAGGCCTTCCTGTATGGAGCATTCACATCGCTGCAATACACGAGCATGAATACTCTTGTATTCGCTGACATCGAGGAAAAAGACGCCAGCAGCGCCAGTTCCATCGCAAGCACCATGCAGCAGATGTCGATCAGCTTCGGCGTAGCCGCGGCGGGGCTAGCTACGGCGTTTTTCGTTCCCAGCACACACTCCAATCCGACCGAAATGATTCAGGGAATCCATAAAGCTCTCATCGCTCTCGGGATACTAACCATCGTATCGACGATCGTCTTTCGCAGTCTGAGGAGCGGCGATGGCGACGATGTCAGCCGGCATAAGGTTCTTCACCCGGGAGGATGACTCAACTTATTGGTATCCGGCGAGTCAGCTTCGATCAATACCGATCACGCGCATGAGCAAGTGATCTCGGCCGCCGTCGAAAACCACATGCGCCAATCACTGCCGGCTTGCCCGTCATCCCGACCTACGAAGCCTGCGCTCGCGTCTATTTGATTGGCCGCGAACCCGTGATGAGGATGTCCACCAGTCTCCTTGCGCTTTGCTGCCAGTCCGGGCCGGACGCCACGTGGGAGACGCCGATCAGCGCCCGGAGTAGATCGAATGGCTCCAGATCTCTACGAATGTCGCGGCTCTTGATGGCGCGCTTCACCAACGAATCAATCGCTCCCTGGATCTGACTGCGTGAGCCCTCATACAGCTTCGAGGGGCCACCGACGAGCGTGTTCAGTGCAGGGGCGATGATCTGCTTGGTTGCGATGTAATCTACGAACAAAAGCATCCAGGCTCGCAACGCTTCAACCGGGGGCATGGCGTCGGAAAATTTCCGCTGTGCCGCCGCGAGCTTTTCCACTTCAGTCCGATAGACAGCTTCGATCAGTGCATCGCGTGTAGGAAAGTGGCGATACAGAGTTCCCGCTCCCACACCTGCTTCTTTGGCGATGTCGTCAAGGCTGGCGTTCGCGCCGGACCGCGTAAACGCCTCCTTCGCGACCTCCAGAATGCGCTCGCGGTTCCGCTGCGCGTCAGTGCGCGGCTTTCGCGGGGCGATTTTCTGGTTTTTGGTCGGCATAAGAAAAATTGCAACCGGAGATAGTCTCCGGTTATCATATACTACTGATTCGGAGACACTCTCCGTTTTAGTCAGAACCTGGCAGCCTGTCAACAGGTTGTTCCCGCTTCGAGAGGTGAGAATACATGAATCCACTCGCTCGTTATCAACCATCCAAGAATTTCAACCCTCCTTGCCCCGACCTCGTAACGATGGCGGAGCGAGAGTTGTCGGCATTCTTCAACGTCGTCACCAAGGCGTTCGGGTCAGAACAGGCGGAGATCTCAGCAGAAGACTGGCTGCAGGAGCTGATTGAGACCGACGCTCTGCCCACTTCCACCCGCGAATGGCGATCTATCACGAGGAAGATCACGGCGAAGGTTTCGACTCGCCTTGCACGTCGGGTGAACGCTTCGTCTCTATCGTCGTCCTTATCGTCGTCCCTATCAACCGAACCACAAATTGCTTAGGAGATAAAAATATGCGTATTTTTGTTACTGGCGCTACAGGCTCCATTGGTACGGCAGTCGTCCAAGAACTGATTGACGCTGGTCATCAGGTGCTGGGTCTTGCGCGCTCGGATGCGGGCGCCAAGTTGCTTACCGCCGCTGGCGCCCATGTCAAAGTCCATCGGGGCGACGTTGAAGACCTGGACAGCCTGCGCAGCGGGGCTGCCGCCTGCGAGGGTGTGATCCACACCGCTTTCATCCATGACTTTTCGAGATTTCAGGAAGTCTGCGAGATAGACTGCCGAGCCGTTGAGGCACTCGGCTCCGCGCTCGCTGGCTCCAATCGACCCTTGATCGTCACCTCCGGGACCGCAGCCGCCTTTACGCCGGGCCGCCTCTCTACCGAGGACGATGCGCCAAGTTCTCCGATGCCGCGCGTAGCTTCGGAGGAAGCAGCAGCTTCAGTGGCAGCGAAGGGCGTGCGCGTTTCAGTGATGCGCCTTCCGCAGGTCCACGACCCAGTCAAGCAAGGCCTTGTCACCTACCTAATTGCTGTGGCCCGCGAGAAGGGTGTCTCGGCGTATGTCGGCGACGGGCTCAACCGATGGCCAGCGGTGCACATACTCGATGCCGCTCGTCTCTACAGGTTGGCGCTTGAAAAGGGGGCTGAAAAAATGGCCGCGGGAGCCCGTTATAACGCGGTTGCAGAAGAGGGCGTGCCGCTGCGAGAGATCGCGGAGGCAATCGGCCACGGCCTGAAAATGCCGGTCGTCTCCAGGTCTCCCGAGGAGGCAGGCGAGCACTTTGGTTGGCTCGCAGCGTTCGTGGGTGCCGACATTCCGGCTTCCAGCGCGCTGACGCGGCAACGCCTGGGATGGCGGCCAACAGGTCCTGGGCTCATAGTGGATCTGAATGCGATGAAATACTTTGAATACGCCGCGGACGCCGCCGTCCTGCGCGGCTAACGCGTGAGCGATTACGAACAGCTCCAGGAGGAACAGAATGATGGAACAGATTGATCTGGCCGGCAGTTTCACGCTGCCAGGCACATCGCTGACGGTGAACCGCATGGGTTACGGTGCCATGCAACTCGCAGGGCGAGATGGCAACAAGTTAGTATGGGGACCTCCGCGAGACGTCGACGGAGCGATCGCTCTTCTGCGAAAGGCCGTCGCAAGCGGCGTGAACCACATCGACACGTCCGATTTTTATGGTCCGCATGTTACGAATCAGATCATAAAAAAGGCGCTGCATCCCTATCCTGACGATCTAGTGATCGTCACCAAAGTCAGCGTCCGCCGCGGTGAGGATGGATCCTGGATTCCGGCTTTTTCACGCGAAGAACTGACCGCAGCGGTTCACGACAACCTCCGCAATCTGGGACTGGATGTGCTCGATGTGGTCAACCTGCGCAGCATGTTTAGCATCCATGAACCCGCCGAGGGGTCTATGGAGGCACCGCTTACAGTTCTAGCCGAACTTCAGCAAAAAGGTTTGGTGCGTCATATCGGGCTCAGCAACGTCACGCCCGCGCAAATCGCGGAAGCCCGACAGATCGCTCCAATCGTCTGCGTACAGAACCAATACAACCTTGCGCATCGAACCGATGATGCACTCGTAGCCGATCTTGCTCGCGACGGCATCGCCTACGTGCCATTCTTTCCCCTCGGCGGGTTCACTCCACTCCAGTCGACTACCTTGTCGGATGTCGCTACGCGCCTCGGCGCCACGCCCATGCAGGTTGCGCTAGCTTGGCTTCTCCAGCGATCGCCCAATATCCTGGTGATCCCAGGAACATCTTCCATCAAGCATCTTCGCGAGAACCTTCAGGCTTCGATGCTTCAAATTCCATCTGAACTGGTTGCCGATCTCGACGCAATTGGCGGAAATGCCTGAAATGGGCAGGCACACCTCGCAATATGGGGCAACATCCAACCATGCACAACTCGTATCCATCACTCTAAATCTGTTGTTTGCCGCCCCTAATCGCTATCCGGCGGCGCCACCTCAACGCTGTCATTCTTGATAAAGAAGCTTCCCTCCAGCGGAGCCTGAATCGTCGTGTACTTCGATGGAGCGTGATGGAAGTTAAAAAAGTCGTGGAGGTCATTGGTCGCTCGAGCGTCAGCAAATCCGAGACTGCCGAGGCCAAAGATACCCTCGATTCCCTTTAAGATGCTGCCAAAATCATATTTCAGGTTGCTGATGTATCCGACCTTAGCCGAGTAAGCCGAAACCACCACCAGCGGCACACGAAAGCCCAGTTGATAGTCGTTCTGGTTCGCGCCGGTCTGGAACACCGGTTGCACGTGGTCATACCAACCTCCCCAATCGTCCCAGGTAATGAAGATGGCGGTGTCTTTCCAGTAGCCAGTGCCGTCATCGCAATTCGTGTTGTTTCCGATTGCATTGACAATAGCCGCGACCCACGACGGCCCCTGGCCGCTGTTGATCGGATGGTCCGAATACTGACCCGCTGGAGTTACCCAACTTACCTGCGAAAGGGCGCAGTTAGCAATGTCATTCAAAACATCGGGTGGCACCGTGTCGACGTAACCGTTCGATTCCCCTTTTGTCCAGTCGGGTCCGGTGCATAGACCGTTTACCGGGATGCAAATATTCGAGAGCGAATTCGGCGCGACCCATAGACTGCTCTGCCCTTGCGCGTAGTAGGTCCAGGTGATTTTAGGGCTGGGCTGACTCAACAGGTAATCCATGGCATTACGAGTGAAGCATTCCGCGATTTCATCGCCGGGAGTTTCCGTGCCATAAGGCGGCGCACCGTTCCCGTTCGGGCGAATTAGTTGGACGGATTCTCCCGAGCCGCAGCCATAATTAGTATCGCTATTCTCCGCTACAAAAACGCCCAGTGCATCATCTGCTACAGTCGGCGCCGAGGTAGCGCCAAAAATAAACTGATGCGCCGGATAACTCGGGCCTTGGTTGGTCTGAAACATCCGGTTAGTCCAACCATAAGTCGTCGCTAAGATGACATATGGATCGAGAACGCCACCTTTGCTGCCATTACCATTAGTTACAGGCGAGTTATATACGTACATGAATTGAGAATAGTTGTTGGCCGGAACCACGCAGCCAAAGACATTGGCACCGCAGTCGGTTGGAACGTTGGCCGCCGGCTTGCCACTGATTCCCTGGTTTTCGTACTCGAAATCCCATCCGCTGATGGTTCCGTTGAGCTTCGGCCCTCCGTGACTGTGGTCGAGATCGAAGTTAGTGGCAAGTCCGACGGGAGTAAGTGGAACGGTCTGTCCATCGGCATTCACATAAGTCGATGCGATATCGTAAGTTCCCCCCGCGCCGGTTGCGCTGCATCCAGGTACACCGCCGTTGGCGGTGCATAATCCCTGAAAGAGATTGTCTGGCGAGCGGTTTTCCTGAAAAATCACGATGACATGCTTAAACGGAGTGTTGCTGTATTGAGCGTGAGCGGCGTTTGCCACGAGCGTGGCGGCGAGAAGTAACAAAACCCTGGGGTTGGATTTCATAGCGATTCTCCTGGTTCAGGAATTGGCGGGTGGACGAGGTGAGCGACGCCAAAGGGAGGCGATGCACCTACTGTCTCCAGTTCGTCATAACCCCTAAGTTGGATGAAAGACTCGCTGCGTCGGCGAATTAATTGTTCGCGAAAGCATTTTTCTGCATGAGGCAGTGCAACAAATTGCAGTGTGCCAGGTTCGTTTGAAATGAATCTATAATGATGTGGTCAAAGAAGGACGAGGGAGTATGTTCCGACTTACGAGATGCGTGGCGCTTATCTTTATTGCTGGTACTCTCCCTGCCGCGTTAGCCGCCGATCATGCGGCGGCGGTAACATGCGACAATCTAGCCTCCCTCAAGCTGTCGCACACCACCATCACGGCAGCCCAGTCGATCCCCGCAGGCAACTATACCGCGCCCGATGGCGAGGTCTTCCAGAACATGCCCGCATTCTGTCGCGTGGCAGCCACTCTCACTCCAACTAGCGATTCGTCGATCGGAATCGAAGTGTGGATGCCGTCCTCAACCTGGAATGAAAGGTTCGAGGGTGTCGGAAACGGCGGCTATGCGGGATCGATCCCTTACTCCGCAATCGCGCCGGGCGTGTTCCTGGGATACGCGACCGTCGGCACCGACACCGGCCACATGGGGTCTTCCAACGATGATGGATCCTTTGCGCTTGGACACCCGGAAAAAATAATCGATTTCGGATATCGCTCGATCCATCTGATGACCGTCATCGCCAAACAGATATCGTCTGCTTTCTATGGCGAAGATGCGCAGCATTCCTATTTCACCGGTTGCTCAACCGGCGGTCGACAGGCCTTGATGGAGGCGCAACGCTACGCAAACGATTACGACGGCATCGTCGCCGGCGATCCCGTCGCGCACTACACGCACCATCATGTCGGCGCCAATCTATGGGTCGTCTGGCAGATGTTCAATAATCCCGCCAGCACAGTTTTCACAACGCAGGATACCCTTCTAGGCAACGCCGTCAATGCAGCCTGCGACGCGCTTGATGGAGTAGTCGATGGCGTGCTCAATGATCCGCGACGCTGCCACTTTAACCCGGCGGCGCTCCAGTGCACTGGCTCGCAAATGCCTCCAAGCTGTCTCACGGCCCAGCAGGTCGAAGCGGTTCGACATTTGTGGATTGGGCCGAATGGGGTAGTCGGGAAGCGCGACTATTATCCACCGTTTGAGCGGGGCGGCGAAATCGATGGCTGGCCGTCAAGTATTTCGCCGGAGCCGCCGCCCGCGCCGCAAACCGACAGTCACGCGCAGATTGGCATCCCGTTTTTCCAATACTTCGTCTTCGACAATCCCAACTGGAATTTTCAAACTTTCGACTGGACGACGGACCCCGCTTACGTCGAGAGCAAGGTGGTGGTCCCGGGTCAAACTCTGGCGGCGGTTCTGAATGCGATCGATCCCGACCTCAAGCCCTTCCAAGCGCGAGGCGGCAAACTCATCCAGTACCACGGCTTCAGCGATCCCGAAGTGCCGCCGCTGACCAGTATCAACTACTTCGATAGCGTGGTGAAATTTCCCGGCGGATCGCCGGAATGGCAGCAGACGAGCGAGTTTTACCGGCTCTTCATGGTGCCGGGCATGAACCACTGCAAAGGAGGCCCCGGCGCAAATGTGTTCGACATGCTCTCCCCGCTAGTCGATTGGGTCGAGCGAGAGGTTGCGCCCGACCGAATTCTCGCGACACATTATGTCAACAACTTGCCAGATGAAGGCGTCGCATTC
>Ga0224547_1000112_pt1 | contig 14363 bp, 13 predicted proteins | sample 714P21014metaG_FD_179908 | JGI IMG/M metagenome (GOLD analysis project Ga0224547, IMG submission 179908) | Peat soil microbial communities from Stordalen Mire, Sweden - 717 P2 10-14 | ecosystem: Environmental > Terrestrial > Soil > Wetlands > Peat | place: Sweden: Norrbotten County, Stordalen...
CTGTGGTGCGCAGGTGTGGCTGAAGCGCGAAGATCTTGCGCACACGGGTGCACATAAAATCAACAACGCAGTCGGTCAAACGCTGCTGGCAAAACGCCTGGGCGCCAAACGCATCATTGCGGAAACCGGCGCGGGACAACATGGCGTCGCGGCCGCGGCCGCGGCGGCGCGGCTCGGCATGCCCTGCCTGGTGTACATGGGGGCGGTGGACGTCGAGCGCCAGGCGCCCAATGTGGATCGCATGAAATTGCTGGGCGCAACCGTGGTGTCGGTGACGGGCGGGGATCAAACATTGCGCGCGGCCATCGACGAAGCATTGCGCGATTGGGTGTCCGATCCCGATGGTACGTATTACGTATTGGGATCGGCGGTCGGGCCGCATCCCTATCCCTACCTGGTGCGGGAGCTGCAGTCGGTGATCGGCCGCGAGGCGCGTGCGCAAATGCTGGAGGCGGCGGGACGCTTACCCGATGTTGCGGTGGCCTGCGTCGGCGGCGGCTCGAATGCGATCGGACTGTTTCACCCTTTCTTAAGCGATAGCGCCGTGCAATTGCTCGGTGTGGAAGCCGGCGGCCGCGGCGCGGGACTGGGGGACAACGCGGCATCGCTGACCTTCGGCACGCCCGGCGTTTTGCAAGGCAGCTATACGCTCATTCTGCAGGACGCATTCGGCCAGGTGCGCGAAACGCACTCCGTATCGGCGGGACTCGATTATTCCGGAGTCGGTCCGGAACATGCGTACCTCATGCAAAGCGGACGAGTGAGCTACGAGTCGGTGACCGATTCGGAATCCCTGGAGGCGCTCGCCGAGTGCGCCAAGTACGAGGGTATCCTGCCGGCCATCGAAAGCGCGCACGCGTTTTTCGGCGCGCGGCGCTTCGCGGAAAAAAATCCGGGGGCGCAAATTCTCATCGGCTGCTCGGGCCGGGGCGACAAGGACATGCCGATTTTGCAGAACACGCTGCTGAAAGAACTGCGCTGATGATCGCGCCCAGCGAGCGCATATCGACGGCCATTCAAGCCGCCGTGGTGACCGGAAGCCCAGCCTTGGTGGGCTATTTGACCGCAGGCTTCCCAAGCCGCCGTCAATTCAGGGACAGCCTCGCTGCCGTCGCCGGCGTGTGCGACGTGGTCGAGATCGGTGTTCCCTTCAGCGATCCGATGGCAGACGGCACCACCATACAGCGGGCGAGTTTTGCAGCGCTGGCCGACGGCGTGACGCTGCCGTGGATTCTCGATGAGCTCGCGTCGCAAGAGCCGCGCCACAGCGCGCCGATTCTTTTGATGAGTTACTTAAATCCGCTGCTGGCGTTCGGAATCGCGGCGCTGCCGCGCGCCGCACGCGAGGCCGGCGTCGCGGGCTTTATCGTTCCGGATTTGCCTTTCGAGGAAAGCGGCGACTTGCGCCGCGCGTTCGAAGGCGAAGGACTGGCCTTGGTGCAAATGGTGACGCCGGTGACGCCGCCCGAGCGATTGGCCATGCTCTGCCGTGAAGCCAAGGGATTTGTCTACGCCGTGACCATGACGGGCACCACCGGAAAATCGGCCGACGGTAAATTCGCCGAGGTGCCCACCGATGTGCTCGACTACATGGATCGGGTGAAAAGTCTTTCCAGCGTTCCGGTGTGCGCCGGATTCGGCATTCGTTCCGCTCGACAGGTCGCGCGACTCGCGCCGCATGTGGACGGTGTCGTGGTAGGGTCCGCATTGGTGGAGGCGTTGGAGCGCGGCGAGGACGTTGCCGCGTTTTTGAAATCGTTGCGCTAGGAGAATCCTTGAAGCGAGTGTTTCGTGCCGCATCCCTTCTGCAGGTCGCGCATGCGCGCAACGTGCTGACGGCTGCCGGGATCGAGAGCGAGCTGCGCAACCAATATTTGGCCGGCGTTCTCGGCGATTTGCCCATGCTGGAAACCTGGCCGCAGCTCATGGTCGAAGACGCGTTCGAATCGGCCGCATTGCGCGCGCTCGAGGAGGCGGGAAGAGCGCCGTCGGGCGCTCCGTGGACTTGCGGACAGTGCGGCGAGCAGTTGGAGCCGCAATTCACCACCTGCTGGCGGTGTGGAGCCGCATTTCAGAGTGCATAGCGCGTGCCACGCTACGGCCAAGCGCGGCTCAACCCCAAGGCGGCGCTCTGCGAAGCCTATTTCGGGCTTGATTTTCAAACGCTTGCACAGGCATGTCGGACAAACACCTACAGGATTCAGCGTGAATTCCGAGCCGAGGATCAGCCCTCTGCCCTCGCCAGCAAAAGCTGCACAGGTTACAAATTGTCCTCCGCCACGTGTAACGATTACACATGCGCGGCCAGCAGGAGATTTGTAATGAACACCGTCAGTTATGGTTTTTCTGAGCGTCCCGCACCTCCTCTCATGACCGCGCCGGCGACAGAATCTTTTCTGGGATCCTCTGCGGCAATGCAGGAGGTGTTTCGCCTGATCGAGCGGGTGGGTCCTACCGAAGCCAGCGTTCTATTGACCGGCGAGAGCGGTTCCGGCAAGGAACGGGCGGCGCAGTTGATCCACGAAGGCAGTGCACGCCGCGACAAGCCCTTCATCGCCATCAATTGCGGCGCCATCCCTGCAGGACTCATCGAAGCCGAATTATTCGGATACGAGAAAGGCAGTTTCACCGGAGCGGTACGCGCACACGCGGGGGTATTCGAGCGCGCCCACGGCGGCACTCTGTTGCTGGATGAGGTCACGGAGATGCCCTTGGAGATGCAAACGCGGCTGTTGCGCGTGCTCGAATCCCGCAAGTTTTACCGTGTCGGTGCGAGCACCGAATATTCCTGCGATGTGCGCGTCATTGCCGCCACCAACCGCTGTCCACTGACTGCGGTGCAAGCCGGGCAGCTGCGCGAAGACTTGCTGTACAGGCTGGCCGTGTTTCCGATTGATCTACCGCCCCTGCGCAGCCGCGGTGATGACGTTGAGTTGCTGGCGAATCACTTTCTATCGGAGCTCAACGCGCAAGCCGTGACGCAGAAGCGTCTGTCCGCGCACGCGCGAATGACGCTCAAGCAACATTCCTGGCCGGGCAACGTTCGCGAGCTGAAGAATTGCATCGAGCGGGCATTCATCCTCGGCGACAGCGTTCTGGAATTGGCGCCTCTCATTCAGAACGCCGGCCGGGGCATCGACTTGAGCGGGAGCCGCGAGCAGGCGGCGAACAATGGATACGCCGCCGATCGCGAGCGCTTGGATATCCGCGTCGGCTCGCGCATTTATGATATGGAGCGCTCTTTGATCGAGGCAACCCTGGATTATTTCAAAGGCAATAAGCGCCGAGCCGCCGATGCACTGGGCTGCAGTCTCAAGACGCTGTATAACAAGCTAAACGGATATTCACAAAGCCAGGAATGCGCGAATTCCTGATCAGGCGACGAAGGGGGGGAATTAAACGTGTCAAGAGTACTGATCGCAGACGATCATGCGGTGGTCCGAGCAGGATTCAAGCAATTTCTCGAAGCCGATGCGAGCATCAATGCGGTGGGCGAGGCCGCCAGCGGTAACGAAACTCTCGACGCGCTGCGTGAATCAGAATGGGATTTGGTGCTCCTCGATATTCATATGCCCGATCGCAGTGGGCTGGATATCCTCAGGCACATACAAACCGGACATCCCAGCGTCAGAGTTCTCGTGATGAGCGGATTGCCCGAGCAGCAGTACGCCGTAAACGTTCTGCGCGCAGGCGCCAGCGGCTATCTGTCGAAGGACAGCGCCCCCGAAGAACTGATGAAGGCGGTGCGCACGGTGTTGTCCGGGCGGCGCTATGTGAGTGCGGCGCTCGCCGAAATCTTGGTGGCGGACCTGGACGGTGATCCGGACAAGCCATTGCATGCACGGCTTTCGACGCGCGAATTCCAAATCTTTTGCAAATTGGCGGCCGGCCGAGGTGTCTCGGATATCGCCAATGAGCTCAGCTTGAGTGTAAAAACCGTCAGCACTTATCGAAGCCGAATCCTGGAGAAGATGAGCTTCACCGCCAACGCCGACATCACATCCTATGCCCTGCGCAACGGACTCATTCAATAAGTAAATTATCGTGAGCACGCTTCCGCACGAGTTACGATTCATTAGGGCGACATGTTAATGGTTCGGTCGTTGCGGGTATTGCTGGTCGAGGACTCCAAAGTCCTGACCGAACGGTTGACGGAGGCGATTCGCCAAATCTCGGATGTTGAATTGATAGGAACAGCGGACACGGAAGCAGCGGCGCTGGCGGCGGTCAAGCGCGATGCGATCGACGTGATCATCCTGGACCTGCATTTGAAGCAGGGCACGGGATTCGGCGTCATGCGCGCGCTGGCGACCACGCAGCAGAAGCCGCGAATCATCGTGCTCACGAACTACGATCTGCCGGAGTACAAAAACGCCGCCATTGCGCTCGGCGCGACGCATTTCTTGGACAAGGCCCGCGACTACGGACGCCTTCCGGAAGTGCTTCACGAACTTTGTGAGGCACATCTCTCGAAACATTGATCGGCCTCTAGAGCCGAGATGCCTCGCCAATCTTGCCTTAAAGCAAGCGCACAACGCGAAATTTTCGCGCAGATTTTGGCTCCTCACGCTGTCATGTTCCGTCCCACATTTGCGTAATGTCTACCGCGCCGATCGGCAACATCTACACAAAAACTTCGGATAAATATTTTGCTCGAGGAAATGCGCCAGCCGTGCGCGCGGCAAGACGTATTGGGATGGCACGCATGTTGCTCAGATTATGTCAAGGTCGATCATCTTATTAGGAGTGGCAATGAGGCAAATATCACGTGCGAGCAAGCTGACCAAGGGCGCAACGCTCTGCGCGATGATCGCGTTGAGCGCCGCCGCTTACGCCAGTAGTCCGATCCCGGCGGAAAAGATCGCGGTAGCCAAGTCTGCGGTGCAGCGCGCCGAACAATCCGGCGCGCCGGAGTTTGCACCGGTGGAAATGGCGGTCGCGCGCGACAAATTGGCGCGAGCCGAAAAGGCGGCGGCCGATCACAACAAGCAGTCAGCGACGCAATTGGCCGAACAGGCGGATGTCGATGCGCAACTGGCTGAGGCGACGGCGCAACGCACCAAGTCGCGCAAAGCAGCCATGGAATTCGACGCCAGCATGCAGGCGCTGCGGCAAGAATCGCGGCGCAGCTCACAAACCAATTGAGAGGATCGCAGTCATGAACACAAAATTATTCACCGGGATGGGTCTGGCGCTGGCCTTGGGTGCCTGTGTTTCGATGCCGCAGCCGAATGCCGCGCTCGAGACTGCACGCTCGGCGGTGCAAACCGCCGAGGCCGACCCCAACGTCTATAAATTCGCCCCTCTGGAATTGGACAGGGCGAGGAAGGAGCTGAGCATCGCGGAAGATGCATCGCTGCATCACCAGGATGCGGAAGTGGATCAACCCGCCTATCTGGCCACGCAGAATGCGCGGCTGGCGCAGGCGCACGGCGCCGCCAAGGCGGATGATGCGCGAGTGGCGGCGGGCCAAATTGAACGCGATCAGATCGTGCTCGCGTCGCGCACGCGGGAAGCGGAGAACGCCAGGGCGTCGGCCGCGAACTCCCGGGCAGCCGCCGATGTGGCGCTGAACCAGCGTGATCAGGCCGCGGCATCGGCCGCGAACTCCCGGGCAGCCGCCGATGCGGCGCTGAACCAGCGTGATCAGGCCGCGGCATCGGCCGCGGACTCCCGGGCAGCCGCCGATGTGGCGCTGAACCAGCGTGATCAGGCCGTTAGCCAGCGCGATCAAGCGAACGACCAAACCGCCCGTGCGAACGGCGAAACCGCCCGTGTTCAAGCAGAACTCGATGCGTTAAAGGCCACGCCGACTCCGCGCGGATTGGTCATGACCTTGGGCGATGTGCTGTTCGATACGGGTAGGGCAGAACTCAAATCCGGTGCCGGCCGCAAGATGGACCAACTGGGGCAGTTCCTGGTCGAACACGCTGACCGTCGCGTACAAATCGACGGATTCACCGACAGCGTCGGTACCGACTCGTACAACGAGGATTTGTCGCAGCGCCGCGCTGATGCCGTCAAGACCGCCTTGATCAACCGCGGCGTCCAGCCATCACGGATCGGCACCGAGGGTTACGGCAAGGCTTACCCGGTCGCCAACAACAACGATTCCGGCGGCCGTCAATTGAACCGGCGCGTGGAAGTCGTGATCGGCGGCGACAACGGCACGGCGATCTCGCCGCGCGCCGGTCTCTAAGACTTCATTTTCTTCGAGCCTGAAGCGGAGGCGAGCGCCGGCTCGCCCGCTTCCGTCTCAGGCATCAGCATTCTGGCCAGGGGGATCAGGGCCGTGACCACGGTTCCGCCCGAACTCGGGGTGCGAACATCCCAAACCCCGCCGAGCCCGGCGATCCGATGGCGCATCGCGACCAAGCCGTGTGAGGTGCTGATGCCGACGCGATTGCTGGGAATCCCTTTGCCGTCATCGGAAATACGCAGCGTCAGCGTATCGCCCTCGATGGAGATGGCGAGGTCAGCCGACTTCGCTTCGGCGTGCTTCAAGATATTGGTCAGTGCTTCTTGTGCAATGCGAAATACGCCGATCGCGGCATCGGGGCTGAATTTCATCTCGGTTTCCGGAATGGTTTCGGTGCAGTGCAGTCCGGTACGGCGGCAGGTTTCTTTGAACTGCCATCGCAACGCGGTAAACAAACCCATATTGTCGAGCAGGGTTGGGCGCAGCTCCTCGACCACGCGGCGCTTCAGATCGACCCCCGCGCTCAAAGACTCGTGAATGCGCTTGAAGCGCTGTTCGATGGCAGGATCCGTGGTGGGCATCCGCTGTTGAAGCCAGGATAGGTCCATGCGTGCGGCCACCAAGAGGCCGCCCAGTTCATCGTGAAGCTCGCGCGACAGCGCTGATTTTTCTTGCTCAGACACGCCTTGCAAATGCGTCGATAGCGCGGTCAATTCCCGGGTTCGGGCGGCGACCTCATGCTCCAGCTCCAGTTTTTGATTACGCAGCCCGGCTGCTTGCTGGGCGCGGCGGCGCATGTCGCTGTAGACCAGCCGAACCGCCAGCAAGACCAGACCAATGTTGAGAATCGCGCCGGCGGCCGACACCCAGCGCGAAAGTCGAAAATCCCTTTGCCATTCGGCGTTGCCCGCCGCCGCCTCGGCCGTCGCCTCTTTACGCATGTTCCCGATGATGGCGACGAGGGAATCCATGGTGCGCTTGCCGACATCGGTCCCGACCATGACGGCCGGGGAGGTACCGCGCTTCTTGGATAGCGCGACACCGTCTTCGAGTTCTCCCAGTTCCCTGCCCGTCAAGATTCGCAGCTCATGAAACTCACTGCTGCTGTCATCGCCGCCATAGGCCTCGTGCAATCGGTCAAGCGCGCCCCTGACCTTGGTAACCGCAGCGGTGTAGGGGATGAGGTAAGCTGCCTCCGCGGTGAGCAGGTAGCCCCGCTGCGCCGATTCGGCATCGGTCATGAGGCCGGCGAACTCGTTGAGCGCCTGTTCACGGAGCTGCGAGCGATGCAAACGCTCATTGGCCATGTTGAGCCGCGATTGACCCGCGGCGGCGAGAAAAAAAAGGCCGATGAGGAAGCCAATGAGCAGAATCGGCGGTAGGGCTATGTACCACCGCCCGGTTTCACCCAACTCCTCACCCAGGATTTTCATGTAAAATGTCCGCCATAGACCCTGTGAGTCTAACATGTGGGGGTATTCCTACAGTCGGGCCCGGGACGAACCGATGGCTGCGCCATAGGGCCGGCCGCATAGTGGCACGCTACGCTGCGTGTAACGTCGACCATCGGCCCAACCCAAGAGAGGAGAATGTTATGGAAGCAAATTTCGACAACACGGTGGACCAGGCTCGCGCCACAGGCCGCCGTGTGAAGAATGATTTGAGCGACGGCATCAACGATATCAAATCGGCCGCTTCCGGCGAGATCAAAAATCTGATCTCGGATGTTGAAGATCTCATGGCGCGCATCGCGGATTTGAAGGATGCCGATGTCGTTCGGGTGCGCGGCAAGGTTCAGCGCGCAGTGGATGCCACGAAGCAAAGTCTTGCGGACGGTGCCGACTCCATCCGACGCCAGGCACAAGATGTCGCCAGTACCGCCGACGATTATGTCCGCGAACGTCCATGGCAAGCGATCGGCATAGCGGCGCTGGTTGGTGCGGTGGTGGGCATTTTAGCGACGCGACGTTCCTAAGAATTAAAGGCGCGACAGTGCGAGGGATATGGTTACTGCCCAAAGCCGCCCCCGCGCTGCTGCGCCATATCGGCGCCTATATCGATTTGGTCGCCTTGGATCTGGCCAGGGCGCAACGTGAGATCACAGCGCAAGTGGTGGCTTCGGCCATCGCCGCGATCTGCGCGCTGTTTGCAGTGTTCATGTTTTGTCTCGGTGTGGTGGCGTCTACCTGGGATACCGCCTACCGGGTGGCCGCGATTGTATGGATGGGCGGCGGTTTTCTGGTGATTGCAATTGCGGCACTCATTTACCGCTCCCGCTTAGCCCGAGCCCGCTCACCGCTTCTCTCGGATGTGAAACGTGAGTGGCAGGAAGATCGTGTGATACTCGAGCGGCTTTTATCCTCGGACGAGAATTAGGCATGGTCGATCGCGACGCGCAAGCCATAAGCCTGATACACGCCAAGCTCGTGCAATCCCGCGAGGAACTGCGCTCCATTCTCGATCCGGCGCCGGGCGAATATGGCAACGGCGGTCGGGCGCCCGGCCAGGCCTACGCCGGATTTCCGCGCAGCCGCACCATGCAAATGCTCCTGAGCAGCCGCGGCTTGGGAACCCTGGGCGCCTTGGCCGGCGGCCTCCTGATTGCGCGTCCCGCGCTGGCGCTGCGATTGCTGCGGTTAGTGCCGGCCGGTTCGGTCGCCAAAATGATCATGGCCAGGGCGATCGGTGCGCTCAAATCAAAGTCTCGAGACGGCGCTTGACGAGCCTGTCTCACGCCTAGCCCGCCTAGCCCAGCGTGATCTCGCCGTAGTGGTAGCGGCCGTCGTCCACCAAGTTGATCTCGCAGGGCGCGCCGCTTAGGTTTTTGCCGTCCAGCGAAGCCTGAGCAATCCCACGACTCACGCCGCGAGGATTCTTCACGGTGATGCGATAACGCGATGATCCAAACTTGTAGGTAAATTCGAAGCCGGCCCACGCGCGCGGAATGCAGGGATCGACAACGAGCGTCCCGGCGCGCAAGTTGATTCCCAAAATGCCTTCCACAGCCGTGCGGTACATCCAGCCTGCCGAGCCGGTGTACCAAGTCCACCCACCGCGACCGACGTGCGCTGGTGCGGAATAGACGTCGGCACACACCACATAGGGCTCTACCTTGTAGCGATGGATGCCGGCGCGAGTGCTGGCGTGATTGATGGGATTGAGCAGCGAGAACAGTTCGCCCGCCCGATCGCCATCGCCCATCAGCGCAAATGCCAGGGTCGTCCACATGGCCGCGTGGCTGTACTGGCCGCCGTTCTCGCGAAGGCCGGGAGGGTAGGCCTTGATGTAGCCGGGATCCTTCGAGGTGTGATCAAAGGCCGGCGTGAACAATTTCACCAGGCCATCGCTGCGGCTGACCAGCTGCGTGTTGACCGCGGACATGGCGCGAATCGCCCGGCCGCGCTCGGCGGCGCCGGATATCACCGCCCACGATTGCGCGATCGAATCGATCCTGCATTCATCACTGGACACCGATCCTAAGACCGTGCCGTCATCGTAGTAGCCGCGCCGATACCAGTCGCCGTCCCAGGCTTCGCGCTCGATAGCCTGCTGCAGCGCGAATGCGTGCTTGCGCCAATTCGCCGCCTTGCCGGTTTCGCCGCGCGCTTCGGCGATGGGCGCAAAGCGCGTCAATGCGGCGTTCAGGAACCAGCCCATCCACACGCTTTCGCCGCGTCCCAAAACGCCGACCCGGTTCATGCCGTCATTCCAGTCACCGGTGCCGAACAGCGGCAGGCCATGCGCGCCGACGCTCAAGCTCGAATCCAGCGCGCGGACGCAATGCTCATACAACGCAGCCGGAGCGACCGCCGGCGGAGCCGAGAAACTCTCCAGCGCGTCCGGCGCCAGCGGACCGCCGCCCAAGAAAGGCACTTGCTCTTCCAGCACGGCGGTATCGCCGGTGACATCAAGATAGTGCGCCACGACGAAGGGAAGCCAAATTCGGCTGTCCGACACCCGGTTCTTTATGCCCTGGCCGGAGGTGGGCAGCCACCAATGTTGCACGTCCCCTTCGGTGAACTGACGCGCCGCAGCCCTTAAAATATGCTCGCGCGTCATGGCCGGTTGGGATACGCACAGCGCCATGACATCCTGCAGTTGATCGCGAAACCCGTAGGCGCCGCTCGATTGATAGAACGCCGTGCGTCCCCATACGCGACTACTAAGCGTCTGATACAACAGCCAGCCATTCACCAGGATGTCCATGGACCGATCAGGCGTCTTGACTTGAATGACGCTCAAGGTGCTATCCCAAAAATCCGTCACGCCCTTCAGTGCGGCGTCGAGATCCATGCCGCGGTAGCGCTCGATCAGGGCGACAGCCGCCGCGGATGAACTCTCCTCGCCGATCAGCAGCGTGAGATCCGCGCTTTCCCCGGGATTCAATGCGATTTTGGTTTGCATTGCACCGCAGGGATCAAGACCTCCGCCGACCCGAGTCGACAGGGGTTGGGGTCCTAGCAGAGCAGCGGGTTCGGCGAGCGAGCCATGGCGTCCGATGAACTCGGTACGGTCGGCGGTGAAGCTCTGCTGCCGGCCTGCCATGTCCATGAATGCGACTCGCGACTGGAAATCGGCGGTCCAGGGATTGCGCGCCAGAAGCGCGCGCGTTTTCGGGTCGAGAGCCGTGATGATGAAGGGCGCCGCGCGGTTATTCTGGTTTCCCAGCACCCAATCCAGGTAATGGGTGATCGATAGCTGCCGAGGTTCATCGGAGGCATTGACAATTTTGAGCCGCGAAATCTTGATTGAATCCTCGAGCGGCACGAATTGCGTCAAGGTCAGCGAGATACCGTGGGAAATGTGCTCAGAGCGCGTGTAGCCAAACCCATGGCGAACGACATACACGCAAGAGCGCTCGCGAATGGGCAGCGGTGTCGCGCTCCAAAGATCCCCGGAGTTCTCGTCGCGAATGTAAATCGCCTCAGCGGGTGTATCGCTTACCGGATCATTGGACCAAGGCGTGATTTGGTTCTGCTGTGCGTTCAGCGACCAGGTGCTGCCGGAGCCGTCGGCAGATACGAGAAAGCCGAATTGCGCATTGGCAATGACGTTGATCCAGGGTGCCGGCGTCCATTGGCCGTCGTCGAGCACCACGACGTATTCACGCGCTCCGGCGTCAAAGCCGCCGAGACCGTTGAAATACTCGAGTGTCGGTACCAGGTGCGGCGCATGCGTGCGCAGTTTCTCGCCGCTGTTCTCGCGTCGCAGGCGTGCCGCCGGCGCCCGCTCGTGTGTCCTCGCGAGCTGTTCACTCAAGCTTCCCCTACCTGAACCGAATACCGCACGCGCCGCAACTTGCAGAAAATCGCGATGTTCATTCGGGAGTGCATCGGCGCGCAACGGAATGACCGCGCCGCGACCCTTCAAGGCTTCATCGCGCGCCTTGTGCGATTCCTGGATGACCGCATCCAGTGCAGTTTGCACGGCCGCAACGCCGGCCGGTCCGGCCGCATTCAAAAGGACAAGATCGACCGATAGAAACTTCGATTGCCAATAGGCGTGCGCGCGCAGCAGCTGTCCGACCGTATGGATGTCGGCCTGATCGGTGACCACCGCCAACACGATGGGCAGATCACCGGACACGCCGTGAGCCCACAAGGCCGGCTGGCCCAGCCGGTTGTTGTCGAGGAACTCTCGGGATGCACGCAGCGACGCGTCGCAATACAGTACCCGTTCGGCGATCTCTTGAAACATTTGCGCGTCATCGCCGCTAACGCCCAGATCGCGAAGCTGCGCCTGCGCCTTGGACCAAGACAGCGTCTTCGCATGCTGAAATGCCGCCTCACTAGCCAGCTTGTCGACCAGGCTCAATGCCTGCGCGCGGCCCACGCCGATGCCGGTCCAAAAGGCGATGTGGATGGTTTCGCCGGGTTCAATCCGCACCCGGCGCCGCAACGCCAACACGGGATCAAGCACCGTACCCACCGTATTCGACAAGGGCCTCGCGTCCATGATGGATACGGCATTGCGAACGTCATGTCCCCTGCCGATGAAGCGCGCCCGATCGGTCTCGAACTGCAACCCGCCGACCGCTTCGCCTTGCAACGAACTGAAATGCACCATCCACAGTTGAGCTTGCGTAGGCTCCCGCGGCCGCCGCGTTGCCAACAGCGCGCCGCATTCCGCGAGGAACTCAGTCTGCACGAACATTTTTGAAAATGCGGGATGTGCTAAATCCGCCGCCGGTTGGCTCAATACCACTTCGGCGTAAGAGGTCAATTCGATCTCCCGGACGCCTCTGCCGTCGTTGGTCAACGAAAGGCGCCGTACCTCGGCATCGTCTTCGCTCGATACCAACACTTGCATGATGGTGCGGATCGGCCCGTCTTTACGGCTGATTTCCGCGCGATCCTCGAAGAAGGCCACATCGTAATTCTCCGGTTCGCGGCCGATGGGTTGGTATCCGGCCGACCAGACATGGCCGTTGAACACATCGCGCAAGAATATGTAGTGGCCGTAAGGGTCGCAGGTGGGATCTTCCCGCCAGCGGCTGAGGGCGATGTCGCGCCATCGGCTGTACCCGGACCCCGCCGCGGTCAACATCACCGAATAGCTGCCGTTCGACAGCAGCTGCGTGCGCGGCGTCGCGTGATGCGGAGAGCTGAAGCGGCGGGATGAGTCTACCGGCATGGAGGTTGCTGCGGCCGGGTACATCGCGCTTGATATTGCACGGGGTAGGGTGCTAATTCCCGACCGGCGCAAAATGTGCGCTCAGAGGGCTTGGCAAAGTTTACTTTAGCCCCGGAATCTCGGCGTGACGTACCCGGCGCAGCACGCTCAGATTGCTGGAAAATATTCGTCCGCGCGATCGGTGCATCAACGCAAGACAACGTAATCCTATGCCTACAGGGCGCAATCATGGGTTCAATTTCCAGATCTCTAAATTGATCGCGGTCGCAAAGCTGACCCAGAGAAAATACGGCACCAAGGTGACGGCCGCGGCAATTCGCACGCGCGCGAATTCACGCAGGGTCCAACCGATGGCCAGCCACAAGGCAACGATGTCGAACAAACCTGCGTCGATGTTCTTCAAGCCAAAGAACAGCGGCGGCCAAAGGGCGTTGAGGAAGAGCTGCACCGCGTAGGCGGCAATCGACGCGCTGCGGCCGCGATGATAGCGCTCGCGCCAAATGAGCCACGCAGCGATGCCCATCAGCACGTAGAGACCGGTCCAGACGGGCGCAAACCAATTTTGCGGCGGCAGCCACGCGGGCTTGGCCAGCATGTCATACCACTGCGTCGCCGACGCCGAGATACCGGGCGAAAATAGTGCGCCCAGCGCGCCCACGCCAAGGGCCAACACCACGAATAGCGTGAGTGCGGGCAAATTCGGACGAGAATTGCGGCCGCGATAGCTGGTCGCACTCTCTATTGGAATTCTCATTCGATTCGCGGCCTCGTGGACCTCAATCTGACGAACAGGAGAATGGCAGCGATCATCTGCAGCCCTCCAAACCAGCGATATTGCGTGGTTTGCGCCAGCCAAATCAACCCGGATAGCCACAGCACCCCCGCGGCGATGGCCGTCTCGCGCCGCGAAGTCGCGCAGCGCATCTCGGCGCGCATTTCCGCGATTCCTTTCTCGACGGATGGCGCGGTGCCCTCCGCCGCCTCGCGCACGGCGGTCTGCAGGATCTGCGGTACCTGCCGCAAGCTCATCAGGGCATCGGGCAAATGAGCGCGAATTTCCTTGAGGATTGTGCGCGGCCGAGTGCGCTCGCGCATCCACTCGCGCAACACCGGCTGGGCGGTCTTCCACAGATCGAGCTCGGGGTACAACTGTCTGCCCAAGCCTTCGATATTGAACAAGGTCTTCTGCAGCAGGATGAGCTGCGGTTGCACCTGCATGTCGAAACGCCGCGCGGTTTCGAATAGCCGCAGCAGCACTTGCGCGAAGGAGATTTCCTTCAGCGGCTTGTTGTAGATGGGTTCGCAGACGGTACGCACCGCCGACTCGAGCTCATCCACCCGAGTGCCCTTGGGCACCCAGCCGCTTTCGATATGCAAGTGGGCGATTCGGCCGTAGTCGCGGTTGAAAAAAGCCATGAAATTTTCGGCGAGATAGTGCTGGTCCCGCGGCTGCAAGGTGCCGACGATGCCGAAATCGACCGCCGCGTAGCGCGGATTTTTCGGATCGTCGATCTGAACAAAAATATTGCCG
>Ga0224547_1000113_pt1 | contig 14360 bp, 9 predicted proteins | sample 714P21014metaG_FD_179908 | JGI IMG/M metagenome (GOLD analysis project Ga0224547, IMG submission 179908) | Peat soil microbial communities from Stordalen Mire, Sweden - 717 P2 10-14 | ecosystem: Environmental > Terrestrial > Soil > Wetlands > Peat | place: Sweden: Norrbotten County, Stordalen...
GTTACAAGTCGCGAAAGGATCGCGATCCTAAAACCTTTGATGGACTGGTGTCGCGCTCGGCAGACCTTCTGGTGGAAATGGGCCGAATGGGCCAAAAGACCCAGGCGGGGTACTACGACTATGCGCCTGGCGATCGAACGCCCCGGCCTTCCGCCGTGGTAGCCGACATCATCGAGAAGGTTTCGAAGGAATATGGGATTGCACGCCGGAAATTCACGGACGAGGAAATCGTGGAGCGCTGCTTTCTGGCGCTGATGAATGTGGGCTGCGAGGTATTGAGTGAAGGGGTGGCGTATCGCTCCAGCGACATTGACATCGTGTATCTCTATGGGTACGGCTTCCCGGCCTATCGGGGTGGCCCGATGTTTTGGGCCGAAAACGAAGTAGGCCTGAAAACGGCTTTGGAAAGACTCAAAAAATACAGCGCCGAGACGGGCGGCAAGTGGCTCAAGGTGTCGCCGCTGCTCGAGAAATTGGTGGCGCAAGGCAAGGGATTCGCAAGCGTCGGGCAATGAGGGTGCCCCTGTCGCATCGCGCTACTGGGTTGCGGTCAGGCCTCGATACTTCATCATGGCATCGATACTCGGGGCCTTGCCGCGCCATGCAATGTACATCGCCGAGAGATCTTGAGTATTGCCCCGCGATAGGATCATTCGGCGGAATCGATCGCCGTTCGCGCGCGTCAAGCCGCCATGATCGTCGAACCACTGGTAGGCATCATCATCCAGCATCTGCGTCCACAAATAGGCGTAATAGCCGGCCGAATACCCGCTATCCCAGATGTGACTGAAATAGCTGGACCGGTAGCGCGGCGGCACCGCATGCAGGGCTAAATGCGTTTTTGCCAGCGCCTGAGTTTCGAATTCATCCGGGTTCTGCAGGGGAGCGTCAGCGTTGAGCACATGCCATTGCATATCAAGCTCCGCCGCCGCCAGTAGCTCTGTCAGCCCATACCCTTCAGCGAAATTCTTCGCCCTCTTGATCTTCTCCACCAGCGCGGATGGCATCGGCGCGCCGGTCTTGTAATGCCTGGCGTAGTGATTGAACACGGCAGGATAAATCGCCCAATGCTCATTGAACTGGGATGGAAACTCGACAAAATCGCGCGCCGTCGAGGTGCCCGAGAGAGTTGGATACTGCGCGTCTGAAAACATGCCGTGCAGCGCGTGACCGAACTCGTGAAACATCGTCGTGACGTCGTCGAAGCTGATGAGCGCGGGTTCGCCCGGCGCGGGTTTCGGCAGATTTGCGACATTGTAAACGACCGGCAAGGTGCCGAGCAGCTTGGACTGGCCGGCAAATTCGGACATCCAAGCACCGCCGTTCTTGTTGTCTCGCTTGAAATAATCGCAATAAAAGAGCGCCAGCGGCTTGCCGTTGACGTCGGTGACTTCAAAAACGCGCACATCGGGCTCATATACCGGAATATCCTTTCTTTCTTTGAAAGTAATTCCATACAGCTGATTTGCCGCAAAGAAAACACCATTTTCAAGTACCTGGCCAAGCTCAAAGAACGGCTTGATCTCCGCATCGTTTAGATCATATTTCGCTTTGCGTACTTGTTCGCCATAGAACTCCCAATCCCACGGTTCGAGCGCAAATGCTCCCTGCTGCGCGTCGATCACTTCCTGAATATCCTTGCCCTCGCCGGCCGCCTTGGCGGTCGCTACCGGCACCAGCGCGTCCATGAATTGAAGCGCTGCCTCAGGAGTCTTGGCCATCTGGTCTTCGAGCTTCCACGCAGCGTGGCTTGGGAATCCGAGCAACCGGGCGCGCTGGGCTCTGAGCTGAGCCAGGCGCGAAATGATCTGCCGCGTATCGCTGGCGTCACCGTGCTCAGCGCGGTTCCAGGAATTGCTGAATATGGTTTCGCGGGTGGCGCGGTTACTCAAGGATGCGAGCACCGGTTGTTGCGTGGTGTTCTGCAGCGGAACCAGGTAGCCCTTGGCGTTTCGGCTCATTGCCGCTTGAGCGGCTGCGGCCAGTTGCGCATCGCTAAGCCCTGCAAGAGCGGTTTTATCCGCCGTCGCGTACGCGCCCGCCTTGGTCGCGTCGAGCAGTTTTTTGGAGAATGCATCCGATAGCGACGATGCCTCTTGGTTGAGTTTTTTGAGCTGCCCTTTATTCTGATCAGAAAGGTTCGCGCCTGAGTGAACGAACTGGTCATACTCTCGCTCGACCAGCCGCAGTGACTCGGGATCGAGCTTGAGCGAGGTGCGCCGCCTGTAAATCGCCGCGACCCGCTCAAACAGCTTCTTGTTCAAATGGATCGCGTCCTCATGCGCGGCAAACTGCGGTGCCAGGGCGGTCTTCGCCTTCTGCAATACAGGATTGGTGTTCGCTTCGCTGACACCGTTGAATGCAGCCGAGGCCCTCGCCAGCAGCCGCCCGCTGCGCTCCAGCGCCGCGAAAGTGTTTTCGAATGTCGGGGCCGCCGGGTTATTTGCGATCGCGTTGATCTCGGCGAGCTGCTGCACCATCCCGGCCTCTATTGCCGGTTGATAGTCCCCATCCTGGATCCTGTCGAACGGCGGCGCGCCGAACGGCAGGGTGCTCGGCGCGTAGAATGGACTGGACGGACCGAATTCGGCCGCTGCGGCGTTCAAGCATCCGCTCATCGTCAGCACACACGCGCCCGCAAGCAATCGGTTTCTGTATATCAAGTGGGTCATCCGTATTGGCAGTGTGCGGCCATTATAATCCTTGCACTGACTGGCGTAGAATATCTGCACAAGAAAAACAGCTCACCGCGGAGACTCAAAGGCCATGCCTGCAAAAAAGCGCGCTCAGCGCATGTCACCCGATAAGCGGCGCGAGCAAATCATGGACAGCGCGGTGGCGCTCATCATCAGCCGCGGGCTGTCCAGCTGCACGCTCGAGGTTGTCGCCGTTGAGGCGCGCATCAGCAAGCCGCTCATCTATAAATACTTCCCCAAACTCGCGGATTTATTCAAGGCGCTGGTCGAACGCGAGTATCGCTTTTTGCGCCGCCGCGGCCTGGATGATTTGCCAAAGAATGCCGCTTATGAAGAGGTCATCCACCGCTCCAATCTACGCTCCTTGGAATATTTGTATGAGCGCGGTCCGATCATGCGATTGCTGGCGAGCGATCGCTCGATTGCCGGCCTCGCAAAACGCCAGGACCGCGACGAGCGCGGCGTCATGATCGACTACTTCACGAGGCGATGCATGGAGGTTTACGATTTCCCTCGCGACGTGGCGCAGATATGCTCGATCATGACGGTCAACGCACCGATCTTGTCGGCGCGTGCGCTGCGCAACAGCGGCATTGCCGCACACAGGGCAGCGGAAATCTGGAGCGATTTCATCATCGGCGGCAATAATGCCTTGCAATTGAAGTACGGCGGCGCAAGGCGGCCAAAATCCGCAGGAAGAAAAAAGCGCCTTTCTTGACTTGATGGGCACTTAATTATAGCTTAAGTCTAATAACGTCCTTTGCCGGAGCGCCCCATGACCTACGCCACCAATCGCTTCTACTGCGATGCCGACAGCCACATCATGGAAACGAGGGATTGGATCGCCAACTTTACCGATGCAGATATTCGTGCAAGGTTGCCGGAAATGAGCTTGCTGAAATCGGGCACCAAAAGCTTCGAGATCATCCAGCAGGCCGTTGTAAAGCAGAAGGAACGCGCGTCTCTTGGCACCGCGGCCATCGATGTCGTGAAGGGCCAGAAGGGATGGAACGCGCCCGGTGCGTTCGATGCCGCCGAAAGAAAAGCCGCCCTCGATGATCTTGGCTTCAACAGGCAATTGGTATTCTCGACTTTCTCCGCCTCACAGTACTTGCATCACGATGACATGGACGTGCGTTATGGCGGGATTCGCGCCCATAATCGCGCGATGGCGGCATTCTGCGGTAAGGACTCGCGCCTTATCGCCGCCGGCCAGCTATCTTTGGCGGATCCAAGGCGATGCGTGGCGGAAATGTCGGAAGGAGTGCGATTAGGTTGCGGCGCGTTCTGGATTCCCGGCATGCCCGTGGGGGACAAGTCGCCGGGGCACCCTGAATTTGACATGGTGTGGCAGGCGTTCTGCGATCTGAACCTGCCGTTTCTGCTGCATGTCGGCCCCAATAGTCCGACCAAAATCGCGTCCTACGAAAATAACGGCAACCCGCGCCCGAAAGACATCACCGGCGCGGAAGGCGGCGAAAACCTCCGCGTTCGGGATTTCATGCTGCTGTCCATAGGCCCACAGCAGTTTCTGACCGCATTGGTTTTCGATGGGGTATTTGAGCGCTTTCCGCGCTTGCGCGGTGGCGTGATCGAACTCGGCGCCGGCTGGGTGCCGGAGTATTTACGCACTCTTGATCTTAGCCAAAAGATCTTCAAGCGCACCGACCCATCGGTCGAAGCGCTGCCGCTGAAAGCGTCGGAATACATTCGCCGCGCTGTGAAGTTCACGCCGTTCCCCGGGGAAGATGTCGGCCGGCTGATCTGCGATGCAGGCTCGGGGCTGTTCATGTTCTCCAGCGACTACCCGCACCCCGAAGGCACCGACGATCCCATCGGCCGCTTCGAACGCACCCTCAAGGGCATTTCAGAAGAAGCCAAAGCCAAGTTCTACAGCGGAAATTTCCAGGAAATGATTCCCGCGACCCGCCCGCCCGGTTGAGAGCGACTTTTATACATGGGCGTCGGCGGGTACCGCGTCCTTGGGCGGAATTTTGGGTCTCTCGCGCATCGGCAGTTCCGGGATCATCAGTGTGGCGCTCAGCGCGATGATCACGACGATGATGCTCAAGAGGATCACGTGCGTCACCGAATCCGCAATCAGGACGCGGATCGCTTCAGGAAGATCCATCACGCCGGAATGAATTTGCGCATCGACCGATAGACTGCGCAGCTTGGACAGATTCATGGACGGTAGACCCGCGGCAGCGGCCCAAGCCGTGAGTTTGGTATTGAGATTGTTGGTCAGTAGTGTCCCGAATATCGCCACGCCCACCGTGGAGCCGATCTGGCGAAAAAACTGATTGGCGCTGGTTACCACGCCGATTCGATTCATCGGCACGGCGTTCTGAATTGCAACGCCATACAAGCTCTGCAGCGGTCCTAGTCCGATACCGAGAAGCGCCATGCGCCAGCCGAGATCAAGCCGCGTCGTGTGGTGGGTCATTTGGCTCATCAAGAATGTCGCAATGAGCAGCACCGCCATACCAAACAGCATGAAAGGCTTGTAGCGGCCGGTGCGGGTGACCAGCCGCCCGCTTATCGTCGCAGCGACGATCAATCCCAACATCAGAGGCAGTGTCGACAGCCCGCTTGTGGTGGCCTGGACGCCCTGCCCTAGCTGCATGAACAACGGCAAGAACGCCACCACGCTCAGGAAGGACATCGATGAAAAGAAACCCGCAGTGTTCGCCCAGGCGAACACTTTGTTGCTGAACAGCTCCATGTGAATGATCGGGTCCTTCACCCTCTTTTCCACAATCACGAACATAATCGTGCAAATGACAAACATGGCCAGCAATCCAAGAACGGCCGGGGAGTCCCAAGCATATTTTTGGCCGCCGAAAGTCAGCGCGAGCAGCAGCGGTACGCAAGCGGCCGCGATCAGCACGGCACCTAAGTAATCGATGCTTCCCTTGGCGGCATGGGATAGCTTGGGCATTTTGGCGATGACCATGAACAGCGCTATCAAACCCATCGGCAGATTCAGATAAAACACCCATCGCCAGCCTTCGACTACGTGGCCGGCGATGGATACGGTTCCGTGATCGGTAAAATAGCCGCCTAGTAGCGGACCGACCGCGCTGGCGAGGCCAAATACGCCGCCGAATAGTCCGGCGAATTTTCCGCGCTCTCGCGGGGGAAACAGATCAGCGATGATGGCGAACGCCGTCGTGAATAAAGCGCCGCCGCCCAACCCTTGAATCGCGCGGAACACAACCAGCTGGACCATACCGCCGCCGAGTAGTGGCAGCGTGCCGAATTCGCCCGCGAGTCCCGACAGCCATGAACCGAACAGGAATAGCCCGATGCCCGCCAGCAGCACAGGCTTTCGGCCATATAGGTCGCCCAACTTGCCCCACACGGGCACCATGACCGTTGAGGACAAGAGGTATGCGGTGGTCACCCACGAATAGAGTTCAAGACCATGCAATTGGCTGATGATCACGGGCATCGCCGTGGACACGATGGTCTGGTCCAAGGCCGAGAGCAGAAACACGATCATGACGCCGATAATCGTTATCCTTCGTTCGGCGTCGGTGAAATGCGCTGTCGTCAAGATTCAAACTCTGTCATTGCTGCATTATCGCAGCGCGCCTGCCCCGCAGCACGAATTTTTGAATCTTTCCGGTCGCCGTCTTCGGCAATTCATTCACGAAGTGAAACGCGCTGGGAACATTGAAATGCGCCAGCGCAGCGCGGGCAAAATCATGCAGCTCAGTCTGCGTCGCGGACTTACCGGCGCGCAGAATGACGAATGCATGGGGCGATTCACCCCATTTTTCATGCGGCATGCCGACCACCGCAACCTCGAGTACGGCCGGGTGGCGCAATAACGCGCCCTCGACTTCGATCGAGGAGATGTTCTCGCCACCGCTGATGATGACGTCCTTGAAGCGATCCCTGATCTCGATGTAGCCATCGGGATGCACGACCGCACCATCGCCGGAATGAAACCAGCCGCCGGCGAACGCCGCCGCGGTCGCCTGAGGATCATTGTAGTAGCCGCGCATCACGACATTTCCTCGGGCGACGATTTCGCCCATTGTCGCGCCGTCTTGCGCAACGTCCCGCATGTCGCCGTCCACAACACGCAGCTCGCCGGAGGTAATCAATTCAACGCCCTGGCGCGCCTTCACGGTCGCGCGGTCGGCGCTGGAAAGCGCGGCGTGCTCAGGCAGCGGCTCACAAATGCTGATGAAAGGCGCCGTCTCGGTGAGGCCATATACGTGGCACACGTCCCAGCCGAGTTCGGTTTCCAGACGTTCGATGGTTGCGGCGGCGGGAGGCGCCCCGGCGGTAATCACGCGTACACCTCGGGGCAACTGCTTGCGGCTCTCTTCAGGGCCATTCGCGATGCCAATGAGGACGGTGGGCGCGGCGCAAAGATGAGTCACGCGTTCGCGCCGCACTTGCTCGTAGACGGCCGACGCGTCAACCGCGCGCAGGCACACATGCGTCGCCCCGGCCGCGGTCACAGTCCACACGAAGGTCCAGCCGTTTGCATGGAACATCGGCAGCGTCCACAGGTACCGATCGGCGGGTGTCATCGGCCAATGCGCCAGCGTCCCCACCGAATTCATCCACGCATTGCGATGCGTGATCATGACGCCCTTGGGGCGTGAGGTCGTACCGCTGGTATAATTGATCGACAGCAGATCCGTCTCGATGATGGCCGGAAACTCAAAGGAATCATTGCTGCCGTCAATCAATGCCTCGTAGGAAAGCCATCCGGCCTTATTGCCCTCGAGTGCGACGAAGTGCTGCACGCCCGTCATCCGCGCCCGGACGCTCTCGACCAATTCCAAGTAGTCCGCGTGCACGCAGAGTATTTTCGCGCCACTGTGCGTCGCCACGTAGACGAAATCATCGGCCGATAGCCGGTAATTGATCGGCACGATGACCGCTCCAAGTTGCGGTATTGCGTAGAATTGCTCGAGATGCTGATGCGTGTTGGGTGCGATTGTCGCAACCCGGTCGCCTCTACCGACGCCCAGCTTCGCGAGCGCGGCGCTCCAACGGTCACACCGCTTGCCGAATTGGGCATAGGTGAGGCGAACATTGCCGTCGACCACGGCCTCGCGCCGGCCATGCAGTTTTCTTGCGCGGCGCGCGAATTCGAGAGGTGTCAGCGGCGTTTCCATGCGCAGCAAAGCGTACCAGATTGAGAGCTATGATCGAGTCCCATGTATAGGCTGTCAGCCCCTATTCACCCTCGATGAGAATGGCGCGGAAATCGTTTACATTGGTCAGCGTGGGTCCGGTGATCACCGAATCGCCGAGCGCCGTGAAGAATCGATGTGCATCATTATCAGCGAGCATGTCGCGCGGCTTCAACCCCAACGCGCGCGCGCGCGCGAGCGAGTCGGGACTCATGTAGGCACCCGCGATTTCTTCCTGGCCATCGACGCCGTCGGTATCGCCGGCCAGCGCATGGATGCGCCGATTCCCCTCGAGAGCAATCGCGAGAGACAGCAAGAACTCGACGTTGCGTCCACCGCGGCCGCTGCCGCGCACCGTGACCGTGGTTTCGCCTCCCGACAGCAAAACGCACGGTGCACTGACGGGTTGATCGCGCGCGGCAACTTGCAGCGCGACACCGGCAAATACCTTGCCGACGTCGCGCGCTTCGCCTTCGATTGAATCACTCAGTATATGCGCCGCCATTCCGGCAGCACGCGCCACACCAGGTGCTGCGGCCTCCAGTGCCATCTGCGGAGTGGCGATGGTGCGCACCGCGGCACCTTTAAGCCGCGGGTCGCCCGGCTTGACGGATTCGCCGCGGCCGCTCTCCAGGTGTTCAAGCACCTCGCGCGGCGATTCGATACCGTAACGGCGCACGATGCTCAGGGCATCGGCCGAAGTCGTGGGATCGGCCACCGTGGGTCCGGACGCGATGTCGACCGGCCGGTCGCCCGGCACATCGGAGATCAGCAGCGTCAGCACCTGCGCCGGAAAACAGGCGGCGCCCAGCCGTCCGCCCTTGATGGCGGAAAGATGCCGCCGTACGCAATTCATCTCAGAAATCGTGGCGCCGGATGCCAGCAGCGCCCGGCTCACCTGTTGCTTCATGTCCAGCGTCAATCCTTGCGCGGGCAGCGGCATCAGCGCCGATCCGCCGCCTGAGATCAGGCACAGCACCAAATCGTCTTCACGCAAATTGCGGACCAGTTCGAGAATTCGCTGGGTTGCGCGCATCCCAGCGGCGTCGGGGACCGGATGTGCGGCTTCGACGATTTCAATATGTCTGCAAGGCACGGCATAGCCGTAACGCGTCACCACCAGCCCCGACAAGGGTCCCTGCCACTGGTCCTCCACCACCCGGGCCATGGCGGCGGAAGCCTTTCCGGCCCCCACGACAATCAGCCTGCCGCGCGGGACTTCCGGAAGATGCGGCGGGATACAGACAGCGGGCTGGGCCGATGCGATGGCCGCATCGAACATCTGCCGCAGAAATTCCTTAGCGGATGGCGGGGCAGCGCCCATCGAGTCACGCTACAACACCGACTTGAGCAGCGTCGCCATTTCAGCCGGATTGCGCGTTACCTTGATTCCGCACTCCTCCATGACGGCCAGCTTCTCGTTGGCCGTGCCCTTGCCGCCGGAAATGATGGCGCCGGCGTGACCCATGCGCTTACCCGGCGGCGCGGTGACGCCGGCGATGAAACCCACCACGGGTTTCTTCATGTAAGCCTTGACCCAGCGCGCGCAAGTCTCCTCATCGTCGCCGCCGATCTCGCCCACCATGATGACCGCATCGGTTTCCGGATCATCATTGAACAGGCGCATGACGTCCACGTGCTTCAAGCCGTTGACCGGATCGCCGCCGATTCCAACGCAAGTCGACTGGCCCAGCCCTAAGTCCATCAATTGGCCCACCGCCTCGTACGTCAGCGTACCGGACCTCGAGACCACGCCGATGCGGCCCTTTTTATGGATGTGGCCCGGCATGATGCCGATCTTGATTTCATCCGGCGTGATGACACCGGGACAATTGGGTCCGACGAGCAGGGTCTTTTTACCGCGCATGCGATTGCGTGTGACAATCATATCGCGCACCGGCACGCCCTCCGTGATGCAGATGACCAGGTCGAGGTCCGCATCGACGGCCTCATCGATGGCGCCGGCGGCGAAGGGCGGCGGCACATAGATCACTGATACGGTCGCCCCGGTTTGCTCCTTCGCGTCCCGAACGGTTCCGTAAATCGGGATGCCCTCGAAATTCTCGCCCGCTTTGCTGGGATTCACGCCGGCGACGAAACACGCCTTGCCATTGGCATAATCGCGGCACAGCCGGGTATGAAAGGCGCCGGTCTTGCCGGTGATCCCCTGGGTCATCACGCGGGTATTTCTGTCGATCAGAATGCTCATGACGGCCGGCCCTGGCCGCTCACCGCGGCGACGATTTTTTGGGCAGCATCCGCCATGTTGTCGGCGGAAATGATGGGCAGACCGGAATCCTTGAGCACTTTTCTGCCCAGCTCCTCGTTGGTCCCCCTCATGCGCACCACCAGTGGAACGTCAAGCTTCACTTCTTTGGCCGCCGCGATCACTCCTTCGGCAATGGTGTCGCAGCGCATGATTCCACCAAAGATGTTCACCAAGATTCCTTTGACCGCCGGGTTCTTCAGCATCAGCTTGAACGCTTCGGTCACCTTTTGCGTAGTAGCTCCGCCGCCGACATCGAGAAAGTTCGCAGGCTCGGCGCCGAATAGCTTGATGGTATCCATCGTCGCCATCGCGAGGCCGGCGCCGTTGACCAGGCATCCGATATTGCCGCCCAAGGAGATATACGATAGATCGAACTTCGAGGCTTCGACTTCAGCCGGGTCTTCCTCGTCCAGATCGCGCATGGCAACGATTTCCGGATGCCGGAACAGCGCATTCGAATCGAAATTCAATTTCGCATCCAGTGCCAGCACATCGCCGCTGCCGGTAATGATCAAGGGATTGATTTCGGCCAGCGATGCATCGCATTCCCAAAAGGCGCGATACAGTCCATGCATGAACTTACGCGCCTGCGCCACTGACGCCTCGGGCACGCCGATCTTGCGCGCAATATCGTCGGCCTGAGCGTTCGTCAAGCCGGCATCAGGATCGATTGCGACCTTGTGTATTTTTTCCGGATGGTGTGCGGCAACTTCTTCAATCTCCATGCCGCCTTCCGAACTCGCCATCAGCGTCACGCGCTGCGTGGCCCGGTCGACCACCATGCCGACGTAGAGCTCCTTGCGTATGTCGGCACCCTCTTCGACCAGCAATCGCCTGACCAGTCTTCCCGCGGGGCCTGTTTGATGAGTGACCAGCGTCATGCCAAGAATTTTCGAAGCGAAGTCATGCACTTCTTGCAGCGATTTGGCCACTTTTACGCCGCCGCCCTTGCCGCGGCCGCCGGCATGAATCTGGGCTTTCACCACCCAGACCTTTCCGCCAAGCTCTCGTGCCGCGGAATCCGCCTCTGCCACCGAAAAGCAAGGCATGCCACGCGGCGTTGCGACACCGAACTTGCGTAGAATCTCCTTGCCCTGATACTCGTGAACGTTCATGTCTGATTTGAACTCCGCAATTTATAATCTTCCTTCGTCCAGCGTCTTCGCCAGCAGCTTGGTCAGCGCGTACACGGTATCGATATGCGGCGTCGGGGTGTTGGTCCGCCGGGCCAATTCCACCACTGAACCGAGCAGCGCGTCGATTTCCAACGTGCGTGCACCCTCGACATCCTGCAACATCGAGGTTTTGTGGTGGCCCACTTTCTCCGCGCCCGCGATGCGTTTTTCCAGCGAGACTCGAAATTTAACCCCCAATTGACCGGCCACGCTTTGCGCCTCGGTCATCATCGCCGCCGCGACCGCGCGGCTGGGCGGATACTGGCAGATTCCGGCGAGCGTTGCCCGCGACAGCGCGCTGATGGGATTGAAGGTCAGATTGCCCCATAGTTTCAACCAAATTTCCGAACGTATGTCGCTCAAGATCGGCGCCTGCATTCCGCCCTTGACGAAGCATCGTGCAACCTGTGATACGCGCTCACTGGTCGTGCCGTCGGGTTCGCCCACGGGGAAACGGTTTCCCTCCACATGCTTGATCACGCCCGGCGCGACCAGCTCGGCCGCCGGATACACCACGCAGCCGATGACGCGCTCGCAGGGGATATTTTCGTAGATCGCCCCGCTGGGGTCGACGCTCTGCACGCGCGCGCCGGCAAATTCGCCGGGGTGGCCGTGGAAATACCAGTACGGTATGCCGTTCTGCATGGGAATCACGACTGTTTTGGGACCGAACAGTTTGGGCACATCGCCGGCCACTGCTTCGACTTGATGCGCCTTCATCGCCAGCACGACGATGTCCTGAGGCCCCGCTTCCGCATAGTTATCGGTCGCCTTGACTCGCGGCACGGCCTCTTCGGTACCGTCTGTGTTGACCAACCGGATACCCTGGGTGCGCAGCGCCGCGAGATTTGCCCCGCGCGCAATGAAGGTAACGTCCTCTCCCGCCAATGCAAGTCGAATTCCCACATAGCCGCCAATGGCGCCGACTCCGATAATCGCTATCTTCATGTAAAGCCGCCGCTTCGACAGAACAAAGAGGGTCAGTCTGCACTGGAACACTGTATGGCGCACTCACGGCCGACATTCAAGCGGTCGCGTCCTACACGGCGATTTGCAACGGCGGCCTATTCGTTCGGGATCAGCCCGGCGCCCCGCGCCCACTTGTACTTCGCGCCGAGAACGGCCACCGGGATCTCAGTGGAGTAGGCATAGGCCGGGATACCGTGCTGATACAAATATTCCGCCGCTTCTTCCACCTCGACGTCGCCCGCCAGAGAGGCCACCACGGGCTTCTCGAAGCCTTTCGCGCGCATTTCATCAACGACTTCCACCATCAGTTTTGCAAATACCATGGGCGGCGTGATGATGGTGTGCCAATAGCCCAAGATGAGCGCATGGATGCGCGGGTCCTGCAGCCCCAGGCGTACCGTATTCTGATACGTGCTCGGCGGTTCGCCGCCCGTGATATCCACGGGATTCCCGGCCGCACCGAACGGTGGAATGAACTTGCGGAATGCCGCATCGAGATCGGCAGGCATTGCCATCAATGACAGGCCGTTATCCACGCATGCATCCGACAGCAGCACCCCGGAACCGCCTGCGCCTGTGATGATGACCACATTGTTGCCCTTGGGTGTAGGCAGGACCGGAATGCCCCGCGCGAATTCAAGCAGGTCGCGCAAGCTGCGCGCACGAATGACCCCCGACTGCTTGAACACGTCTTCATAGATCTTGTCGTTGCCGGCCAACGCACCGGTGTGCGAACTTGCGGCGCGCGCGCCCATGCTGGTGCGGCCCGCCTTCAACACGACAATGGGCTTCTTCTTCGACACCCGCTTCGCCACTTCGGCAAAAGAGCGGCCGTCCTTCAAGTCCTCGCAGTGCTGGGCAATGATGGTGGTGTTCTCGTCCTGCTCGAAGAACGTCAGCAGGTCATCTTCGTCGATGTCGGACTTGTTGCCGAGACCGACAATGGCGGAGACACCCATTTTGGCCGAGCGCGAGAAACCAATGATCGCCATGCCGATGCCGCCGGACTGCGAGGACAGTGCGGCGTGGCCCTTGACGTCGTACGCCGTACAGAAGGTCGCGCACAAATTGCTGGGCGTGTAGTAGAAGCCGTAAATATTCGGCCCCATGAGGCGCACCCCGTACTTGCGGCCGATTTCCACCAATTCATTCTGTCCGGCAACGTTGCCGGTCTCGGCAAAGCCGGAAGGAATCAAAATGGCGCCGGCGATCTTCTTCTCGCCCACCTCGGTCAATGCCTGCGCGACGAATTTCGCCGGGATGGCGAACACGGCCACATCGATATCGCCGGGTACGTCTTTGACGCTCTTGTAGGCCTTCTTCCCCATGATTTCCGTGGCGCTGGGATGGATGGGATAGATCGCTCCTTTGTAGCCGCCGTTGATCAAGTTTTTCATCACGGAGTTGCCGATCTTGCCGTTCTCGGCCGATGCGCCGATCACCGCCAGCGCCTTGGGCTTCATGATGCGGGTCATCTTTTCGACGATGGCCGCTTGACTCGGACGATCGCGCGCCGGGGCAGGATTGAAATTGAGGACGATGCGCACGTCCGCCGCGGTGGCGCCGCGGTCGGTGGCGAACACGGGATTTAGATCCATCTCTGAGATTTCAGGAAAATCAGCCACCAACGATGAGACGCGCTCGATCATGCTCGATAGCGCCGCGCGATCCACGGGCTTTGCACCGCGGACGCCGCGCAAGATCTCCGCCGCCTGGATGCCGTCCAGCATCGATGTTGCGTCTGCGTTGGATGCGGGCGCCAGCCGAAATGTAATATCCTTCAGAACTTCCACGAGGATGCCGCCGAGCCCAAAGGCCACGAGCTTGCCGAACGCCGGGTCGGTTACGGCGCCGATGATGACTTCCTGGCCGCCCATCAGCATCTGTTGGATCTGCACACCCAGTATTTCCGCCTTGGCATCATACTTGCGAGCGTTGGCGACGATGGTGGCGTAGGCCTCCTTGGCGTGTTCCGCCGACTTGACACCGACGATGACGCCGCCCGCTTCGGTCTTGTGCAGGATCTGCGGCGATACGATTTTCATGACCACGGGAAACCCGATCCCGGAGGCGAGCTTGACCGCTTCAT
>Ga0224547_1000114_pt1 | contig 14302 bp, 6 predicted proteins | sample 714P21014metaG_FD_179908 | JGI IMG/M metagenome (GOLD analysis project Ga0224547, IMG submission 179908) | Peat soil microbial communities from Stordalen Mire, Sweden - 717 P2 10-14 | ecosystem: Environmental > Terrestrial > Soil > Wetlands > Peat | place: Sweden: Norrbotten County, Stordalen...
ATTACCATCGATTTGGGGTCGTTGCGGCAGGGCCGCCCTTCGGCGGCACCGGTTTCTTGGCCTCGCTCCCAATCACGCTTTCCCGCCATTTTTTTGAGCTTGGTGTGACGCAGAGCGCGTTTCGCGGCGCTCAAGGCCGCAGATCCCACGCCGATATGTAAGATACCCACAATCCCGTAGTCCCGGAGTGCGCCCATTATTTCTCGCCAATCACCGGCTTTAGCGCGTCTTCGCGGCGTTTGGGGCGGGATTTGCTCGTGGATCGCCGGTATCTGGGCGGCCGTTCGCAACGTCCGGCCTGCGCCTCAGCAGCTGGGCAACGCCGCGTTCTTCAAAGGTTTGGAGGATGTCGCTCGCAGCGCCGGGGTGCGCATCTGGGAGTGGGACATCCTGCAAAACTCCGTGCAATTCAGCGGTGATCTCGCCGAAGTCTATGGCGCCGAATTTGCGGTTGCGGACGCCGATCCGCACGCACTGATGCTGGCCAAGGTGCACCCCGACGATCGCGCGCGCTATCGGGCAGAGTTCATCAAGGCGCTCAAGGGCCAGGCTCCCATGGAGATCGCCTATCGCGTGAATGAACAAGACGGCCGGGTGCGCCCGGTCCAGCTGCGCGGCGAGGTCTTCCGCAACGCGCAAGGCCGCGCGATCCGCGTTCTAGGTCTGACCATCGACATGAGCGCGCAAGCCGAAACGGCGACGCTGCTCGCCGAGCAAGCCGAGCGGCAAACTCAATTGTTGCTGAGACTCAAGCTGGCCACGGAAACGGCCGGCATCAGTATTTGGGAACAGGATCTCGTCACCTTGGACTTCATCTCTGACGACAGTTTTTGGACGCTTTTCGGCGTGCAGCCATCACCAAAGTTCGACCCGCGAAGTGCCATTCACAACGACGAACGCGAAGCAGCATTCGGCGCAATACGCGCCGTGCTTGCCGACCCCACCAGCGATGCCATCCTGCCGGTGCGCCACCGCACCGCCAATCCACGGCCCGAACCTCAGTATGTGCAGACTCATATGCGCGTCCATCGCGATGCCGCCGGCACGGCAACTCGCCTCATGGGCGTGACCTGGGATGTCACGAAAGAAGTATTGCATGCCGCGGAGTTGGAGAGCAGAGCCGCGCAGGAAAGCGCATTGATCGAGCGCCTGAGCGTCACGACCAAAGCTGCCGGCATCGCACCATGGGAATTCGATACCAAATCCGCTTGTTTCTCCTGGCACGGCCCGCGCCCGCCGTGCTTCGGAATGGATGACGTTCCGTTGAAGGATTATTTCCGCGCCCTGCAGACCATCGTTCTGCCGGAGGATCGCGGTGTTCTTCTCAGCAGTGGGACTGAAGCCGTCGCCAAGAATATGGATTCCTACGAATATACGTTCCGCGTTCAGGGCATCGATGGCGAAATACACCACATGCAGAACTACGCGCGAGTCATGCGCAACAGCCGCGGACAGGTGCACTACATCGTGGGTGTTACTTGGGACGTTACGCGCGATGTGCTCACCACCCAAATGCTCAAGGCCCGCGCGGAGGAGAACCGCCGTCTCGTCAGTCAGGTCAATATGGCGACGGAGAGCGCCGGCATCAGCTCTTGGGAGCTTGATCTGGTCGCCCGCCGATACCTTTGGATTGAAAATCCAATCGAGGCCTTGGTCCATGCCATCACCGACAGTCTGGACCTCGACACGCTCGAAAAACAGATCTTGCCCGAAGATCGGTCAGTGTTTTACAAGGTAATCGCAGCGGCGCTCGCCGACAAAACGGATCGAATCAGTCTTCGCTATCGTGCCCGCAACGCCAAGGGCGGCATCGTGCACGTCCAAAACTTCGGACGAATCATCTTGGACGAAAAAGGTGCACCCTCCAGATTACTCGGGGTCTCCTGGGACGTTACCAAGGAGGTCGTCGCGTCGGAGTTGTTGCGGCAGCAGACGGAAGCGGCGCATGCGGCGAGCCGGGCCAAGAGTCACTTCCTGGCCAATGTCAGCCACGAAATTCGTACTCCCATGAACGGCATTATCGGAATGACCGGCCTGCTAATCGACACGCATCTCGATCGGACGCAGCGCGACTACGCGGAAACGATCCGCTCGAGCGCGGATTCTCTGCTGACCGTCATCAACGACATTTTGGATTTTTCAAAGATCGAAGCCGGCAAGCTGGAATTGGAGTCCATCGAGCTCGACTTGCGCGCCAACGTCGAAGATGTCGGTTCCGCCATGGCCTTTCAGGCCGCCACGAAAGGCTTGGAACTCATCGTCAACGTAGAACCCCAAATAACGGGGCGCGTACTCGGCGACGCGCAACGCTTGCGCCAGTGCTTGGTCAACTTGGTCGGCAATGCCATCAAGTTCACCCAAGCCGGAGAAATCGTCATTGAAGTGCGCAGCAAACAGGGCGGCAACGGCGATTCGCTCACGTATTTCGAAGTGCGGGACACCGGAATGGGAATTGCCGAGAAGACGCTCGAGACATTGTTCCAGCCGTTCGTTCAAGCCGACTCATCGACGACCCGACATTTCGGCGGCACCGGCTTAGGCCTGTCCATCGTGCGCCGGCTGGTCGAATTGATGGGGGGTGAAATCGGTGTCGCCAGCGAGGTGGGAGTCGGCTCCCGGTTCTTTTTCACTTTGCCCTTGAAGCCCGCGCAAGCGGTCGCGCCGGAGCGCCGCATTCCAAGCGGCAAGGGAGGCCGGATACTCATCGTCGATGACAACGTGACCAATCAACGGGTATTGAGCTCGCAACTCGTGCACGCGGGCTATGCGGTGACAACCGTGGGCAGCGGGTCGGCCGCCTTGGATGAGCTGCGAAACGCCGCGACGTCGGATCACCCCTTCGATATGGTCATTACCGATTATCAAATGCCCGACATGGATGGCGCAATGCTGGGCGAGCGCATCATCAACATGCCGGATCTCGGCAACACTCGACTGGTCATGCTGACCTCGCTGGATCGCCACGACGATACGCCAAGGTTGGCGGCACTTGGATTTGCCGCGTATCTCATCAAGCCGGTGCGCGTGCGGGAATTGATCGATGCGGTAGCGCGCGTCATGAGCGGCGGCCCGCGGCAGTGGCAGATGGACACGCAGCCCATGATTACGCTGAATATGCTCACGCAATCGGCGGCGCCGCAGCGCTTTCGCGGCCATGTACTGTTGGTCGAAGACAATTTCGTCAATCAAAAAGTCGCAGTCAGGTTCCTCGAGCGATTGGGATGCACCGTGGAAGTCGCAAGCAATGGCGCCGAAGGCGTCGCCGCCTGCCAGCAGCGGCATTTCGATATCGTGTTGATGGACCTGCAGATGCCGGTCATGGACGGCATGACCGCCACGCGCAAAATCCGCGAGTGGGAAACCACGGGACGCGTACCGATAGTCGCGCTCACGGCGAACGCCATGACCGGCGACCGGGAGCTATGCGAGGCCGCCGGCATGGACGGGTACTTAACCAAGCCGATCGAAGTTGAGCGCCTGCGCAACGTCCTTACAAAATATGGCTTGGAGAAAAATGAGGCAGACACCTCGGCAGCCGCGCCGCCGCCTGCGCCCGCCACAAACCTGAAGCCACCGGTCGATCTGCGGGGATTTCAGAGCGTTACGAATGGCGATAATGCGTTTGCACAAGAACTCGCGGTCACGTTCATCGCGAGCGGCGAGCAGCAGTTAGCCGACATGGCCGCCGCTGCTGCGCAATCAAATCGCGTGGCATTGGCGCGGGCCGCGCATCAGTTGAAGGGCGCCTGCGCGAATATCCACGCGCACGCGCTGAAAGCCCTCGCGGAGCGGATGGAAACCGAAAGCGGCGCCGGCGACGCGCGCGCGCTCCAGCACTGCAATGCGCTGCTGCGGCAGGAATTCGAACGCGTCAAACAGTTTTTGAGCGATCCTTCGATCGTGCCTCAGCCGGCCAAAGCCGCGTCTTAGTAACGCCAACTCTTGAGATCTGCACCCGCCGGTGCCGACGCCTTGATGCGCTCCAGAATCACCGGCAGGTACTGAAAGTTGTAATGCAGCCGCGAATAGGCGTTGGCCGCCTTGGGATCCCCGTTCCAGCAATGCTCGGCGCGATCGCCATATGCCACGGTGCCGCGGTAGGGGGGCTGGAGCGATTCGAGGGTTTCTTGCGCGAAATAGACCGAGTCGGTCAAATAGTAATTGTCGCCGTTGCCCACATAGAGATGTATTTTCCCCTGAAGCTTCGGCGCGAGCGTCGCCCAATCGCGGGCGATGATGTGCGTGAGATCAAAATGCTCGCGCCAATAAGCCGCTACGCCGGAATCGATGACGCCGGTGACCTTGTCGAAGATCGGCTTAGGATATCCGTCCGGCCCAACCGGGCTGAACACGGCTTGCCAAATATCGTATTGACCGCCCGAACGGCTGCGATCTCCTTGCGTCAATTCCATGTAATTCTCATCGCGCTGGGTCGCAAACACTTCTCCCAAGTAATTACGGAACGCCGGGCGCTCCACCGTCAAGGCTTCGCCCTGCAGCGTGTACGCGTTGCGGTCCTTGTACAGGTTAATGACGGTGTAAGCGTGAAAGTCGATTGGATCCGGACACGCGGCGAACGCACCGTTGTACATGTCCGGATAGAACACCTGCGTGGCCAGAGCCTCCCATCCGCCGGTCGAGCCGCCGTAGGTGAAGCGCGCCCAGCCCGCGCCGATGCCGCGAAAGCGCCGCTCGATCTCGGGAATCAGCTCCTGATTGATGGCATCGCCGTAGGGCCCGAGATTGGCCGAGTTCACCGCATAGCTGTCATCGTAATAGGGGTTCGCGTGCTCGATCTCGACAACGAGAAACCGCGGGAAATCTGCGGAGATCCATTTCTGATAGAAGGCGTAGGCTTCCTTTTGCTGAATGCGGTTATAGCCTGACAGGTGAAAGCGCTCGGAGTAATCCGGCGTCAAATGCGCATCGGGTGGTGTCGTGCGGAATCCCGAAATGTCGTCCGGGTAATGGCCATGGAACAGCATGAGCGGATAGTGAGCCTGCGGATGTGCGTCGAAACCTTTCGGCAACAGGATGTGCGCGCCGATGAAGACGTCGCGCCCCCAGAAATGCGACAGCAATTCGCTGCGGATTCGGATGTGCCGAATGAACTCGCTATCGCTCTTCGGTGAGATCGGCTCGATCTGTTGATCGAGAATCAGTGCGATTCTCTCGGGATGCGACGCATCCAGGTGGACTTTGAGCGGCGTCGAGAACAGATTGCCGGGCTTCTTCGCCCATTGCTGGCCCTCGCCCTTGTCGGGCGGCAGTTTCAGCGTGCGCCCGTCGGCGAGGTGAAAAGTTTCATAGCGATTGAGTACCGCCTGAATAAAATAATCGCCGCTGGGAATCGCCGAAAGATGTGCGGCCGGCCAACCGAACGCATTGTCGTTCAGCACGGCGACGGCACCGGGCGCCAGAGCCTCGACGTTAAGACCGAACAGGTACGGCACTGCCAGCGGCTCATTGGCTTCGACATGCGTGCGCGGCTCGCGCGTCAGATCGCGGCTCAAGAGCAGAATAACCCGACCGTCAAGCGGCACGCTGCTCTGCGAAACCGGGTAACTGACGGCAAATTCAAGCCCCGTAGGCTGCGCCGCAGCCGCAGTGCCGGTTGCGATCGCCGTGATCAATCCCAAAGCGGTCAACGCAGCCACAACTCGCATCAAATTCTCCTACTTTCCATCCACCGAAAAAACCAAAAGCACATTGTTGGGCGCGCCACCCATTGCACCGGCATAGCCCGAAATGATGTACATCAATCCGCCTGCCAGTACCGGTCCGGCCACATCGAGCGACCCGCCGCTTTGGTCTTTCACGCCGTTGATGGTCTGATACTTCTGTGCGGCGGTATCAAAATCCCACACGATCCTTCCGTCATTCGCGCTGTATGCGCGCAGGTGCCCGTCGATCGTGCTCGATAGGACCAATCCTGGAATCACAGTGGGTGCCGCAGATTGGGCAAGGAGGCATCTTCCACTGTAGCTGCAGGGCACCTTCGGGGCCGCCGTGTACCACTGTTGATCGCCGGTGGCAGGATCCAGCGCAAACAATCCGGCCTTGCCCTTCGGCGGCGGCACCCCTAAATCGGCGACCGCAACGTACAGTCGCTTAAGATCCGCGGCCATGCCCCACTCGATGCCGCCCAATGCGCCGCCATTGCCCACTTTGTTGCGCCAGATCGTCTTGCCATCGTTGTCCGGGTCCATCCCAAATGCGACGCCCGATTTCTGACCCGCGAGAATGATGTCCTTACCGTTGGGCAAGGTGAACAGGATGGGCGAGGCGCCGAAATCGTGATCCGGACCTAGGACGGTGGGGCAATTCGTGCCTCCCCGATTGCAGCCCATCAGGAAACTGTCGTTTTCCGTAACTTGGTTCCTCCATTTGACCTTGCCGCTCGCCAGATCCAACGCAATGATGGCGTCGGAGGCGTTTTCCTTCACATCGGTATATGTGTCCCCGGTGCCGATGTAGACCAGACGACGCTTGGCATCGATGGTGGGCGCCGACCAGACTGCCGCTCCTGCCGGTCCGTACATTTGAGTACCCGCGGCATTCTTGACGGTCGGCTGGGGCTCCTGCTCTATCGCGTAGGTCTTCCAGACGAGCCTACCGTCCTTGGCGTCGAGCGCGGCCAAGCCACCGCGAGCCGTACAACAGCCGTAGGAGCCGGCGCCGCCCGCGGTTTCCTCCCATGACGAAAGGGGTACATAGAGCAATCCCTGGTACAACACCGGCGCGCCGGTGAGCACGCTGCGCGGATGTTTTTCGACATTCATTTTCCACTGCAATTTTCCGCTGGCTGCGTCCAGCGCGTAGACATTGCGTTGGAAGTCGCCGAAGTACATCAGATAGCCGCTCGGCGCGGCGCCTTTCAGCCGGCCGATCATCGGGGTGGTGCGCACGCCGGCATCCGCATCGAAGCGCCAGTGCATGCATCCGGATTTGGCGTCCAATGAATAGATTCGGCCACTGGAACTGGTGAGGAACAGCCGTCCGCCTACGATGGTCGGCTGTCCATAACGGCCGCCGGTATAGGTCATCGACCATTTCACTTTCAGCCGCGACACGTTGGCATTCGATAGTCCGGGATCAGGCTGGAAGCGCGAGTTGCGCGCATCGATACTCCATCCGTTCCATCCGGGTCCGGACAGACTGAATCTTCCACTCGATGTGCAGACCGGAGGGTCGCCGGCTTGTTCGGTCATGCCATCGGCGCCCAAATAGGTCGCGATGGCATGAATATCCTCATCGCTCAAGCCCGTTGCCATGGGCTGCATGACACCGGTTTTTAACGTCGTCGCGATGTCGTCGGGAAAGCGCCTGGCCAGTGCCACCTTGGGTGGAGCTCGCTCGATCGCAGGATCGTGGCAGGACGCGCACCTCGCCTTAAACAACGATTCGCCGTGGGCCACCACCGCCGCGGCTGCGGCGGCCGAGTCGGTACTTGAGGGCCGCTCGGCGACCTCAAGCGTGAGAGCCCCTGGCGCCATCGCGATCGAGGAAACGAAAATCCAGGTTTGTAGACGCATACCTGACTTCATCGCATCGGAGGGGCAACGTCAACTGAGCTTAGCGTGAGAAAAAACGAACTCTGATCGAGCTTCTTGCTCGAACCATAGTATATTTGTTGGTTAGTCGAGGATGGACGTTCGACAGCCATTTAAAACTATCGCGCGTCGAGACCCCGAATTGCCCAAACCAGCATCCCTGCACCATGCACATGTGTAAATCGCACGTGCCGCCTGTCACGGCAAGCCTAATCGTGTTGGCTCTGGCCGGATGCGCCGTGGGTCCTAACTTCAAGAGGCCTGCGCCCCCGGATGTGAACGACTACACGGCCCAACCCCTTGCAACCACCGCCACAACGCCGAATGTCTCGGGCGGGCAGGCGCAGCGCTTTGCCGTAGGAGCCGACATCGCCGCGGACTGGTGGACACTGTTTCATTCCACAGCCCTCAATGACCTGATTGACCAGTCGCTGTCGAACAATCACGACCTGAAAGCAGCACAGGCGGCATTGACGGTGGCGCGGGAAAACGTCCTGGCTCAACGGGGTGCCTACTACCCCAGCGTCGAGGCCGATTTTTCGGCCACTCGCCAAAGACAATCCGGGCAGATCTCGCCGGCGCTGAATTCAAACACGTTTCTTTACAATCTATTCACGCCGCAAGTCAGCGTGTCATACGTGCCGGATGTGTTTGGACTGAACCGCCGCACCGTCGAATCGCTGGCGGCACAAGAACAAGAAGCTCGTTTTCAAATGATCGCGGCCTACACCACCTTGACCTCCAATGTGGTCGTCACCGCGATCCAGGTGGGCGCGGTGCAGATGCAGATCGATGCCACGCATGAACTCATCGACAGCACGGCCAACACAGTCAAGATTCTGCGATACCAATTTGACAAGGGCTACGCCAACGGACTCGATGTCGCTGCCCAAGAGGCGCTGCTGGCGCAGGTCGCTGCCACGCTGCCGCCGCTCATCAAACAGCAAGGCCAACTACGCGACCTTCTCGCCGTCCTCGCCGGACGTTTTCCGAACCAAGCGCCGCCGGATAAGTTCGACCTGTCGACTCTGCAATTACCGGAAGACCTGCCGCTTAGCCTGCCTTCGGCGCTGGTGTCGCAGCGCCCCGATGTGCTGCAGGCCGAAGCAAACCTGCATGATGCCAGCGCCAAGATCGGCATCGCCATAGCAAATCGACTCCCCAATTTTGTATTGACGGCAAATGCGGGTAGCTCCGCGGCCGCCATGAGTCAGTTGTTCACGTCGGGAACGGGATTTTGGGGCGTGGGAGCGGCGGCGACTGCACCCATTTTCCAAGGCGGCACGCTCTTACATCGCGAGCGTGCTGCAAAGGCCGCATACGATCAGGCGGCCGAGCAATATCGCAGCACCGTATTGACGGCCCTTCAGAATGTAGCCGACACCTTGACGGCGCTGGAGCAGGACGCAGAGGGGCTCAAGTCTGCCGCAAAAGCAGCCGACGCGGCCAAGGTCACATTGGATTTGGCGCAACGACAATGGCAAAGCGGTTACGCGGGCTATCTTGCGTTGTTGAGCGCACAACAAGCCTATCAACAAGCGCGGATCAATTTGATCCAGGCGCAGGCCAATCGTTTTGCCGATACGGCGGCGCTGTTTCAAGCACTGGGCGGTGGATGGTGGCACCGCGCGGACCTGACCAAAGATACACATGAAAAATAAATCGATTCTTGCTCGCGCACTTGCTTTGGTGTGCCTGAGCGCCGCGCTGTCCGTCGCCGCCTGTTCACCGCCGAGCGGCGGCGTTGCGCAGACCGCATCGGTGAGGCCGAGCAACGTAACGCTAACACCGGCACAGCGAAACAATATTCATCTCTACACAGTGGCGGCCTCGCATTTTCGCAAGACCGTCGAGGCTACCGCAGCGGTTGATTTCGACAACGATCAGGCCACCAGCGTTCTGGCGCCTTTCTCGGGACCCGTATCGCGGCTGCTCGTTTCCCTCGGTGAACACGTCAAGCAAGGCCAGCCATTGGCGGTCGTGGATTCGCCCGATTTTGCGACCGCCATCAGCGCCTATCGCAAGGCGATTTCCACAGCTCAGACTGCCCGTCGACTTGCCGATCTGGACAAGGATCTGGCTGAACACAACGGTGTTGCCCAGCGCGAAGCCGACCAGGCGGAAACCGACGCCGCCAATGCCGAGGCTGATCGCGAAGCGGCACTGCAGTCGCTCGTCTCGCTGCAGGTACCCGCGCAGGCCATCAAAGACATTCGGGAAGGCCGGCCCATCTCGCGCCTCGACGGAATCATCCGTGCGCCGATCGCAGGAACGGTCGTTGAAAAGCTCATCACGCCGGGACAGCTGCTGCAAGCCGGCACCACGCCGTGCTTTACGGTGGCCGATCTGTCGCGCGTCTGGGTGATGGCGCAAATTTTTGGCTCTGACTTGGAGTCAGTGAGAGTCGGCGATCAAGCCGACGTCGTGACCGGGATAGGAACGGCCAAATTTTCCGGGATCGTGGACAACATTTCAGCACTGGTGGATCCCGACACCCGCTCAGTGGTCGCGCGCGTGGTCGTCAAGAATCCGGGCGATCTTTTGAAAAAGCAGATGTATGTCCGCGTGTTAATTCAGGCTCGCCAGGAAGAGACCGGACTGCTGGTTCCCGTGTCGGCTGTTTTACGCGACGATGTGAATCTGCCGTTTGTTTATTTCGTGCAACCCGACGGCAGTTTCGCGCGACAGCACGTGACATTGGGATACCGCACGGGCGACCAATACTACATTGCCGAAGGGCTCAAGGCGGGTGACCAAATTGTGGTCGACGGCGCCATCTTTGTTCAGTTCATGCAGACTCAATGAGCGTCGATCCGATTCCAACCGGTTCCGCGACGCGCTCTGCGTCGTTCATGAATCGGATCGTCACATCCTCGCTGCGCCAGGGATTCCTGGTGATTCTGATGACGTTGGTGCTCATCGGCGCCGGATCACGCTCGCTGGATCGCTTGCCGGTTGATGCCTATCCCGACCTGTCTCCGCCCATAGTCGAGCTGATCACGCAGTGGCCTGGCCATGCCGCCGAGGAAGTTGAGCGCCTGATCACCGTACCGGTCGAACGCGGGATGAACGGCATCCCGCAGATGGCAACGATCCGTTCGATCTCGCTCTACGGGCTGTCCGACGTGATCATGACGTTTCAAACTGGCGCGGACATCTACTTTGCGCGCCAGCAGGCATTCAATCGCGTCGGCGACGTCAGTCTGCCGAGCGGCATAGCGCCTTCGATGTCGCCGCTGTCCTCACCCTCGGGCCTCATCTATCGTTACGTCCTGCAAAGCGCAGACCGGTCACCGATGGAACTCAAAACATTCGAGGATTGGGTCATCGAACCTCAGTACAAATCCGTTCCCGGCGTGGCGGATGATTCCGGGTTCGGCGGCGGCACGATGCAATACCAGGTGCTGCTCGATCCGGCGAGGATCGCTTCGGTGGGATTTTCGGTAACGCAGGTAGAGAGCGCCCTGACGGCCAACAATAGTAATGGCGGAGGCGGATTTTATTCGCAAGGCGGCCAGTTTTACTATGTTCGGGGCTTGGGGCTACTGAGTACCCTGGAAGACATCGGCAACGTTGTGCTCGCGGTGCATGACGGCACTCCGGTGCTGGTCAAGGATATCGGCCGTGTGGTCATAGGCATTGCCCCGCGCCTCGGCGAATTCGGCTATGAGTCGCAGGATGATGCCGTGGAAGGCGTGATCCTGCTGCTGACGGGGGAGAAAACCCAAGATGTCCTGAAGCGAGTGGAGGCGAAGACTAAAGAACTCAACGAAGAAATCCTGCCGAAGGATGTGAAAGTACTTCCCTTTTATGACCGCAGCGACCTGGTCGAGCTCACGACTCAGACGGTCGAGCGCAACTTGCTGCGCGGCATGCTGCTGGTCATCGTCGTACTCATTTTCTTTCTTTACAATATTCGCGCCGGCCTGATTGTGGCAGCCACCATTCCGCTGGCTCTGCTGTTCGCGTTTGTCTGCCTCGATCTGCAAAATGCGTCGGCGAATTTATTGTCCATCGGCGCCGTGGATTTTGGAATTCTCGTGGATGCCGCGGTTGTGATGGTGGAAAACATCTACCGCCATGTCGCCGCGCGTCGCGACAACTCCGTCAGCATCGTGCAAATCATTACGCAGGCCGCCGCGGAAGTGGACCGGCCGCTTTTTTACTCGGTCGCGGTAATCGTCGCCAGTTTCCTGCCGATCTACGTGCTTGCAGGCCCCTCCGGCACCTTATTCAAGCCCATGGCGGACACCATGGTGTTCGCATTGATCGGCTCTTTGATAGTCACCCTGACGCTGCTGCCGGTGTTGTGCGCCTGGTTCATGCGCAAGGGCCTAAAGGAGCGGCGCAACGCTCTATTCGAGTCCATCAAGTCGATCTATACCAAAGGCCTCGACTTCTGCCTTGCCCATCTTTGGGGAACGGTGATCGCATCAGGAGTTCTGCTGGCCGCTTCATTGTTGCTCATTCCACGCATCGGCGCCGAGTTCATGCCGCACCTGGACGAAGGCGCCCTGTGGGTTCGGGCAACCATGCCATACACCATCTCTTTCGATGAATCGGCCAAGATTGCGCCGAAAGTGCGCGACGTATTGCGCTCATTTCCGGAAGTCACGACCGTAGCCTCGGAACTGGGGCGCCCCGACGATGGCACCGATCCGACCGGTTTCTTCAATGTCGAATTTTTCGTTGTGCTCAAACCCTACTCGCAGTGGACTGGTTCCAATCGCAACAAGGCCGCACTCACTCGGGCCATTAACGAGAAGCTCGCTGCGTTTCCCGGCATCAACTTTAACTACACTCAGCCGGCTGAAGATGCGGTGGACGAGGCGGAGACCGGGCTCAAGAGCGCCCTGGCCGTGAAGGTATTCGGTTCCAATCTGGATACGCTTGAACAGAAAGGCAGAGCAATCAAACAGATCCTGGAGCAGGTACGCGGAATCCGCGACGTCACATTGGTGCAGGAGCTCGGACAGCCCAGCCTGACCATCAACATCAACCGCGCCAGAATCGCCCGCTACGGAATAAACGTTGCGGACATCAATGCGCTGATTCAAACGGCCATCGGCGGCGATGTGGCGACGCAGGTGGTGCAAGAGGAAAAGCAGTTTGATCTGATTGTGCGCCTGGAACGGCAGTACCGGGACAATCCGGAAGAGATCGGCAACATACTCGTGGCTACGCCCGGCGGGCAACAGATTCCGCTCAAGGAATTCGCGGACATTCAGGTCTCGAGCGGCGCCTCTTTCATTTACCGCGAAAACAACTCCCGCTACATCGGGGTCCAATTCTCGGTGGAAGATCGCGATCTGGCGGGCGCGGTCAACGATGCCATGCAACGGGTCAACTCGAAGGTGACATTGCCGCGCGGCTATCGTCTGGACTGGGGCGGTGAATACTCCGAATACACGGCTTCACGCCATCAGCTGAGCATCATCGTCCCGATCACGACTTTCCTGATATTCCTGCTGCTGTTCGCCCTCTACAGCAACATTAAATTTCCGCTCATTACGGTGCTCGGCGTGGTGCTCTCTGCGCCCGTGGGCGGACTCTTGGCGCTGTGGATCACCGGCACGCCGTTTTCCGTCTCTTCGGGCATCGGCTTTCTGGCGCTGTTCGGCGTCTCGGTGCAGACCGCGGTCGTCTACATCTCATACGTCAACGAACTTCGACGCGACGGCACCCCCCTTGCCGAGGCCATTCGCGATGGCGCCATACTGCGCTTACGTCCTATCATGATGACTGCTCTTGTCGCGGCGCTGGGCTTGTTACCGGTCGCGCTGGCCACGGGCGTCGGTACGGACACTCAACGGCCTTTCGCCTTGGTAATCGTCAGCGGATTATTCACACGGCTGTTGATTAGCGTTTTTCTCATGCCGGTCCTCTATGCCCTCGTGGCCCGCCCTCAAGATCGGTTGGAGGTGTGATGTCCTTTGGACCGGCCGGTGCGTTCCAGCTAATCTTCCTCCAGCGACGGGACTTGGGAATCGACTTCCGCTGCGATTTTCGCCGGATCGGCGCCTACCAGCGGATATGACTTCGACCATAGGATCGTGCCATCGCTGACCTTGGCCATCTTGACGGTAAGAGCTTGCGCGGCGGCAGCATCCGCGGCGATGCTGCCGCAAAGAACGTATTTGGAATGGTTCACCCGTCCTTTTTCCACAGCTGATTTTACATCCGCGCAAGGTACGGATTCCGGACTCAAGCCGACCCGGCCATGGTGCGATATGGCCGTCTTCCCGTACACCTGGGCGAATGTGGCGTCCGCGACATTTGACGCGAACGTGTCCCCAGCGGGCGCAGTGAACGGCATCGCCAACAGCGGACTTCGCTCGGCGGGAGTTTCGGCCGCGTCGTCCGACGTGATGCGGGCGATCTGTCGAGCAAGGTTTGAGATGTCTTTCTTGTCCATGCTGCCGTGATAGGCGTCGGAGATTTCGTGCAGCTCTTTGGTCTCCTGAGGCGAGATCTTGGACGAGTTATGATGACGATCATCCGAGCTACAACCTCGCGACATCAATCCGATGCAAAGCCAGACATAGACGAACCCCCTGACCCATCGGGGCAGTTGATTGAAGAATATCCAAGCGGACTTGCATGCCCAGCCGAACACGTGAAGCCAGTATTGTGTTTTCGACCCCGGGCGCTCAGCCGGAAATTCGGGATACTGAGGCGGAATCTTCGGCGAACCCGTTTTGGCCACCCGCGCCTTGGAACCACTCGCGGGTTTCGGAGCCGTCGCCTCA
>Ga0224547_1000115_pt1 | contig 14075 bp, 9 predicted proteins | sample 714P21014metaG_FD_179908 | JGI IMG/M metagenome (GOLD analysis project Ga0224547, IMG submission 179908) | Peat soil microbial communities from Stordalen Mire, Sweden - 717 P2 10-14 | ecosystem: Environmental > Terrestrial > Soil > Wetlands > Peat | place: Sweden: Norrbotten County, Stordalen...
CGCTGCCGGGGCGCACCGCTTGAATGCCGACCACGATGACCCGCTCGCCGGGTGCCACGCAATCGCTCACCAACCATTGATCGCCCACGGCACGATCGGTTGTGACGACGCGCACTGCCGCCTTGTTGTCCTCGCCGACGACCGTCACCGTCGCCTCGCTTCGATCGTTGTGGCCGACGGCACGTTGCGGGATGAGCAAGCCTTTCTCGTTGACGCCTTCTTCCAAGCGCTCGCGCACGAACATTCCGGGCAACAAGATATTTTGCGGATTGGGAAATACGGCGCGCAGCGTCACTGACCCTGTGCCCGAGTCCACCGTGACTTCGGTAAATTGCAGTTTGCCCGCCAGCGGATAAGGCAAATTATCCTCCAGAATCAATTTAGCCTCCGCTTGGGCATCGCCGGCCTTTTTCAGCTGTCCTTCCGATAGGGCACGCTGCAAATGCAACAGCACCGTGCTCGCTTGGGTCGCATCGACGTAGATCGGATCAAGCTGTTGAATCACCACCAATGCGTTTGCCTGGTTCGCGCTTACCAGGGCGCCTTCGGTGACCGACGAACGCCCGGTTCGGCCCGAGATCGGCGCAAACATCTTCGTATAAGCGAGGTTGATGCGCGCAGTCTCCAACGCGGCCTTGGCGGAAGCCACATCGGCGGCAGCCTGATCTTGCGCGGCCACCGCGTTATCGTAATCCTGCTGACTGACAGCGCGCGCTTCGCTCAAAGGTTTGTAGCGCTGCGCCAGCAGCCGGCTCGATGTGGCGGCAGCCTCGGCGCGCGCGAGCGCGGCGCGGGCACTTTCATAGCTTGCCTGAAACGGCGCGGGATCGATCTGGTACAGCTGTTGGCCTGCTTTGACTTGGCTGCCTTCGATGAACAGCCGCTTCAAAATCACGCCGTTGACCTGGGGACGTACTTCCGCGACACGAAATGCCGCGGTGCGGGCGGGGAGTTCGGTGACGATGACGACCGGCTGAGCTCGCAGCGTTATGACAGCAACCTCGGGCGGCGGCGGCGGCGGGGGGGCACTCTTGTGAGAGCACGCGGCGGTCAAGACGACACTGGCGAGCATGATTTTTCGCATAAAGTCCGTTTTCAGCCGATCTGTCGGCCTGAGCATAATGGCGGGGTCGGCAAATAGTAGGCCTTCGCGCAGCGTCGAAGCCATCAACCGGCAGATATTTGCGCAATTTATATTCACTTGCTAAAATATATAATAATTAATAGTTAGTATGCAAATGAATAATTTCGCATCGCAATTCGAACTCGTTGAGGCCAATCTTCACAACTTGAGGGCGCGCGTGCCCGATTTGCCCGTGTCTGGCATTTTGCTGTGCCGGCTGCTGCTGCATATCGGACGTTAGATGGCGGTGATGTTCGAGCAGCAAATCAGGCCGTTCGGTCTCGCAGAAGCGGAGTTTCGCGTGCTCACCACGCTGTTCTCTCAGCCGAATGGCGTCGCGCATCCCAGCGATCTGTGCGTTCGCGCCTCGCAAAGTCCCGCCAATATGTCGCGCATCAGCGATGCGCTGGTGAGCCGCGGTCTGATTACGCGCGTCTCGAGCCTTCACGATAGGCGCAGGATGGTGCTGCGAATCACGGAGCAGGGCGAGGCGTTCGTGCGTCAACTGCTTCCCAAGTTGTTTGTTCCCTTGCGCGAGATGTTGAAGGATTTTCCGGAAGCCGATCAGCTGCAGATGACTTCTTTGCTCAAGCGCCTGGGGGTCGTATTGGACAAGGCGACCGCGCCGCAGATGGTGGAGCAGGCGCTGTGAACGCGCTGCGAGTCGCGGCGACGGTGTTCGTCGCTTTATCGGTAGGTTGTGCCGGATTGCCGCCAAAGCATAAGCCCGTGCAACTCAGCGATTCTGCGCCGCTCGATGGCCTCGAAGCCGCCGGCGGCGGCGACTGGCCGGCTCAAGAATGGTGGAAGCGGTACCAGGATTCCACGTTGGATCAGTTGATTGCGCTCGGCGGCGCTAACTCGCCGACCTTGGCGACAGCGCATGCGCGCTATGATTCGGCGCGCCAATCCGTGCGCCTCGCCGCGGCAGAGTCCGGCGCTCATCTGCAGGCCAGCGCCGATGCCGATCGGCAGCGTCTCAGCGACAACGGTGTATTTCCGCCGCAGCTGCTTGGATTCACCTGGTATGACCAGTTCGACCTGGGATTGCAGGCCAGCTACACCTTCGATTGGTGGGGCAAACAGCGTGCCGCAGTGGAAGCGGCGATGGACCAAGCGCACGCAGCCCAAGCCGACCGCAGCGCGGCCGAACTGATGCTCGCCAGTTCCATCGCTGATGCCTACTTTGGCTGGCAAGCCGACCAAAATCGCCTATCGCTCGCGCGCGAGAAGGAAGCCGCCGTCGAGTTGCAGGCAAAGGTGAGTGGCGCGCGCGTGCGCGCGGACCTGGACTCGGCGGATGAACTCAACAGCGCCGATCTTGCCCTGGCGGCCGCGCGCGAGCAGATTGCGGCGTTGCATGGATCCGCAGAATTGCGCGTGGTGGCCTTGGCGGCGCTGGTCGGCCGCTCCGTCAGCGAACTACCCCCCTTGTCGCCCAAGCCTTTACCGTCATTCCCCGCGGCGTTGCCGGACAATGTGAAGATCGACTTGATATCGCGACGCGCCGACATCACCGCAAGTCGCTGGCGCGTGGAGGCGGCGGAACGCAGCCTGGCTTCCGCACGAGCCGAGTTCTTCCCAGACGTCACCGTCAATGCGTTGCTCGGCTTCTCCAGTATCGATGCGGGTAAGTTGCTCGAGTATGGCAGCCGCGTCCCTCAAATCACCGCAGCCATTCACCTGCCGATATTCGACGCAGGCAAGCTCAAAGCGCGTTACGGCGGGGCGCAGGCAGCGATCGATTCGGCCGCCTCCAGCTATCAGGATACGGTAATCAGCGCCGCGCGCGACGTCGCGACGCAAGCCACGACGCGCGCCCAAATCGAAGCGCAGCGCGCGCAGCGTGCAAAACAAGTCGACGCGGCGCTGCGAATGAAAAATACCGCCGCCGCCCGGGTTCGCCAGGGCTTAAGTGATTCCCGCAGCGAACTGATGGCGACCGAGTCCTGGATTGATCAGCGCGACGGCTTGATGCAGCTCGATTCCGCGGCGCTCGCGGCGGATATTGCTTTACAGCGGGCTCTTGGCGGCGGTTATGAGAGCCCGCCAAAGCTCGCCGGTAACTCTTTAACTACACAGACACCATGAACGCAAACGTAGAATCATCGGCAACAACTCCTTCGAACGGCAAGCGGCGCAGGATTTTGCTGCTCATCGCGGTGATCTTTATCGTGATCGGTGCGTTGTGGGCTGCCTACTGGATATTGGTGCTCGAAAAGCGCGAGAAGACGGATGATGCCTATGTAAACGGCAACAGGGTTGTGATATCGGCACAGGTCTCCGGCACCGTCGTTGCGGTGCTGGCGGATGACACCCAGCTCGTCAACGCGGGTCAGGTGTTGGTAAAGCTCGATCCCACCGACGCGCAAACCGCTTTGAGCCGCGCCGCCAGCGCCTTAGGCCAGGCGGTGCGCCAAGTACGCCAACAAAAAGCGACCGCGGGGCAATACGACTCGGAAATAGAAACGCGCAAGCTGGAACTGGCCCGCGCCCAAATCGACCTGGCAAAACGCGAACCGCTGGTGGCCGACCATGCGATTGCGGGCGAGGAGGTGCGCCATGCACAGGAGAGCGTGCAATTGGCGCGCGCCGCGCTGACGCAAGCCGAACGCCAATCCCTGTCGGCGCGTGCACTCGTCGACGGCACCCCGGTCGAAGGCAACCCGGCGGTTCAGCAGGCGAAGGATGCATATCGCGACGCATGGATCGCCGCCCACCGCAACGCGGTGGTTGCGCCGGTGTCCGGCTATGCCGCCGAGCGCAGCGTGCAACTGGGACAGCACATACAAGCGGGCGAAGCGCTCATGACGGTGATCCCGCTTCACTCGCTATGGGTCGACGCAAACTTCAAAGAAGTGCAGCTGCGCAATTTGCGCATCGGCCAGAAGACCGAGGTGCGCAGCGATTTATACGGTGGTTCATTTATTTTTCACGGGCACGTGCAGGGGATGTCGGCGGGAACCGGTGCCGCGTTTTCATTGCTGCCGCCGCAAAACGCCTCGGGCAACTGGATCAAAGTCGTGCAGCGGGTGCCCGTGCGAATCCTCATTGACGATAACGACCTGATCAAAGCGCCGCTGCGGGTCGGGCTTTCAGCCACGGTGACGGTTGACACGACCTCTCGGGACGGACCGGTATTGGCCACGCAGGCCGGCGATAGGCCGGTGGGCGATACGCAGGTCTACGAGCTGGATCCGGAGAAAGCCAATACGGAAGCCGAAGCGATCGTGCGCCAAAACCTTGGCACCGACCACTAGCGCAAAGGTTGCCCATGGCTGATTCGGCGCAGCCGGCGATTGCCGGCGAATACCCACCATTGCATGGCGGCAAGCTTTTTTTTCTTACCGTCGCCATCGCGACCGCATCGTTCATGGAGATCCTTGACATGACCATCGTCAATGTCTCCGTGCCCTCGATTTCCGGCAGTCTCGGCGTCACACCGTCGGAAGGGACCTGGGCGGTCAGTTCGTACATGCTTGCCGCCGCCATCATGCAGCCGCTTTCCGGTTGGATCGCCCGGCGCTTCGGCGAAGTCAGAACCTTTGTCACGTCCATTTTGTTGTTCATGGTTTTCTCGGCCGTTTGCGGCGTTGCCAACAGCCTTCCCATGCTCGTGGGCGCGCGCCTCGTGCAAGGTTTTGTGTCAGGCCCCATGATGTCGGTCGCACAGGCAATATTGCTGCGCAACTATCCGATCGAGCGGCGCGGCATGGCGCTCGGTCTGTGGTCAATGGTCATCATGATTGCCCCGATATTCGGCCCGATAATCGGCGGCTGGATCACGGATAACTTCTCATGGCCGTGGCTGTTCTACATCAATTTGCCGGTGGGCGCGTTCTCGGCAATCGCGAGCTGGTCGATTCTGCGTCACCGTGAGTCGAACACCATCAAGCTGCCCATCGACGTCGTGGGACTCGCGCTCTTGGTTATCGGCGTGGGTAGCCTGCAATTCATGCTGGACAACGGCAACGAAAAGGATTGGTTCAATTCGCCCGTCATTCTCGCCGCAGCCGTCACTTCGATCGTAGCCGTCGCCTTTTTCATCCCGTGGGAACTCACCGACAAACACCCGGTCGTGGATCTGCATTTGTTCGCGAAGCGCAACTTTCGCGTTGGCACCGGCACCCTGGCAATGGCCTTCTTCGCATTTTCCGGCGTCAACATCATTTTTCCGTTGTGGCTGCAAACGACCGTGGGATACACGGCGACTTGGGCGGGATTGGCGGTTGCCCCGGTCGGACTGTTGGGCCTGGTGATTGCGCCCATCGTCGGCCGCAATATGGCGCGGCTGAATTTGCGGCTCGCCGCGAGTTTCGCATTCTGCGTTTTCGGGTTCTCGGTTTTTTGGACTGCTACGTTGAACGACAGCGCCAGTTTCTTTCAGTTTGCGACGCCGCGCTTCCTGCAAGGCTTAGGCATGGCATTTTTCTTTTTGCCCCTGAATCAAATCCTGATGTCGGGCATCGCGTCGAACGAGCTGGCCTCCGCCTCGGGGGTTAGCAACTTCACGCGCACCATGGCAGGTAGCTTCTCCACCGCCGTCACGGTATGGATCTGGAATCGGCGCAGCGACTACCATCATGCGGTGCTTACCGAACACATCAACAATGCTTCGCATTCGTGGAGCCAGTACCAAGCTCAGCTCGGCGCCCATCACATCGGCGGCATGGGCGCCTCCGAATTCGTGAATCAAGTGATTTCCAGCCAATCATCGACCTTGGGCGTCAACGACGTATTCAATCTGATGGGGCTGATCTTCGTGGCGTTGATACCCATCATCTGGTTCGCGAAGCCGCCGTTCGGTGCGCGGGCGGCGACTCCGGCGCGCTGAATCCAATAGCAATTCCGTGTAGGATCATTGCTGTGACCTCTCCGTATATCGTCGCCGTCGGCGGAACGCTGCGTCCCAATTCTTCGACCGAGTGGGCCATGCGTCATGTGCTGGCAAGCGCGCAGCGCGCCGGGGCGCGCACCAAGTTGATCAGCGGTCCGCTGCTGCAGCTGCCGCTGTACCAGCCGGAAAATATCGAGAGGGGCGATGGCGCGCGGTTTTTGGTGGCCGAGCTTGCGAGGGCCGACGGCATTATTATCGGCTCGCCTGGATACCACGGCAGCATCTCAGGATTGGTCAAGAACGCGCTGGACTACGCCGAAGATCTACGCACCGATCCGCGGCCCTATTTCAGCGGGCGCGCCGTCGGCTGTATCGCCACGGCGGGCGGATGGCCGGGTGCCGTCAACACCTTAGGCGCGCTGCGCGATATCGTGCATGCGCTACGCGGCTGGCCCACCCCCTTGGGCGCCGCCATCAACTCCGCAGAGAGCGTATTCGACGAAGAGGGGATCTGTCTGGTGCCGAGAGTCGGGCAAATTCTCGAACTCATGGCCGAAGAAGTCATGAGCTTCGCGTGCCGGGCTATTTGACGTCAATTCCCATGTCGGTGGCGATCGCGATGATGGCTTTCAGGTGCGACCGCACGGTCGGCAGCACCGCTGCGGCAAACGCCTTGGCATCAGCGTCTTGACTCCATTCATTTTCTTTTCCGCAACGTCGCACGTGCGACGTCCCATTGTTGCTCATCCAAACAGCTGGCACGAGTTGCTATCGCCGACGAAGCGCGTAGGAAAAACGGAAAGCGGACCGAAGCGATGAGGGGAAAATAAAAACGTTATGTAAATTTAACAAGTTATCGATGCGGCAGTTCGATCATGAACTGCGTCGCAAATCGCGCAGTGAAGTGAGCTGTCCTACACATCGTCAGCGTTCGTCCATGGTTTCGGCTGAGGTGACCTGCTAAAAGCCATTCGCTATGACGCTGAAAACGGCACAAGAGACTGACAGACCAAGCGGCAGCGCGGCTGAAGCTGCGCAGATGGCCATTGAGGCCGGGCTGGTCTATGTGTCCGATACCGAGCCCGGTATACGACGCTTGCGCGCCGGTCGCGGTTTTCGCTACATCACACCCGAGAATCGCCGCCTGGCGGCCGAGAAAGTTCTGAAGCGCATCGCGCGCCTGGCGATTCCCCCGGCATATCGCGACGTGTGGATCACGATGAAACCGCGAGGCCACTTGCAAGCAACCGGCCGGGACGCACGCGGGCGCAAGCAATACCGCTATCACACGGAGTGGCGCGAACTGCGCGACAGCGCAAAGTTCGAAAGAATGGTTTCCTTCGGAGAACAACTATCCAAGCTGCGGCGCGTTCTTAAGCGGGACTTGGGGTTGCCGGGGCTGCCGCGCGAGAAAGTGCTGGCCGTCGTGGTCAGTTTGCTGGATGCCACTCGCATTCGCGTCGGCAATACGGAGTACGCGCGCGACAACAAGAGCTTCGGCCTGACGACGCTTCGCAACCGTCACGTCAGCTTCATACGCGATGGCCGTGCTGTCTTGAATTTCCGCGGCAAGGGCGGCGTGCAGCATGAAATTCTGATCGACGACAAACGCATAGCTAAAATCGTGCGCCGCTGTCAGGAAATACCGGGTCAGCACTTATTCCAGTATATCAATGACGATGGACAGCGCTGTCCCATCGATTCGGGCCAAGTCAACGACTACCTGCGTGAAGCGATGGGGAATGACTTTACCGCCAAGGACTTTCGGACTTGGGGCGCGACTTTGCACGCAATCACTCTGCTCGCACGCACGCCGTTGCCGGAAGTCCCGAGCGAGCATGCCTTCAAAAAGAAAATTGCGGACGTGGTAAAGGAAGTAGCGGCTGAGCTGCGCAATACACCTGCAGTCTGCCGTAAGTCGTACATCAATCCGGCCGTATTCGACAGTTGGCGCTCGGGAAGCATTCACGAAGTAATCGATGGCAAGCTCAGTGCGGCTTCTGCCCGCAAGGCCGAAACCTTGGTACTCGCATTTCTGCGCCACGAAGGGGGAGGGGTACGGCGCCGTCCGGCTATCCTACAAAAGCTTCCAAACCTGGATGACAGACCGACGTGACGACAAAACGTTATATGTCACTCATGCTTATGCATTTGTCCGCCCGCGGTAACCTGTTCTTATTCGTCCGCAATCATCATCACCTTGAATACTATTTCAACCTGGGTGATTCCCGCTTTGCGGCCAATGAAGACGGTATTTCAAGTTCTCACGGTTCCACACAGCCTACCAACGTCATCGAGATCCATCCGCTTGCACAAGCTCAGCGCCGGCAGCGCTAGGCTGGCCTGGCAACCATGAGTGTCGCCACGATTCTTAAGTATTCGGCGAACGTTTTCGTCGGTGCGGCCCTCATCAAACTGCTAGCAGGCGACATGGCGGCGGAAGTCCGTCGAGATATGGGAACCCTGCAAAACCGGACGCATTCCGTGGTCCGGCGCTCGCCGTACCGCATCGCGGGCGCGGTGACGGCAGTGGGTGTTGTTGCAGGAATGCTCCTCGCCCAGCATCGACACAACCGCGCATAACCCCTTCCTTAGGACGATTCCTACGCGCGTATGCTACCCCTATGCCGACCGAATCAATTAGACGCGATGCGCAGGTAATGTGGGGCATCGCCCGCGATACGGTCTTCGCTTGGATCACACACAACGCGTCGAGTCTCGGTGCGGCCCTGGCGTTTTACACCTTGTTCTCCATTGCGCCGATCTTGGTGATTGCGATGGCTGTGGCCGGGTCCGTATTTGGTCCGAACGTTGCTGAGATTCAGGTGCTGGGCGAAATGCGGGGATTGCTCGGCGACGCCGGTGCCGAAGCGGTGCAAGGCTTGTTGGCCAGTGCGCACCAAAGTGGAGTCAAAGGAATTGCCGCGGCCATCGGCATTGTGACATTGCTGGTCGGCGCCACCAGCGTATTTGGAGAACTGCAGAACACGCTGGACTATATCTGGAAATCCCCCAAGAAGAGTTCAGTGGTGTGGTGGCGAATATTGCGGTCGCGCATTCTGTCGGTGGGCCTGATACTCGGTGTCGGGTTTCTGCTGATGGTTTCTCTCGTTGTCAGTGCCGCACTGGCGGCGTTGGGTGCTTGGTTCGGAACATTTTTGGTGCAGTGGAGGGTGATACTGCCTGCGCTGGATCTGATACTGAGCCTTGGCTTGACCACGGTATTGTTCGCCATGATTTATAAGTACGTGCCGCGCGAGAACATTGCCTGGGGAGACGTTTGGATCGGAGGACTGGTCACCGCGTGCCTGTTTACCGCGGGCAAGCAGTTGATCGGCCTATACTTGGGGCGCAGTTCGCTCAGTTCGGCATATGGCGCGGCAGGCTCCATCATGGTGCTTCTGTTGTGGATCTACTATTCAGCACAGATCTTTCTGCTCGGCGCTGAGTTTACTCACGTATTTACTTACGCTTTGGGCTCGCGCTCGCAGCGGCGTGGCAGGCCCGTGCGCCGCAAGCAAAAAGCCGCGTAGCGTCCGCGCGCAAGCCTTGCGCTGAGTGGCTATAATGCCGCGTTGACGTGCCATCCATCGTGCAACGCGATCTATGAAGAGAGACGAAATCAAGGAAGCGCTTAAGAAACAAGCGCTCGATTATCACGAATTCCCCACTCCGGGGAAGTTATCGATTACCGCAACCAAACAATTACTGAATCAAAGCGATTTGGCCCTAGCGTATTCGCCCGGGGTTGCCGCCGCCTGTGAAGCCATTGTCGAAGACCCTTTGAATGTCTTTCGCTTCACCGCCAGAGGCAATTTGGTGGGCGTCATCAGCAATGGCACTGCGGTGCTGGGCCTGGGCGCCATCGGCCCGTTGGCGGCGAAGCCCGTGATGGAAGGCAAAGCGGTATTGTTCAAGAAATTTGCGGGAATTGATGTGTTCGACATTGAAATCGAACAGCGAGATCCGCAGAAATTGATCGAGGTCATTGCCGCCCTGGAGCCCACCTTCGGCGCCATCAACCTTGAAGACATCAAGGCTCCAGAATGCTTCATCGTCGAGCGCGAACTGCGCCGGCGCATGAAAATTCCAGTGTTCCATGATGATCAGCATGGAACCGCGATTATTGTCGGCGCGGCCTGCCTCAACGGCCTACAGGTGGTCGCGAAGAACATCGCACAGGTGAAAATGGTCGTCAGCGGTGCCGGCGCGGCGGCACTCGCTTGCGTGGATCTATTGCTGGACTTGGGCCTCACGCGCGAAAACGTCTGGTTGACGGATCTGGCGGGAGTGGTCTACGAGGGCCGGCGCGAGCTGATGGATCCGGAGAAAGCGCGCTTTGCGCAAGCTACCAACGCCCGCACGCTCAAGGAAGTCATCGGCGGCGCGGATATTTTCTTGGGCTTGAGCGCCGGCGGCGTGCTCACCCAGGAAATGGTCAAAATGATGGCGGCCAGGCCCCTCATTTTAGCGCTCGCGAATCCGACACCGGAAATCCTGCCGGAAGAGGCCAGGGCGGCGCGCGACGACGCGGTGATTGCCACCGGCCGCAGCGATTACCCCAACCAAGTCAACAACGTGCTGTGTTTTCCCTTTATTTTCCGCGGCGCGCTCGATGTGGGGGCAACGACCATTACGCGGCAGATGGAAATCGCCACCGTGCATGCAATTGCGGAGCTGGCGCGCCAGGAGCAAAGCGATATCGTCGCAGCCGCGTATGGCGGCATGGAGGATTTGGCCTTTGGCCCGGAATACCTGATCCCGAAGCCATTTGATCCGCGGTTGATCGTGAAGATTGCTCCGGCGGTCGCGAAGGCCGCCATGGAATCAGGCGTGGCGACCCGCCCGATCCTGGACATGGACGCCTACGGACAGCGGCTACTGCAATTCGTCTATCACAGCGGCACGCTGATGCAGCCGATCTTCGTGGCGGCTCGCAAGGCAGCGCCGCAACACAGCCGCATTGTGTACGCCGAGGGTGAGGATGAGCGCGTGCTTCGCGCCGTTCAGATCGTGGTGGATGAAAAGCTGGCGACACCGATATTGGTGGGACGCCCTGCGGTCATTGAGCGTGGGCTGAAGCGCCACGGTCTGCGGCTGCGCATCGGCGAGAATCTTACCGTAGTAAATCCCGAGCAGGATGAGCGCTTTCGCGAGTACTGGCAGGCGTATCACGCGCTGACAGAGCGCGACGGCGTCACGGCGCAATACGCCCGATTGGAAATGCGCCGGCGCACGACTTTGATAGGCGCCATGCTGATGAAAAAGGGCGAGGCCGATGGAATGATTTGCGGGACCATCAGCACCAACGCGCGGCACCTGCACTACATCGATCAAGTGATCGGACACCGCGCAGGAGCCACTGTGTACGGTGCGATGACCGGACTGATACTCCCCGGTCGCCAAGTATTCATCGTCGACACGCACGTCAATCTCGATCCGACCGCCGAACAACTTGCCGAGTTGGCGCAACTCGCGGCCGACCAGTTATCCGCATTCGGTCTGGTGCCCAAGGTTGCATTGCTCTCCCATTCCAATTTCGGATCCAGCGATGCCGCCTCGGCGCTGAAGATGCGCGCAACCTTGGCGCTGTTGCGGACGCGCATGCCGGAGCTGGAAGTGGATGGGGAGATGCACGGCGACTGCGCGCTCGATGAGGCTGCGCGTCGCGCCATCCTGGCCACCAGCACGCTGTACGGCACCGCGAATTTATTGGTGTGCCCCAACCTTGATAGCGCCAGCATTGCTTACAACCTGCTGAAGTCGGCTGCCGGTCATAACGTGGCGGTCGGCCCGATACTGCTGGGTTGCGCAGCGGCGGTTCATATTCTTACCCCCGCGGCGACGGTGCGCCGGCTGGTGAACATGACCGCGATCACCGTCGTGGATGCCAATAAGGCTCTCAGCGTCAGCAGAAAGTACCAGGAGCCTGTCTGAGTATTCCCCGTGGCCGCTCCCGAAGGGTTGGCTCTGGAAGGGGCGTCTGCGGCGTTGCGCGGCTTGCCCGTGGAATCGACCACGGCCTGCGCCGCGCGCCTTGCATCCGCTCCCTTGCAGAGGCCAACGCGGCTCACGCGGAATACTCAGACAGGCTCCTATGGCGCAATTGTTCAGCGATGGGTGGTTGCGCGCGCCATCGGTTGTCGGCTGGCGCCTACTTGACTTAGGATTGACAGATCGCCATTGCGGGGTTTTCGTCATGCAACGCAGCAAATCATTCTCGGCCTTCATAGTCGCTGCGCTCGTCGCGCTCGCCGGTATCTCCGTAAGGTTCGCCGCCTCGGCAGCGACCCCCGCGCAACCAAGCGGGCAAGCCGTGACCGGCGCGTGGCAGCACCACCATGTGAATTTCAACTACTACGGTATCACCACGCTGTTTAGCTGCGACGGATTGGAGGACAACATCCGCGCGCTGCTGCTGCACCTCGGTGCGCGCAAAGATGCCAAAGTCAGTGCAAGGGGTTGCCCGAACGGGCCCAGCATTCCCAGCCACGTCGCCATCATAGACGTCGATTTCTATACTCTCTCACCGAGCTCCGATGCGACAGATGCCGTCCCAGCGCAGTGGGTGCCTGTGGTAGTGAGCCCGACGCATCCTTATTTTATGGGCCACGGTGATTGTGAACTCATCGAAGAGATGAAGGATCTCATCTCCAAGAATTTCAGCCTGCGCGAGGTGAACTATCGCACCGACTGCGTTCCCCACGAGGTCAACATCGACGACTTTTCGATCAAGGCGCAAGCTCTGAAGGAACTGCCCGCGCCCCCATCGAAGGCCGCGAAGGCCTGAATACTCAGACAGGCTCCTAGTGATAGGCACGATTCTTCCAGTTCGCGCCTTTTCCTCGCCAATAATTTACCGCGGAGGCCGCGGTCGCCGCCATGTAGAACAGCGCGATCAACGGCAACGCAAGCGGCCATGCATAACTTCGCCCGTATCGGGCCAACGTGGGTACGAAGCTTCCGGCGGCGAGGGCGCATGCGGCCAATCCACCGGCGCGATGCCAACCGTTGCCGAAGGCGAGCTCCCACGGCGGCACGAGCCAGACTACGGTCAACCCGGCGATGGTGAGTCCCAAAAGCCACGCGGAATAGCGCAGCTGAGTGAACGCAGTCCGCGAAATCATGCGCCACATGTCGACGAAAGCCGGATAGCGCCGTACGGATGTCGCGAGGCCCGAATGGCCGAGAAAAATAGGCCCACCTCTCTTCACTGCCCTTGCCAGTGCCACATCATCGATAAGCGAGTCCTTAATCGCCTCCAGCCCACCGATTCGTTCAAGAGCTTCGCGGCGGATCAAGATGGTGCCCCCGGCGGCCGCAGCCACTGCCGATAGCGGATCATTCACTCTGGCAAACGGATAGAGCATCTGGAAAAAATAGACGAATGCCGGCACCAGCGCGCGCTCTGCGAAACTGGTGCAATTCAGACGCACCATTTCGCTGACCAGGTCGAGGCGAGCCGCCAACAGCCGCGCCAACAAGGATGATAGATGCCCGCGCTCGTGCACGATATCGGCGTCCGTAAATAACAACACGGGCGCGCGGCTCGCCGCAACCCCCTGATTGAGCGCCCACAGCTTCCCTGACCAGCCGGGCTGCTTGGTGTGCAAGCGGATCACCTGCAGATTGGCTGCCGAACCTGCCAACGCGGCGGTTTCATCCGTTGAGTTGTCGTCGACCAAAATCACGCGGAAGTTACCCGCATAGTCTTGGGCGAGCAGCGAGGCTACGACTGTGCCGATGGTCTCGCTCTCATCGCGAGCGGGAACGATGATGTCGACGTCCGGAAACTCCGCGGGGGTGGCGGGCAACAATTGCGGGCGGGACCGCCAGAATCCGCCGTGACCGAAGAACAAGTAGACCCAAACACCCAGTGACAGGAGCGCGATCACGCGGCGGGCCGATGGAGCCTGTCTGAGTATTCCGCGTGAGCCGCGTTGGCCTCTGCAAGGGAGCGGATGCAAGGCGCGCGGCGCAGGCCGTGGTTGATTCCACGGGCAAGCCGCGCAACGCAGCAGACGCCCCTTCCAGAGCCAACCCTTCGGGAGCGGCCACGGGGAATACTCAGACAGGCTCCTAGATCGGGTTTTCCAACGATTTTGCCAGGGGCGT
>Ga0224547_1000116_pt1 | contig 14050 bp, 14 predicted proteins | sample 714P21014metaG_FD_179908 | JGI IMG/M metagenome (GOLD analysis project Ga0224547, IMG submission 179908) | Peat soil microbial communities from Stordalen Mire, Sweden - 717 P2 10-14 | ecosystem: Environmental > Terrestrial > Soil > Wetlands > Peat | place: Sweden: Norrbotten County, Stordalen...
TCCAGCCTGGTTCCCGCCGGCGCCCTGACATGCAGCCGCATTTGGCCGGCGTCCACTTGTGGGAAGAAATCGCGCCCTAACAAAGGAAACAGAAGCGCCGACACGATGATCAGGACTATGAATGCCGTCACTGTCAGACGCGCCTGAGAAAGTGCCCATGACAGCGTATCCCGGTAGCCTTCCCTAAATCTCTCGAAGCCGCGCTCGAATCCCGCTTGAAATCTGACGAGCGGATTCTTGGAGCGCACATCACCTCGAGCCGGCTCGTGCGCAGATTCTGCCGAGAATTCGTGCACCGCGCGGCGCATCAAGTAGTTGAACAGTACCGGAACCATGGTGAATGACAGCGCCAGGCTCGCCAATAGCGCGCCTATTACGGAGAGCGATAGCGGCGAAAAAAGGTACTTTGCCGTGCCTTGGAGCAAAAACACGGGGACGAAGACGATACAAATGCACAGGGTCGATAAGAAGGTGGGTATCGCTACCTCGCTGGCACCCACCACGATCGACTGATGCAACGGCTCACGCATCGCAACGTGCCGCTCGATGTTTTCGATGACCACGGTTCCATTGTCGACGAGGATACCGATCGCCAAGGCAAATCCGCCCAAGGTCATGGTGTTCAGCGTTTGTCCGGTCAGATTGATGAACAAGACGGCTGTGATTATGGACAACGGAATTGCCGCGAGAATAATCACGGACAGGCGCACATTGCCTAGAAACAAAATAATCACCAGCGCGGTGAGGCCGGCCGCCATGCACGCGCTCAGAAGCACGCTATTGAGCGCCGCCTTTACAAATACCGACTGGTCGAACAGGGCCTTGATGTTTACGTCCTTTGGCAGCACCTTTTTGATGTCGAGCAGAGCCGCACGCACGCCATCGATAACCGCGAGTGTCGACACGCCGCCGGTTTTGCGGATCGTCATCAGCGCGCCGGGAGTGCCATTGACGGACACGGAATTCGTCTGAACCTGGAATCCGTCGTGTACATGGGCCACATCGCGCATGAAAACCGTTCGCCCGTCGACCTGCTTGATCGGAAAGGCATTGATGGTTTCGATGACATCCGGCGAGTTGTTCATTGCCAAGGTGTAATCCTTGTCCCCGATCTTCACGTCACCTGCGGGCAGAATGACATTTTGATGTTGCAAGGCAGAGCTGACATCCGACGCAGAAAGACCGCGCGCTTGCAGAGCCGCCGAATCCAAGTCGGCCATGATGACGCGCGGCTTGCCGCCGTAGGGGTAAGGCACCTCCGCCCCGTGAACCACTGCTAGCGCCGGACGAATGATGTTTTGGCCCAAATCATTGAGCTTGGTGTCGGGCAAGGACTTGCTGGAAAGGCTGAGCTGGATGATGGGCACATCGGTCGCCCCGTAGCGCAATACGAGCGGCGGAGTGATATTCGGCGGCATGTACTTGAGCACCACCAGCGCACTACTGGCGAGCTGCGAGACGGCGCGCGTCACGTCAGCGCCTTCGTGAAGGTAGATCTTCTCCACCCCGACGCCTTCGTAACTGATGGCCTCGATTCGCGAGATGTCATCTACCAGCGACGCGAGTTGTCGCTCGTGCAGAGTTAAAATCCGGTTCTGAATGTCCTGGGCGCTCATGCCGTTGTAGGTCCAGACAACCGCCACCACCGGAATGTCGATCTCCGGGAAGATATCGATGGGCATTCGCAATGCCGCTCCGATGCCCATCAAAGTGATGAGAATCAGCGTGGCGACCACGGTGTAGGGGCGTTTCAGCGCTATTTCAACGACGGACATGGTGCGCTCTGAATGATCATGGGTATCAGCGTAGAGAAGCGCTCGCCGCGAGTCAGGTGTCGAAAGTCACGACTTGACGTGAACCTTGGTCACTTTCGATAGTGACTAAAGTCACTACTGATCGCGCGATTGTTTCGAGCCATTTCGGATGCAGGCATCCAGTCACTGGTCGCGCCGCTGCCCGCGCATGTGGACGGCAAGCTGCGTTCGGGTGTTGGCATGGAGTTTATCCATGATGCGGCTGACATAATTCTTGATGGTCCCTTCTGCCAGCGCCATTGCTTGCGCGATTTGTCGATTGCTCGATCCGTCCGTAATCAGTCTTAGAACGCGCTCCTCCTTATCGGTGAGTTCCTCGGTTGAGGACAGGTCCGTGCCGATTGACCCATCAGACTGTGGGCCCGGCACCGCTTGATCGATTGTCGGACGCTCGGAGTCGCGATCTTGCGTGAGACGCCTGAATTGATCCATCACCTTTCTGGCAATTTGCGGAGTGAGCCGCGATTCGCCGCGCCGGAGTGCGCGAATGGTTTCCAACAGTTCTTCCTCGCTGGCATCCTTGAGCAAATACGCTTGCGCGCCCGCGCGAACCGCTTCGAAGACGGTCTCATCATCATCCAAGGTCGTCAGCACCAACACCTGAGTATTCGGCTGTGCCATCGTAATTTCTCGCGTCGCGGCCACTCCGCTCTTGATCGGCATGTGAAGATCCATCAGCACAACGTCTGGGTGCAGCACCAACGCCAGCTTGACTGCTTCATCGCCATTGCTCGCTTGGCCAACGCATTCCATGTCGGGCGCCATGGACAACAACAGCGCCGTTCCTCTGCGCACCAAAGCTTGATCTTCCGCAATGACAACGCGGATCGCAGCATGCTTTACGTCCGCAACAGTCATCACTCGAACATCCAGCGAGCCGCTTCGTCAATGATCATTCCGCGATACTGCGCCGCGGGCAGATCCGCTGGGAAGTGACCTTGGTCACTTTCGAATGATGACTTTCGGCACTATTTTCTCAGCTGATGGACGCGTCATTCCGCGGGCCGCGGATCGATCTCCGCGGTTGCCTCACCGAATTTGATGGTACCCTCTCGGATCAGACCGACCTTCAGGGCGTCGTTCACAACCAGGCACGCAATCAAGGCATACAAAAAAATGCCACCCGTCTGCCAGACCGCCTAGGGCAGCCACGACTGCAAGGTCGGCATAGTTTCCGAGCGCAGCCGATAGAACCATGATCAGTTCCAACATCCATGCCGAGATGCCCCAAAATTTGCCGAGAAATTGGAGCACGGGATGCCCCTTTCTTTCTTCGACCTCGTTGTAACCGTGTTCCTTTCGAAGAATGTCGAGCTGCGTGCCCGCAAGACCGGTGTCTGGATTGACTTGCAGTGCCGCCAACGTCCCTGGAATCGATGCAGCAGCAATATCAGGGATTACGGCAGTGCTTGACATTGTGGGCGCCCCCGATCTTGTGTATTTATCGCGTTTCGCATACTACGGGAACCTGGAGGGGGAATCCTGGAGTCCTTTGGGCGTCTATTCAGAAATGCGGTGAAGCTCTATGTTAAGAGCGATTTTGGGGATTGGGTAGGAGAAGGGCTGAGGCGCGGGGCCGGTATGATCGCAGTACGCGAGGTAAATTCTGTGACTAACACCCAAGGACGCCCCAAGACGGATAAACGATGGGTTCGTCTTGGGCTGCTCTGGAATGCAACACGATGTCGACGTTTTGGCCGACGGCCGATATCTGATCCACTTCGGTGTCGATCACTGTTCGTGTAACTAGATCACGCTCGGTAACCTTTTCTCTTGCATTAGGTGCTCCTTTCAATCGGAGTTCGCAGTCATTCTAGGAAGGTATGTTGCTCCCTCAAGATTAGAAGCCCATCAATGTACAATTAGACTAGGGCGCGGGCGCGACGAAGGCAGCGTTCGCGAGATGTTGTTCGAGCGGCACGACCATGTGCTCCTGCGATTGGCGTGCCGAGAGTGCTCCCATGCCAAGGAGGAACGCAGCGACTGTACCTATCCGAAAGAACCGCCGCTGCTTTTTATCAATGAATCTCGGAGAAATCAATCGGAGTCCTTCAACAACCGCAACAGAATTGATGTGCGGTCAAACCGTAACGGACGAACATTAAAGGACGAAAAGGTTTGGATTAGAAGTGTCATCTGACGGCTTTCGCCTCGTCCCACCGGCCGAAAGCAATGAAAGCTTCGGATGGAACAAAGTAGCGTTGAATCGAGTCTACATGGGAAGGATACCGCTCAAGACTCTTCACGTTGCCAGGAGATTTCATCATGGAAACCGCATTGGTCGTGCCGGCACGAGTTCGTTGGTCTGCCTCGCTTGTTGAACGATCGATTGCGCATGACGGCTTGCATCTTGAGGCCGACGATTCGGCATTCCACGCATTGACGGACTTCCAACACGAATATCCCATCACCGTGGATGCCGATACTTCAATCGACGAAGCTCTTGCCGACATGAATCGGCTGTACGTGCACGCATTGCTGGTGACTCAAGGTAGGTTCGAAGGGGTGGACCCGCAGGTGGCCGGCCTCATCACCGCCTACGACATTGCACGAGAGCGCCCGCATAGTTTCCCGCGGACAACCGGGACGACGGCGCGCAAGCGTGTAACGGTAGGAGAGATCATGACTCCCCGGAGTGAGCTATCGCTGGTCAATTATGAGTCGCTGCAGACACTCACCGCGCTCGATCTTTATAAGATGTTTCAGGGTACTGGTTTGACGCACCTGTTGGTCATTGAAACGCGGGGCGTCGATTCAGCGGTTGCACGCGGTTTGCTGTCGCGAGAGACTCTCGCGAAGCGCCTGCGGCGCTCTCCATTGACCGCTTAGCGGTGGCTCTCCCGATATCCTGATCCGGCGGACTTGCGGTTCACCTGTTGGCAACCTTGGGAGGTTCGGCAGTGACACTGCCCGTGTTTAGGATAACGGGTAAGCCGTTTTTACCCGATCCGACAATGATTACTTTCGAGTTGGGCGACTCCGCCAACTTCTCTGTAGCCTCAATACCTTTCCACTCGATTACCTGATCATTCAGCCCCTTGCTTATGATTGCCTGATAGTCGGCGATACCCAGGGCCTCGATATGTTTGCGCACGGCTTCCTGTTTCGTGCGCTCGAGTACGAACTGCATCTGCAGCGCCTTTTGCTCCTCCTCGAGTTTCGTCTGAATCGCGGCCTGTACTGCCGAAGGCAGATGCACTTCGCGTATGAGAACAGCGTTGACTTGAACATGCTTCCCGTTCAGCTTAAGCGAAACCTCCTCGCGAATTTCTCGCTCAATTTGCTCGCGCTTAGAGGAATAAATCTCCTCTGGTGCGTATCGGCCCACGACCTTGCGTGCGCTGGAACGGACGAATGGCGAAACCAGAGTCGAGTAGTAGTGCTCGCCAGTCTGCGTTATGAGTTGGTAGACATCCGAAGGGATCGGTTGAAAGAGAATCGAACTCGTGAGTTTGATCTCGAGTCCGTTGTTTGCAAGAACATCCAAGGAATCCTCGCGTTCTTGCTCGCGTAGATCGACCTGGTAAACACGTGCGAAAGGAGATACAGCATGAATGCCCTCTGTCAGGGTTTTCCGACTGGTTCCCGTCATGGGAGACCACTCCACGCCAACGCGTCCGGTCGGAACCGTAGCGCAACCAACAAGTGACGCGCCAATGACAACCAAAGCCAGAGGGTAACGCAAAGTCATGTTCAGCCTCCTGATTGCGTAATTACTTATCCGAGCGCTGCGCGGGCCGGCGCATAAGGCAACAGCTGCCACCGTGTGCTATCTGCAACGCGCACTGGGGAAAGTGTGCGCCGGCAAGATTAAAGCAGCGCTAGCGCGCCATTAGAAATGAGACCATTTCCGATAGGCATTCGAAATGCGAGTTGCATCGCAGTGGCCGGAGAAACTTTTGGGCGTTCGCATTTGTCTATGTTGTCAGAGGTTTGGCGTTTGACGTAGACAGAAGGAAAGTACCAATGAAAAACGACATACAACTTCAGCACGATGTGCGCGTGCAACTTGAACGCGAATGCCACCTTGGTGACGATGCGATTGGCGTGGAAGTGCATCACGGAGTCGTTAAACTCGCGGGCTGCGTTTGTGATTACGCGACCATGCGAAAAGCGGAATTCGCTGCGCGGCACGTCGAGGGTGTTGCGGCAATTGTGATGGATATCGATGCCATCGGCGCGCCCACGGTGCGTCGTTCCGTAACCACGCGTGCTTCAGTCGCGGTTCATGCATGACAAGATTAAAATCGCGCGTGTCTGAGATTAATTTCCACACACATTTTGCTTGACGGCTACCACGTGGGCTGCCGTGCTGTCTCCAGCGTTCGTTTTCCGGAACTGCCAGCGTCGGCGGCAGTCCAACTATAATGAGACAAACTACTTCAGCGGTAGCGAGTGCTGGGATCATCGGCTTGTGTCGCTATAGGATGGGTGACTTATGGACTATCGACTAACTAAACGAACGACAGGCATGGTGCTGGCAGCGGCTTTGACCGCTTTCGCATGGAGTGGTGCCGCGCTGGCTCACGGTGGAGGCGGAGGCGGTGGTGGTGGTCATGGCGGCGGCGGTGGTGGTCATGGCGGCGGCGGTAGTGGTCATGGCGGCGGCGGTGGTCACTTCAGTGGTGGTGGGCACTTTGGCGGTGGTGGATATCGAGGCGGATATGGCGGTCACTATGGTGGCGGTGGGTATCGAGGCGGATACGGCGGTCACTATGGCGGCGGTGGGTATCGAGGTGGTTACGGTCGCGGTGGCTACGGTGGTTACCGCGGCGGTTATGGTTGGCGCGGAGGGTACGGTGGCTGGGGCTGGGGTTGGGGCGGCTTAGGGATCGGATTGTATTTCGCGGCTCTGCCATACTACTACTCGACGTTTTGGGACGCCGGCGTACCGTACTATTACGCCGATGATAATTACTACCAATGGGACAGCAACGTGGGTCAGTATCAGACCGTGAATCCGCCCGCAGAAGTGCAACGCCAAGCGGAACAATCATCAAGCTTGATCGCTTATCCCAAGAATGGCCAAACCCAGGCGCAGCAGACTGCGGACAAGTCGGATTGCACCACCTGGGCAGCCTCCCAGAGTGGCTTTGATCCCACTCAGACGGCGACAACTGAGCCAACGAGTAAGCATTCAGACTATATGCGTGCGCAAGCAGCGTGTTTGGAGGGTCGAGGCTATAGCGTTCGTTAGACTGGCAAGCGTGAGGCGCATGTCCACCAACATCCCGACGGACAGCGGGTTGTCGCGACGCGAGTTCATATTTTTGGCGGCTGCTGCCTCCGTAAGTTGCGCAGCCGCCCGAACAAAAGGATTGGCACCGAGCAATTCCCCGCCGGTGGTCCGCGCCCCCGCATTGGGTCAGTCATGGAGTTACGTCAAGCACGATTCTTTCACCGGAGCCCTTGTCGATACCGAGACCAATCGTGTTTCAGCCATAGGCAAGTCGGTCGAGATAGAGTTGCATTCTGAGAAGACTGGGGACAAGCCCATGACCTATCCTTCCTGGGGCGACGGTTGGTGGCAAGAATATATGGCCACCGACACGACGATCGCACGAGCCCCAACGGAAGTGCAGAAGCCGTGGGGGATGATCGTCGTCGATCCGCATTGGAGCTAGGTTCAGGCGTTTGAGAAGGCAATTCCACTGTGGCCGTCGCAACTGCGTCCAGGCTGGTCGATCACGGTAGGCACGTATTACAAAATCCCGAATAGTCAAGAAACGATGCCGTCGCAACTGACCATGCATGCCCGGCGTTGGGAGTCGATCACGGTGCCTGCCGGTCACTTCACCGCACTTCGATTCTACAACCTCATCAATTTTCGATTCCCCAATGCCACCGAACGAACCGCCGCTTTGCGCGAGGAAAACATTTGGTTTGTACCGGAAATAGGGCGCTGGGTGGTGCGCGAGAGTCATGGGATCTTCCGCGAGGATGTCGGATCCGAGGTCAAGGAAGCCAGCTATCGTTGGGAATTGCTGAGCTGGACCTAGGGAACCGACCATGATTCATGAGGTCAAATCAACCGTGGGCGGCGTGCCCACGCGCACGGCCTTCCGGGCACTATCATGAAAGATCGAGCGACAATGAAGCTGCTTTCCGCGGCGGGCGTGATTACTCTGGCATTATTGGCATCGAGCGGGGTCGGTGCCAACGAAGAGCGCGCAAGGGTGGCCGATCAGCAACTGAAAGAGAATGTCGAGAACGCGCTGAGTTCCGATCCTTACTTCTATGGGGCACATGTAAACACCTCCATCGAGAACGGCGATGTTGTGCTGCGCGGGTTTGTCTCCAGCGATTGGGACTTGCGCGACGCAATCCGAATCGCTACCAAGGCGGCAGGGGGCCGGCGAGTGATCGACGACCTGACCATTGAATTAGGGGGACGACGCTAACGGCCGTAAGACACCCCTACCCCCACGCTTTTGCCCGCTAAGTGACTGTTTACATTAGACTGTCACAAAACCGTCACATTCCGTGCTGATAATCCCAGCCAATCCCAGCCTCAAGGCCCACACAACGCCGGGCGGGTGATTCAACTGGAGCGGCCGTCAAATGAAAATATATAAACGCCTTTTGATACTGGGCGTCGCAGCGTCGTTGAGCATTGCGGCTTCCGCCGCCGATATCTCGGGTGCCGGTGCAACATTCCCCTATCCTATTTACGCCAAGTGGGCGGATGCCTATAAGAAACTGACCGGTGTCGGCCTCAACTATCAGTCCATCGGATCCGGCGGCGGCATCAAACAGATCAAGGCAAAGACCGTGACGTTCGGCGCATCGGATATGCCGTTGAAGCCCGACGATCTGAAGTCCTCGGGCCTGATCCAGTTCCCGATGATCATCGGTGGTGTCGTCCCGGTCGTGAACGTCAAGGGCGTGTCGCCGGGTCAATTGCATTTGGACGGCGCAACGGTAGCCAGCATCTACCTGGGCGATATCACATTGTGGAACGATCCGGCGATCAAGAAGCTCAATCCGAAGTTGACGCTGCCCAGCACGGCGATTGCGCCGGTGTATCGCTCGGACGGATCCGGAACGAATTTTCTGTTCTCAGACTATTTGTCCAAGTCGAGCGCTAAGTTTCAGTCCAACATCGGCGCCAACACCTCGGTGCAATGGCCGGTGGGAATCGGCGCCAAGGGCAACGAGGGGGTGGCGAACATGACCACCCAGACCGACGGGGCCATCGGCTATGTCGAGTATGCGTATGCCAAGCAGAACAAGATGTCCTTCACCACGCTCATCAACAAGGCCGGCAATGCCGTAGCCCCGAGCACGGAGTCCTTCCAGGCCGCGGCGGCAACGGCCGATTGGGCGGGAGCGGATAGTTATTATCTCATTTTGACGGACCAGGCCGGAGCGAAGAGCTGGCCGATCACCGGAGCGAGCTTCATTCTCGTGTACAAACAGCCGGATGGCCCTGCGCCGGTCAACGAAGCATTGAAGTTCTTTGCGTGGGCCTACAAGGATGGCGCTACTATGGCGGCCGAGCTTGACTATGTACCACTGCCCGCGGCCTTGATCGCCCAGGTGAAGAAGACCTGGACTTCGCAAATCACTTCGGGCGGTCGCCCGGTGTGGAGCGGCCAGTAAGCGCGTCTTTGCGGATTAGCTAGCCAAGATTTAGGTAGCTAAGATACGGTCGAGCCCGACGGCAATGCTACCGGGTTAGCTTATGGCGGGAGCGGAACTGACATCGTGGCGATCATAGATCCGGGACACGCCGCAAAGCAGCTGATTTTCGAGAGAATATTCCGCTCGGCCACGTTCATCGCCGCGCTCTTGGTGCTGTTGATCCTGGGCGGCGTAGCCGTCTCGCTGTTGCGCGGCGCTTGGCCGGCATTGTCCCATTTCGGTTTCTCATTCGTCTCGCGCGAGATTTGGAACCCGGTCACCGACCAGTTCGGCGCGCTGGCGCCGATTTACGGTACGGTGGTGACCTCGCTCGTCGCCATGGCAATAGCCGTACCGACGGGATTCGGCATCGCCTTATTCCTGACGGAGCTGTGTCCGCCCTTGCTGAAACGGCCGATCGGCGTCGCTGTGGAGCTGCTGGCGGCGGTGCCCAGCATCATATTTGGAATGTGGGGTTTATTCGTTCTGGCACCGGTGCTGCAGCGGCACGTGCAACCTTGGCTGATCCGCAATCTCGGCGACATTCCCGCCGTCGGTCACCTATTCAAGGGACCGCCTTACGGGATCGGCGTCCTCACGGCAGGGGTCGTGCTCGCCATTATGGTGCTGCCCTTTATAGCCGCCACCACGCGCGATGTCTTCGATACGGTACCGGCGATGCTGAAGGAATCCGGCTACGGACTCGGCGCAACGACTTGGGAAGTCATTTGGAACGTGGTTGTGCCGCATTCGCGGGTGGGCATCATGGGCGGCATCATGTTGGGTCTGGGGCGTGCGCTCGGCGAGACCATGGCGGTGACATTCGTCATCGGCAACGCGCATCGCGTCAGTTCTTCCTTGTTGGCACCGGGTACAACGATCTCCTCGGCGATCGCCAACGAGTTCACCGAAGCGGTCGGGGATCTGTACACCTCCTCGCTCATCGCGCTCGGGCTGTTGCTGTTTCTCATCACATTCACCGTGATCGCGTTGGCGCAAGCCATGCTGCGCAGGCTCGAACGCCGCTCGGGTGCGGTCGCATGAATCGGCGCATGCTGCGGAAGATCAAAAACGGCGCATTTCTGTCGCTGTCTGTGATCGCCACCTTAAGCGGGCTTGCCTGCTTGGCCGCAATCCTCTGGACCTTGATATCGCACGGAGTGGCGGGCCTGTCGGGGCGCATATTTACCCAGATGACCCCGCCGCCCGGCAATCAAGGGGGATTGCTCAATGCAATCTACGGCAGCGGCGTGATGACGTTGCTGGGGATCTTGATCGGCTCTCCGATCGGCGTGCTCGCCGGGACTTACCTCTCGGAATACGGCAGAACTTCGCGCCTGAGCATGGTCATTCGTTTCATCAACGATGTCCTGTTGAGCGCGCCTTCGATCATCATCGGTTTATTTATTTATGAGATTGTGGTGGTCCGCATGGGCCATTTTTCAGCCATCGCCGGTGCGCTGGCGCTCGCCATACTGGCGATCCCCGTCACCTTGAGAACCACCGAAGACATGTTGAATCTGGTGCCCATCGGCATGAAGGACTCTTCGGCGGCGCTGGGTGCGTATCCGTGGCGCACGACATTGAGCGTGCTGTATCCGGCGGCGCGCAGCGGCATCGTTACCGGGCTGCTGCTCGCCATCGCGCGCATCAGCGGAGAAACGGCGCCGCTGCTGTTCACCGCGCTCAACAATCAATTTTGGAGCACTGACTTGAACGCTCCCATGGCGAATTTGCCGGTGGTGATTTTCCTGTTTGCCTTGAGCCCCTACAAGGACTGGCAGGACCTGGCGTGGGCAGGCGCATTGATTATCACGGTCACCATCCTATTGCTGAGTATTTCCGCCCGCGTATTACTGGCATTGCTGCAGGCCGAACGAGGTTCCGGTCGATGATCCCGTCGACCAAACCGCCGAAGCATTTGAAAATGCGCGTGCCGCATCCTGTGGCAGCGGAGCCGGCGCCGGATTTAGGGCCACCGAAAATAGAAGTTCGCTCGCTGAATTTCTACTACGGCGCCCTGCAATCGCTGCACAACATCAACATGACTCTGGCTGACCGCTCGATATCCGCTTTCATCGGCCCCTCAGGCTGCGGCAAATCGACGCTGTTGCGGGTGATGAACAGGATGTACGCGCTGTACCCAAAGCAGCGGGCCGAAGGCGAGGTTCTGATCGGCGGAAGCGATATCTTGGGGCCCTCGGTCGATGTAGCGGAGCTTCGCTACCGGGTCGGCATGGTGTTTCAGAAGCCCACCCCATTCCCCATGTCAGTGTTCGAGAACGTGGCCTTCGGCTTGCGCCTGGCCGGGGGTGTTCGCGGCGCAGACCTCAAGGTGCGCGTCGAGTCTGCCTTGCGCGATGCCGCCATTTGGGACGAGGTCAAGGACAAGCTGGGCGCCGATGGCCGCAGTCTTTCGGGAGGGCAGCAGCAGCGGCTGTGCATTGCACGCGCCGTCGCCGTGCAACCCGAGGTTCTGCTTCTCGATGAACCCACCGCTGCGCTGGATCCGATTTCGACTCTGCGCGTCGAGGAGACCTTGCAGGCGCTGCGCGAGAAGTACTGTATCGTGGTGGTAACGCACAATTTGCAGCAAGCGGCCCGGGTGTCCAATGTCACCGGATTCATGTTCATGGGCGAGCTGGTCGAAATTGGCCCATCGAGCGAGATATTTACATCGCCGAAGAATCGCAAGACCGATGACTACATCACCGGCCGTTTCGGCTGACCGGTATGAACGACAGCAACATCGGCAATAGCCTTGCACGATCGACGGCGATGATCCAGCCGGAAGTACACGATAGATTGTCCGACCCCGTCATGACCGCGCGCAACGTCTGCGTCACTTACGGCGATAAGTGCGCCATTAGAAATGTCAGTATTGATATTGGGCGCAATCAAGTACTGGCACTGATCGGTCCTTCGGGTTGCGGAAAGTCCACGTTTCTGCGTTGTCTCAATCGCATGAACGACACCATCCCCAGCGCGCGCGTTGACGGCACGATCACGCTTGACGGACAAAATATCTACGATAAAAAGCAGGACGTGGCGCAATTGCGCGCGCGAGTGGGCATTGTATTTCAGAAGCCCACGCCTTTTCCGCATTCGATCTATGCCAATGTCGCCTACGGACCGCGAATCCACGGCTTGACGAGGAATCGCGCCGACATGGATGAACTGGTTCAGACCAGTTTGGCGCGCGCGGGGCTGTGGGAAGAGGTCAAGGACCGATTGTCGAATCCCGGTACCAGCCTGTCGGGCGGCCAGCAGCAGCGTCTGTGCATCGCGCGCACAATCGCCGTGAATCCGGAGGTCATCCTCATGGATGAACCGACGTCAGCGTTGGATCCCGTCGCCAGCGCCAAAATCGAAGACCTGATCGATGAGTTGCGCGAGAACTATGCAATCGCCATCGTGACCCACAACATGCAACAGGCCGCGCGCGTGTCGCAGCGCACGGCCTATTTTCACCTGGGTGATTTGATCGAAGTGGGTCCGACCGACCGGGTATTCACCAACCCCCAGCAGAAGCTTACCGAAGACTACATTACGGGCCGATTCGGTTAGTACCTCGGTACCGTGATGATGACCGGTTGGTGTAGCGGTCGCCTGGAAGGGTAAGTATCAACATCACGATGTCGATGGCCTTTCGGGGCTCGTCCTCCTGCACCGTGAGTTGAGCGGTCCGCACCCCTCAAATTCACGGTGCCGAGCTATCGCTGCGACGGTATGAATTCCTCGAGCACGGCGCTGCGCATCAGGTCCGGCGGCAGCAGGCCCTGGCCCAATATGAAGTCGTGAAACTTCTTCGGGTCGAATTTCTTGCCCAAAGCAGCCTCGGTCTCGTGACGCAAAGACAGCAATCGTGTATAGCCGTAGAAGTAGCTGTTCGCCTGCCCGGGACTGCGAAAAGTGAAGCGCTCGACTTCTTCTTTGGCAAATGCGTGGCTCAGCATGACATCCTTCTCCAGCACCGAGTACGCCTGGGCTTGCGTCACTGCACCGCTTTGCAGTTCCGGATCCAAGAACGCCCGGGCGGCACGCAGCAAGCGCAGTTGCAGCGTCAGCAGCTGGCCTTCCACCGGTTCGTACGGCTGCATGATGTACTCGGCGTACAACCCCCAGCCTTCGGCGTTGGTGGAGTTGAAGGCATACAGCGCCCGCGCGAGGCTGACGCCGTGCTCGACCATGGAATCGAACTGCAATTCGTGGCCGGGCCGCGCCTCATGTGCAGTCAGCGTCCACGCCACCGCATCGAAGGTGAAGTCGTCGTACTTGTCTTCGGCACCGCCCGTTGCCGAAGGAATATTCAGCGGCAGCACGAATTGGCCGCGCTGTCCGGTGTTGTGCAGGAACGGCGGCGGCGTCATGTGCGGTGCCGGCTGCTGCGCGGTCTCCGCCGGGGTCGCCAGCCGAATGATCGCCGGACGGCCGGGCAAGGTGACCAGATTCTTCGCCGCGATGATTTTTTCGATCTCGTGCAATCGATTTTCATAGAAAGGCAGAATCGCCTCGCCCGTGATCTGCTTTTTCTTCAGTTCGGCAATGACGGCGCGATAGTCGCTCGAAGGATAGCCATTGGCCTTCGCGACGCGCGCCGCCAGCGGCGCCAT
>Ga0224547_1000119_pt1 | contig 13953 bp, 9 predicted proteins | sample 714P21014metaG_FD_179908 | JGI IMG/M metagenome (GOLD analysis project Ga0224547, IMG submission 179908) | Peat soil microbial communities from Stordalen Mire, Sweden - 717 P2 10-14 | ecosystem: Environmental > Terrestrial > Soil > Wetlands > Peat | place: Sweden: Norrbotten County, Stordalen...
GGGCCACGCGCAGCGGCAATTTCGGAGAAAGCCTGCTGCACCGCGCCGAGCGATAGGCCCGACCGAGGCCTGGCAGGAAGCGCCTCGGCGGCGACGGAGCCAGCATCACCATGCTTGCGATAAATCTCCGTAAGCTCATCGTCGGATTTTCCCGACAGCTCCCCGATGATTTGCCACAACAGCGCTCGGCCAACTTGCAGAGTCGATTCTTCAAAGGCCGGGAAAGGCCTGCCAGAGAGAAAAACGGCCGCAGTCACCGCCTCGTTCAGCGGCATTGTCTGCAACAGAGATTTCAGATAGGAGGCAACCAAAGCGGTCTTCTGCAGTTTCTTGCTGGTCGCAGCGACCGCATCGCAAGTCTCGGCGAAATACAGCATCGTCTATTGGATTCCATCGACTGCGGAGCGGATTGCGAGGTTAGCGTCGAAGCCACAGATTGTGAAAACATGTTTTTTTAACCTACTGATAAACAACGAGATATTCGATTTGACGACGCAATCCCAAAAGCGGGGACCGCCGCGTTCTGTGATAAGCTAAGGGTCGGAGTCCTCCATCCGGTCAGTATCATCCAATGCCTATGCGACGTTGGCGGCAAATTTTGCGTTTTTTGGCGGCGGTGCAACTGCTGCCAGCTCTCGAGAGCGGCGAGGAAACCCTCGTCGGCGGCCAGGCCGTGCTCGAGGGAGTGATGATGCGTTCGCCGCACGCCTGGGGCATTGCCGTGCGCAAACCGTCCGGCGAAATTGTAACGCATAGCGAACCGCTGGAGCGGCCCTCGGAGCAGCATAAGTGGATGGGCTGGCCGGTTGTGCGCGGCGTTATGACGCTGGGACACGCGATGACATTGGGATTCCGTGCTCTCAAATTTTCGGCCAATGCAGCGCTCGAAGAATTATCCGACAGCGACGCTGACCAGAGCGGCCCTGACAAGAAAGATGCCAAGAAGTTTGAAATCACTGGCTGGATGGCGGGATTGAACATGGCGTTCTCCATCGCCTTTTTCATCTTCATGTACAAGTACCTGCCGCTGCTGGCGACGACGGAATTGAAGCGTGTGAATCCGGTTTTCGGTCAGCAGATCATGTTCAACCTGGTCGATGGGTTGATTCGGATTACGATGTTCCTGCTCTTCGTGTGGGGCGTTTCGCTGTGGAAGGACATTCGCCGCGTCTATGAGTATCACGGCGCCGAACACAAGACCGTGTTCGCCTTCGAAAATGGCGGCCCGCTGGACACCGCCGCGGTACAGAAATATTCGACGTATCATCCGCGCTGTGGCACCAGTTTCTTGATGACGGTAATGATCATCTCCATGCTGGTCTACATGGCGATTCCGGTGCATACGTTCTGGACACGATTTGGGATTCGCATCGCGCTCCTGCCCGTGATTGCCGGCGTTTCCTACGAGATCATCCGTTTTGCCGCTAAGCACCGCGGTTCGCTGTTCGCATTGATGACAGCTCCGGGCCTGTGGCTGCAGCGCATCACCACCCAGCCCCCGGATGATCGCGAAGTAGAATGCGCGATTCTGGCGCTCGATGAAGCCATGAAACTGGAAAAGCAACGCGGCGGCGAACTCGTGATTGCCTAGCGGTCGTTCGCTATTCGTCCCTCGCTACAAGCTATAGCCTGGATTTCAAGAAACATCACAAATTGATTGTTCAACCGTCGCTGCAAATGGCACTTCCACTCTTCTAGTCTGAGGATGGGGGCGCACATGGCAACAAACTCATCGTATCGAGATTTGCGGATTTGAACGGGAAGCGGTTGACCTGGCTCTGTTGATATATCGCGTTACGGCGGGGTTTCCGAAGCACGAACTTTACGGTCTGACATCGCAGATGCGACGCGCTGCTGTTTCCGTATCAAGTAATATAGCCGAAGGCAAAGGACACAATTCGGATGGAGATTTTGGCCGTTTCCTCTTCCACGCAAGAGGTTCGATTCTCGAGCTTCAAACGCAGGTTGTGATTGCTGGAGGTTTAGCGTATCTCACTAAGGAGCAAACTGCGACCCTGACGCATACGACCGACGATCTCGGACGCGGATTAAATGGTCTCATCCAAACGGTTAGGGGAAAGCATGGCAGTTCGAGCCCCATTACGGATCGCGAATAGCGACCGACGAACAGCGAACGGCGGCATTATCCATTATGTTTGAACGGCTTGACCAAATCGAAATTCGCTACGAAGAGCTAACGCAGGCTCTGCTGTCGCCGGAGATCACCAACGATTCGGCGAAATACCAGAAGACTGCCAAGGCCCATAGCGAAGTCGCCGGGATCGTCGAAAAGTATCGCGAATACAAAGACCTGAAGCGCGGCATCGCCGAGAGCAAGGCCGTGCTCGCCGACGAGAAAGATCCCGAAATGCGCGCCTATGCTGAAGAGGAACTCGCCAAGCTGGACGCCCGCATTGTCACCGTCGAAGAAGATCTCAAAGTTCTGCTGCTGCCGAAAGATCCGAATGACGAGAAAAACGTAATCCTCGAAATTCGCGCAGGCACGGGCGGCGACGAAGCTACGCTCTTCGTGGCGGAAATATTCCGCATGTACAACCGCTACGCCGAGACGCAGAAGTGGAAGGTGGAAGTGCTCTCGACATCAGAGTCGGGCATAGGTGGGCTGAAGGAAGTAATCGCGCTGATCGAAGGCGAGCGCGTCTATTCGCGCCTGAAATATGAGAGCGGCGTACATCGCGTGCAGCGCGTGCCCGCGACCGAGCAGCAAGGACGCGTACACACGTCGGCAATCACTGTGGCAGTGTTACCGGAAGCCGAAGAAGTCGACGTCAAAATCGAGGCCAAAGACCTGCGCATCGATACGTTTTGTTCTTCCGGACCGGGCGGCCAATCGGTAAACACGACATATTCCGCGGTGCGGATCACGCACATCCCGACAGGCACAGTCGTAAGCTGCCAGGATGAAAAGTCGCAGATCAAGAATCGCGAAAAGGGCATGCGCGTGCTGCGCTCACGGCTCTACGAAGTCGAGATGCAGAAGCAAGCGGACGCGCTCGCCAAAGAGCGCAAGCAGATGGTCGGCTCCGGCGACCGGTCCGAAAAAATTCGCACCTACAATTTCCCGCAGAACCGGCTCACTGACCATCGCATCGGTTTCACGATTCACCAACTCGAGCAGGTGATGGACGGCAAGCTGCAGCCGATTATCGACGCGTTGACCACACACTATCAGGCCGAAAAGCTAAAGCAAGAGACAGCCGCTGGGGTGGTGTGAGGCGATTGCAGAAGTAAGAAGTCAGATTGAGCTAGGTCGATCAACATGCCCCATGAAACCACAACGCTTTATCGGCCCGTGGGCCAAGCCGAATTCGAGCTGATTCGGGCATCTGGATTTCGCGAGTTCCCGCCTCGGCTTCCGGGGCAACCTTACTTTTATCCTGTTACAAACGAGGCGTACGCAGTCCAGATCGCTCGCGATTGGAATACCAAAGATCCTAACTCGGGGTTCGTGGGATACGTGCTCCGATTTGATGTGCTCTCTTCTTATTTGCACCACTTCGAAGTACACACAGTCGGCGATTCTCGTCACCGAGAGCATTGGATTCCAGCGGCTGACCTCGAAGAATTTAACCGTAGTATCGTAGGACCGATATGCGCGCTAGCCTCCTACAGGCGCGAAGCCAATGCGGGTGAGGCACGCGTGTTCACCTTGGGCGATTCCGGTAGCTCCGATGTTGCGAACAACAAAGACGCAATGATCGGCAATTCGTTTGAGCGGGCGCGCGGGAAGCGTCGGCGTCGCTGAATTTCCCTGGATGTCTCCCACAGTTAGTGTCATTTCCCGAGGGCCCATTTGCCAAACAGGTTCGTGGGAAATAGATCTATGCAACTTCGCCAGGCCCTGAATGCCGCTGTCGAACAGCTGACTGCCAGCGATGTCCCTTCTCCGCGCATGAACGCAGAGATCCTCATCATGTTCACGCTCGATTGCGATCGCGCATATCTCTATGCGCATCCAGAACGCGAACTCACTGCCGACGAAATCCGCCGTTACGACGATGCTCTTGCTCGTCGATCCGCCGGCACGCCCGCGCAGTACATCACCGGGCACCAGGAGTTCTGGGGGCTGGATTTGATCGTGTCGCCTGCGGTCTTGATTCCGCGTCCGGAGACGGAGCATGTGGTGGAGGCGGTGCTCGCACTTGCTTCTGCGGGTGGATCGCCGAGCGGTCAAGAGCAAAGTCGAAATCAGAAGCTAGATCAACAGCAGCGGGCGGGGGCGCCCGCGCCACACACTCTGAGAATCGTCGATGTGGGCACGGGGGCTGGCGCGATTGCGATTGCTTTGGCTTCGGAGCTCCCGGATGCGGAAATTTACGCGACCGACATCTCTCCGGACGCGCTTGAGGTCGCACGCGCCAATGCAGCCCGGCACGAACCTGCCCCGCAGATAAAATTTTCACTTGGTGATTTGCTGCAGAACTTTCCCCCAGCTTCCTTCGACATTGTGGTTTCGAATCCTCCCTACGTAGGCGATTCAGAAGAAGATTCCGTACAGCTCGAAGTGCGTAAATTCGAGCCTCGCAATGCCGTGTTTGCCGGACCGACGGGACTCGAGATCATCGAGCGATTGATACCGCAAGCGCACGCAGCACTTGCTCAGGGCGGATGGCTGGTCTTTGAGATCAGCGGAACGATTGCCGACCGGGTGCGGAACCTGCTCGCCGAATGGGGCGAAGTCGCGATCAGAAACGATCTGCAAGGCATCGCGCGAGTGGCGATCGCCAGAAAAGTCTTGTGAGCAAAAGTCAGCAAAACCACGGAGGCCGGAAAATAAAAGCCCCTCGTGATCCCACGCGACGGCGGTTCCCCGTGAGCGCGCCGCCTGAGAATCCAACTTCTATAACGTCACCCGCACGCCAAGCTGCGCCGCGAACGGAATCCCAACTGTCGTACCAGGACCGAAGAAATCTCCCAAAGCGCCCTCTGGTATCTCGAGTTGCTTTAGGCTGGTAAGCGGCATGCAATTCGGATTACAAATCCCATTGACGGCGCCATTCGCGTCAAATTGCGCTCCCGGAATCTGAACAACGTTCACCGCGAAATTTGCGCCAGGATTATTTCGGTTGAAGAGGTTGAAGAATTCGATGAAGGGATCGACTCGCCAGCGCTCATTGATGTTCACAGGCCGCGTCACCCGCAGGTCTGACTGGATATAACCCCGCCCACGAAATTCATCAAGGCTGGTGTACATGTCCGGGCCGTTATTCAAAGAAATCGAAATACGTCCGCTATTGTCCGCTGTCGTGATGGTGATGGGACGCGCGCTCTCAACCTGATTCACCGTGCTTAATTCGAAGCCGCCTGCGACATGGACGATTCCCGCCAGCACAAAGCGGTGTCGCACGTCTTCGCCAGACGGGCCGTAGTCGCCCGGTCCGAAGGCATCGAGCTGTCCTTCACGCGGTCCACTTTGCGCGGTGCACACGCCATCGACATAGTCAAACAGTTCGCCAAGCACGCAACCCCACGTCTGCGCCTTGGAGAGAGTGTAATTCGCGACCAGGTCGAAGCGGCGTAGGTTGGCCTGCATGTGCAGCATCAGGGCGTTGTAGCTCGAGCGGTTGTCGGATGCGAAGACGTTGGCAGTGGGATAGGGGAAAGCGCGATAGCCGTGGTTCCCCTGCTCATGAGTGTAGTCGGCACTAACCATCCAATGCTCGTTGAAGGCGTGCTGCACCCCTCCGGTAATGTGGATGGCATAAGGTGTTTTGTAGTTGGGATCGATGAGCGACGGCGGCGCCGCGGAATTCGGATTCACAGCTTCAAACGCGATTGCCCAGCCGTTTTGCGCGAGGTCGTTGTAGTATAGGCCGAAGCCGGCGCGAATCACGGTCTTTTCGCTGTCGCCCGGCGAGTAGGCAATTCCGATGCGGGGCGCAATTTGCTTGCGGTAATCGTGAGGCACTGCTTCGGCATATCCCAACGACGGCAGTAGCGTGAAGGAAGGATTCGCGACCTGGCTTAGCCCAGAGGCCTCGAAGAGCCCGAACGTCGTCTGATAGCGCAGGCCGTAGTTCAACGTGAGATGATGCGACACGCGCCAAGAGTCCTCGGTATAAAGCCCGAGCCGTTGCACGTTTTGCGAGAAGCTGCCGTTACCGCCGAGATTATAGCTGCAAGTTGAGCCATCCGAAGCTGTGAAGTCGATACACCGTGGGCTAAAGGTTCCGAACACACTTGGGTTCTGTACATAATATGTCGGGTCATTGATGTACTTGGCGAGAGTCTCCGCAGTCGACGCAAACGCGCCGCCCAGCACGGGTTCGTGAATGAAGTCGATTCCAAACTTGAGCGCATGGCTGCCGACAACGTGGCTAAGATCGTAGCGGAACTGGTATTTGTCCTGATTGCGCAGGTCAGGAAAAAGAGTAATGGGAGTGGCGAACTGGTTGTCGCCAAAAGTTTCAAATCCTGAAATCGTCAGCGCCGTCGAACTAAAGGGAAACGCGAGTGCGAATCCGAGATCGGAATTACGCGTCTGCGTAAGATGCAACAAACTGGCGCCCATCACCAAGTTACCCAGCCAGGTCGGGCTGAATGCATAGGCATTGCTGATAACGACATTCCAGTAGTTATTGTGCGTGGTTAATCCGGTCGAGGGCAGCGTCCCCTGCTCTACCAGTGCGTTGTGCGTGAGGTAGCTGTCTTGCGAAGTGCGCAGGAACCATTGCGACTTCGACGACTCAGCCCAATCAAATCGCACCGAGCTGATGTAATCGCGAAACGGAATGGGGACAGTCGCGGGAACGGCAATCGCAGGAACGCCGGTGATCAGGCCATCCGCCGCTAACTGCGCCAGCGCATCGAATTGCGTAACACTGGCTGGGCTGTATGCAATGCTAGCGTTCTCATGCACATTCTCGAAAGAAGTAAAGAAGAACACTTTGTTCTTCGCGATGGGCCCACCGAGCGTGCCCACGTAATTCTGCCGCGAGAAGGGCTGCTTGGGATTGGGCGCCGGATTCTCAATCGGGAAACGCGCATTGAGAGCGGCCGCGCGCTCGTAGAAAGCGCCATCGCCGTGCCATTCGTTGGTGCCACTCTTGGTGGTGATCACGACCGATCCAGCGGTGGTCCAGCCTGTGTCGGCATCCTCATTCGACGTGCGCACGGCAAATTCCCGTATGCCATCGGGCGAGAAATTCTGCAGAAAGCCGCCGATCCAATCGTCGGAGTTGTCGGCTCCGTCGACCGACAGTTCATTATTTAATCCCGAGCTCCCGCCCGTGGAAACGGCAGTGATGCGCGCCTTGGTGGGATCGGAGGGCTCGACCGGTTCGGTTCCAGGCACGAGATAAGCAATGTTGGCGAAACTGCGCGCCGGCAGCGGAAGAGACTCCAGATCCTGGCTGCCGACCACTCCTCCCCGAACTGCGCTCGCAGTGTCAATCGTCTCTTCCGTGATCGAAGAAGGATTGCTCTGAACGGTAACTGTCTCCCGCGTATGTTCCAACGTGAGCGTCACAGAGATGTCGCGCACCACACTGACAGCAACATCTACATTGGCGTTGGCTTGGGCAAAACCGTTGGCGGTAACTGTGACGCGATAACGACCGGGCAGCAGACCCTCTATGCGAAATTCTCCACGATCATTTGCTATCGACTCGCGAGTAGCGGAAGAGGCCACAGATTCAACCACAACCCGAGCGCCCGCCACACGCGCGGCGCTCGCATCTTGCACCTCGCCTCGCAGAGTGCCATTCGAATTCTGGGCAAGCAGCAGCGAAGGGACACAGACGAGTAGGAAAAGAAAGACCGATAGAGGCAGGATAACGGCGCGCACACGTAAACCTGATCGGCGAATTTTAGAGAGTCGAAATTTGTGGAACATTTGAAAAGCCATCCGGCGAATGTCAGGATTGCGACCGCTGCAAACTTGACCAGCGAGACTAACAAGACGCGCCAGCTACTACCAGCGATAGTGAGATCGAGTAGTCGCAGAGATTAACAACAGAGCAGCGAAGAACCATCAACCAACAGCATCCGAAAGATCGCTAGGGCTTTTCGCTCCAGCAATCTCAAGAAGCCCGGGAGCGAACTGTCCCAATATTTTACATTACGACCCTAAGCGAAGCGTCTAGTCGGTTTTGTCTCCGGTATCGTGGTCTACAATCTGAAAACGCAGAAAGTCCTGCACCGCATTCAGAACGTCGTGATTCTTCGTCGAAATCCGCACTCTTCCGCCTGCGGGCAGCTCCTCAAAGGAATAAGAAATTTCGGCCCTTCGCTCTTTCATTTCGGTGACACCGGGAGGAACTTGGCTGTGAACAAACATGGGCAAAGAGAAGTCACCATTCGAGAACATCGTGACAATATGGGCCAGATGCGACCGGATCGCCTGTACATTTTGAGTGTTGTTGCTGTCGTCGACAGTCACTTCAATCGCACCACCATCCGCCAAAAGACGGAAATGATGGGTTGTCTTATCGTGTGGAAACCCCATTGCGTCGTCGCCGTGTTTTTCGACGTCAGCCTGATGCTCCGCTTTCATGTGCTCTTTGTGCATAGGGCAGGACTGCATGTCTTGTGCTGCCAGTGGCACTCCGCAAAGTAGCAGAAAAATGAATATCGCTCTCATCATCTCCCCTTTCGAAATTGACGCGCCTTCATCTTCGAACCCTCGACGCTTCCGGCAAGCGAGTGCAGCAAGTTTGATCTCTGCCCCGGAGCCGTTTGCTTCATCCGTTGTTCCCAGTCGCCCAGAACCTGCCTCAAGTATCTCTGCGTCTGCCTCAGCGCTTCAATGCCCGCCGTAACGCTCGCCAGTTTTTCCTGCGCCAACTTGTACACGCGATGGCATGGAGCACCACCTGCGTCACGCGCCTTCAAGACGTCGGCCAGTTCGGCGAGAGTGAAGCCGATCCGCAGCGCCCTTTGCACCACGAATACTCTCTCCACTGCGTCCGCCGGATATACGCGGTACCCCGAGGCGGTCCGCGAGGCTCGCGGCAGAACGCCGATTCTTTCATAGTGACGAATCGTGTCGGGACTCACCCCCGCTGCTTTGGCAAGCCCACCGGAGTGAAGAATCGTGGCACCGTTTTTCACGATGTTAAGTATCAACCCTGGAATGCGTTCCAGAGTCAAGCAATTTTGCTGGGGAATTGGGGATGTTATTTCTTTCGCGAGGCACGGATGAGAGCGAGGAGGGATTAAATCGGGGTTCCTTATCGCGTGGCGGCCGCCGGAAGGATTTCTTCGACGTCGATCTTGGTAGGATAGTTTCCCGTATAGCAGGCCGAGCAGTAAGTGGTTTTCTCCCCGTCGGCGCAAGCTCTTTTCAGGCCATCAAGCGAGAGATAGGCGAGTGAATCGGCGACGATGAAATCGCGAATCTCGTTGATCGTTTTATTGGCGGCGATCAGCTCTTTTTTCGACGGGGTATCCACACCATAGAAACAAGGCGAAATCGTCGGCGGGCAGGAAATTCGCATGTGAACTTCCTTCGCACCGGCGTTGCGAATCATGCGAACAATCTTCTTGCTGGTGGTTCCGCGCACAATGGAATCATCCACCAGAATCACGCGTTTGCCTTCGAGCAGGCCGTGAACCGCATTGAGCTTGAGTTTGACGCCGAAGTCGCGAACCGACTGTTGCGGCTCAATAAAAGTGCGCCCGATGTAGTGATTGCGAATGAGGCCCAGCCGAAACGGAATGCCGCTTTCGGCGGCGTATCCTATGGCCGCGGTATTACCGGAATCAGGAACGGGAACAACAACGTCGGCATCCACCGGAGCTTCGCGCGCTAACTGGCGTCCCATAGCGTCGCGGCTCTGATCGACCGAGCGGCCAAAGACCAAGCTATCAGGACGCGAAAAATAAACGTGCTCAAAAATGCAACTCGATTGTGCGGGAGACGGCGAATAAAAACGCGAGCTGATGCCCTCAGGGCCAACGATCACCAGCTCACCGGGCTTTACATCTCGCAAGTAAGTGGCGCCGAGCAAATCAAACGCGCAGGTTTCCGATGCAAAGACAATCGTATCTTTCTTATCGCTGGTCACGGCCGGAATGCGTCCCATGGCGAGCGGCCGAAATCCGCGTGGATCGCGAGCGGCAAAGATGCGATCGCGGCTGATCATCACCAGCGAAAATGCGCCTTCCACCCGTCGCAGGGCGTCGGCGATGGCGTCGGGCAGAGTCTGCTCGCGAGAGAGCGCAATCAGGTGAACCAGAACTTCGGTGTCGCTGTTCGTCTGAAAAATCGACCCCTGGCCCTCCAGCCTGGCGCGAATCGACGCGGCGTTAACCAGGTTGCCATTATGAGCGATCGCGATCGTGCCCTTGTTCGACTGCACCATGATGGGTTGCGCATTCAGCAAAGCCGAATCGCCGGCAGTCGAATAGCGCGTGTGTCCAATGGCAAGAACGCCGCGCATCGATGCCAGCACTTCGTGGCCAAAAATATCCGCGACCAGCCCCATCGACTTATGCTGGCGCAGGCGCTCGCCGTCGGAGGTAACGATGCCCGCCGATTCCTGTCCGCGATGCTGCAGCGCATGCAGTCCGAGATAGGCAAGTTTCTCAGCCTCAGGATGCGCGTGGATCGCAACCACGCCGCATTCATCGCGAAATTTATCGGAAGTTGGCATTTGCCACGCCTTTAGCTCTTAGCCAATTCAAAATCGTTCCAAGATCAGTTTGCAACAACGCTCGGTTCCGTCCGCAGGGCTTTTTCCAGCGCGCCTTCGTAAGCTTCTCGCAGTTCGCCTACGCTAGCCGAAATCGCCGGCTGACCATCCACTAAAATTTCAACCCTGTCCAATCCCGTTTCACCCAGCACATCGGCGAAAAGACCGTACTCCTCCGCTACTTGTTTGATTCGCGGAAGGTGGACCGGGTCACAGCTTATTACCACGCGGCTCGCGTCTTCCGCGAACAGCGGAAGCTCGAGCACTGCTTGCCGCTTTGGCAGGCTGACGGTTAATCCGACCCCAGCAGGCAGCGCAGATTCCACCAGCGCAACCGCCAGCCCGCCGTCCGCGCAATCGTGCGCCGATTCAACTAACCCCGCCTGAATCATAGCCACCAGAGCGCGTTGCAGCGTGGCCTCTTTTTCCAGATCCAGATCGGGCGGATAGCCCCACACCGCTCCGAGAATTTCTTTCGCATACTCTGACGACCCAAACTCCAGCTCGGCATCGACCCCGTCGCTCGCTTCGTTGGCGCGCAGCAGAACAATTTTTCTGCCCGCATGGGCAAAGTGCATCTTCGCCGCCTTGTGCACGTCTTCCAGAAGCCCCACGACCCCGATCACCGGAGTCGGATAAATTCCCTCGCCAAGCGTTTCGTTATAGAAACTCACATTGCCGCCGGTAATCGGCGTGTCCAGTTCTTCGCAAGCTTTCGTGATGCCATCAATCACCTGCGAAAACTGCCACATGATATGCGGCTTCTCAGGGTTACCGAAGTTGAGGCAGTTAGTAGCGCCGATCGGAGTCGCTCCCGCGCAAGCCACTTTTCGCGCCGCCTCGGCGACCGCATGCATCGCTCCAAGCCGCGGATCGAGATAGCACCAGCGGCCATTGCCATCGAGCGCCATGGCGAGGCCGCGCTTGGAGCCTTTGATGCGAATCACGCCAGCATCGCCCGCTCCGGGCGCTTCGACCGTGTTGGTCTGCACCATGTGGTCATATTGCTGCCACACCCAACGCTTCGAGCAAATGTTGGGGCTTGCGAGCAACCGCTTCAGTTGCGCGGTAAAGTCAATGCTATCGGCGAAGTGAACATGCTGGGGCTTCTCGCGATCGACGGGCGGCTCCCATCGCGCCAGCAGTCGCTTATAAACCGGCGCGTCATCAGTCAACGCAGCATTCGGAATTTCCGCAACAATCTTGCCATGCTCAAGCACGCGCATCTTCTCGTCGCGTGTGACCTGCCCGATCTCCACCGCATCCAGCCCCCACTTCTCAAAAACGCGGAAGACCTCTTCTTCGCGGCCCTTCTGCGCGACCAGCAACATGCGCTCCTGCGACTCGCTCAGCATGATCTCGTAAGGAGTCATGCCGGTCTCGCGTTGCGGCACGCGATCGAGTTCGATCTCGACTCCGGTGCCTCCGCGCGCGCCCATCTCGCAGGTCGAGCAAGTCAGCCCAGCCGCGCCCATGTCTTGAATGCCAACAATCGCGCCCGTTTGCATCGCTTCCAGACAAGCCTCTAGCAGCAGCTTTTCGAGGAACGGATCTCCCACCTGCACGTTCGGCCGCTTCGCTTCCGAGCCTTCTCTGAATTCTTCGCTCGCCATGGTGGCGCCGTGGATGCCGTCGCGCCCGGTCTTCGATCCGACATAGATTACGGGATTCCCTTCGCCCGACGCGCGTCCGTAAAAAATCTGATCACGCCGAACCAGGCCGAGCGCAAATGCATTTACCAGCGGATTGCCCGAATAACAAGGCTCGAATTTCACCTCGCCGCCAAGATTGGGCACTCCGAAACAATTGCCGTAAGAAGCAACGCCAGAAACGACGCCTTCCATCACAGAGTGATTCTTGTGAATCTCCGCTTGTGTGGCGTGCGCGCCACCGCCCGCGTTGGCGTAACTTGAGATCGGCCCAAAGCGCAGCGAATCCATAATCGCCACCGGCCGCGCGCCCATCGTGAATATATCGCGCAAAATTCCGCCGACTCCAGTAGCCGCACCCTGAAATGGTTCGATAAACGACGGATGATTGTGCGACTCTATTTTGAAGGCGCAAGCCCAGCCGTCGCCAATATCGACAATGCCGGCGTTTTCGCCCGGCCCCTGCACCACCAGTTTGCTGCGCGTCGGCAGCCTCTTCAAATGAATGCGCGAGGATTTATAGGAGCAGTGCTCGCTCCACATCACGCTGAAGATGCCAAGCTCTGTCCGCGTGGGCTCGCGTCCGCCCAGCAGTTCTTTAATTTTTTCGAATTCTTCCGGCGTGAGGCCGTGTTCCCGGATCATCTCCGGAGTAACGGCACTAATTGCGGAGGTGGCCATTGGGGAATCTCTATTGTCGCATCTCCACACAATTTTCGCATGGAGATTTTGTGTGGAGCGGGCGCCCTCGCCCGCTATCTCTGCTGTGGCCGTTGTTCTTGGGGCTGACTTTTGATCACCAATTTGAGCGTCAAAATCAACTCCAAGACCAAGACCAAAAGCAGCGGGCGAGGGCGCCCGCTCCACACACTGCCCCGTCTATACTGTCGCAGATGAAGTCTGTCATCGTTGGCACCGCCGGACACATCGACCACGGCAAGACGGCGCTCGTGAAAGCGCTGACCGGAATCGATGCCGACCGCCTCGAAGAAGAAAAGCGGCGCGGCATCACCATCGACATCGGCTTTGCCCACCTTGAACTGCCCACTCCCGATGGCAGCAAAATTCGCCTCGGCTTCATCGATGTCCCCGGCCACGAGCGCTTCGTTCGCAACATGCTGGCCGGCGTGGGCGGCATCGACCTGGTGCTGCTGGTCATCGCCGCCGATGAAGGGATTAAGCCGCAGACTCGCGAACACTTCGATATCTGCCGCCTGCTGGCAATTCGCCGCGGCCTCACCGTCCTCACAAAATCCGATGCCGTCGACGCGGAGACGCTCGAAGTCGTTAGGCTCGAAATCGAAGATTACGTGCGCGGATCATTTCTCGACGCAGCACAATCGCCGATAGTCGCGGTAAGTTCGTTGACAGGCGCCGGGCTGGATAATTTGAAATCCGCTCTCGTTCACGCGGCGTCGGATGTTGCCGCGAAAAATTCGGCCGCGCTGGCTCGCTTGCCAATCGATCGTGTTTTCACTATCAAGGGTTTCGGCACCGTCGTCACCGGCACGCTTATCTCCGGCACGATCCGCAAATCCGACGAAGAAGAACTGGAACTGTTTCCAGCCGGAAAACGCGTGCGGGTTCGCGGCGTGCAGGTTCACGGTGCCGCGGCGGAATCCGCTATCGCCGGCCAGCGCACCGCATTG
>Ga0224547_1000120_pt1 | contig 13920 bp, 9 predicted proteins | sample 714P21014metaG_FD_179908 | JGI IMG/M metagenome (GOLD analysis project Ga0224547, IMG submission 179908) | Peat soil microbial communities from Stordalen Mire, Sweden - 717 P2 10-14 | ecosystem: Environmental > Terrestrial > Soil > Wetlands > Peat | place: Sweden: Norrbotten County, Stordalen...
TAGTTGGATCGACGCACCGCCGCTTTGCCCAGGTTGTGGGGACCGCCGTGTGTTGCGCGGCGCTGCTGTTGTCGAGCGCATGCCACAAGACGCAGCCCAAGGCGGATGCGGATGCGCCGGCGGCGGACGCCAAGGACAAAGCGACTGCGGGTGAAGATTCCGCGGAAGGCGTGTCACTCAAGCCCGACGAAATCGTCAAGATGGGCATCGTAGCAACGGAGGCTAAGGCCACGACGCACACGCCGGAGACGATCGGTTTTGGCACCGTGTTGCCTCACGAGGCGCTCGCCCAGGCAGTGGCAGAGTTGACTACGGCCGTCGCGGTTGAGCGTCAGAGCCGTTCCACCTTCGCGCGCGGCCAACGCCTGGCCGGCACTGCGGGCGCGATGCCAATCGAAAGCCAAGAAGCTGCCGAGCGTCAGGCGACAGTCGATCAGGCGGCACTTGAGCTGGCGAAACGGCGTTTGTCTTCCACATTCGGTCAGGATCCCCCATGGAAGAGTCAGGACAGCAGCCCTGAACTTGCGGCACTCGCGTCCGGAAGGACCAAACTCGTGCGCGTAACGTTTCCGCTCGGCGCGCTCGGTGATTCGGATCCGTCCACGCTACGCCTGGCGCACATCAACGCCGCGCCAGGCGGCAAGAGCTGGGAATCCCGCTCCGTGTGGAGTGCACCCGCGGACGCCACCATTCCCGGAAGAAGTTTCTTCGCTTTGCTGAAGGGCGGCGACGCCGGAGAGGGCGAGCACTTGCTCGCATGGGCTAAGGTTGGCGTGCCTAAGTCCGGTGTGGAAATCCCCGCCACGGCAGTCATCATCAGCAACGGTAAGTACTGGTGCTACGTCGAAGAAAAGCCCGGCGTCTTTGTTCGAACCGAAGTCGACACCAGCATGCCGACGGCGGACGGCTACTTCGTCAAGGAGGGCGTCTCCGCGGGCGATCTGGTTGTAACCGCCTCGGCAGGTCAACTGCTGGCGCGCGAGATGAATCCAAGCACGGCTGCTGAATAGCCATGATGCGAGCACTCGTTGCGCTGTGCGTGCGTCACTACGGCGCCATTAGCGCGCTGACGCTCCTGGCTTTCATCGTCGGAACCTGGGGCGCGTTGCAAGCGCCGCTGGACGTGTTTCCGGAGTTCGTGCCTTCGCAGGTTGACATTCAGACCGAGGCGCCCGGTTTCGCGCCCCAGCAGGTCGAAGAGCTGGTGACAAAGCAGGTCGAAAACGCCGTGAATGGGTCCGCCGGACTTGCGACCTTGCGCTCCGAGTCGATCCCAGGTCTATCCGTAGTGACCATCACCTTTGCCGATGGCATCGACGTGCACGTGGCGCGGCAGGGAATTTCGGAACGGCTATCGGAACTGGGCAGCACATTGCCGGCCGGTGTCGGCACGCCGAAATTGTCACCCTTGGTCTCCAGCACGATGGACCTGCTGAAGATAGGTCTGGTGTCCGACAAAGTCGATGCCTATACCCTGCGGGACAACGCTGACTGGATTATCAAGCCGCGGCTTCTGGCGGTGCCCGGCGTGGCCCGCGTCAATGTATTCGGCGGCGAGGTGCGTCAAATTCAAGTTTTGCCGGACACTCACAAGCTATCAAGATTCAATCTGTCCTTATCGGAGGTGGCAGATGCGGCGAAGGCAGCTCTACCGTTGCGCGGCGCCGGCTTCATCGACCTGGCGGCTCAGCGCGTTCTGCTCAAATCCCCGATACCAGGGCCTGACATTAAGGCGCTCGGTCAAGCGGTCGTCGCAGTGCGCAACGACGTCCCCGTGCTCTTGCGAGACGTCGCGGAAATAAAAATGGCGCCGGCGTTGCGTTTCGGCGATTCCTTGGTCATGGGCCGGCACGGAGTCATGCTTTCGTTGTCCAGTCAGTACGGCGCCAACACGTTGGCCACGACCTTGGCCGTCGAAAAAGCATTGAACGATCTTGAGCCGGCGCTGAAAAAGCAGGGCATCACGCTATACAGGGGCTTGCATCGACCCGCCAATTTCATCGAGCGCGCGCTTAAGGACTTAAGGGAGTCACTGCTCATCGCCGCGGTCTTGATCCTGGCGGTCCTGTACCTATTTTTGCGGGATTTTCGCGCGGCATTGATCGCGTTTACCGCGATTCCTCTGTCGCTGCTGGCCGCGGTGGCGGTCCTGCGGCAGATGGGATTGACGCTCAATACCATGACGCTGGGGGGTTTTGCAGTGGCACTTGGCGTCTTGGTGGACGATGCCATCATCGGCATCGAAAACATACTGCGCCGGCTGCGGGAAAATGCGCGGCTGGCAAACCCAAAGGCACGCCTCGACATCGTCCTGGAAGCGTCGCTCGAAGTGCGGGGTCCCGTCATTTACGCGACCGCAGTGGTCATTGCTGTCTTCTTACCGGAGTTGTTCACCTCGAGCGTGCAAGGCCACTTCGTCGGCCCTTTGGCGCTCGCCTTCATTTTTGCGGTCGTGGCATCGCTAATCGTTGCCATGACCTCCACGCCCGCGATGTGCGCGCTCCTGCTGAGACGGCATGATGCGCGTCCGCAGGCGCGTTGGCTGACGCGGCTCAAAGCCTGGCAGAGTTCTGCGGTGCATGGTGTGGGTGCTCATATCAAAGCAACTTTGATCCTACTGGTCATATTGGTCATCGCTGCCGGCGCTGCCCTGCCGTTCTTGGGCGGTACGTTCATGCCCGATTTTCGCGAAGGGCATTTCGTCATGCAGGTGTCGAGCTCAATCACCGGGACGTCGCTCGATGAAATGCTTCAGCTAGGCGAGCGCATCAGCAAGGAGGTCCTTGCGTTGCCATACGTTCAGAGCGTCGAGCAGCAGATTGGGCGCGCCGAATTGGGTGAGGACACATGGGGTCCGCACCGCAGCGAGTTTCATGTTGAGCTCAAACCGGACGCCACAGTGGATCAAAGTGTGGCCCAGGAGAAACTGCGGGACATCCTTGAACATTATCCTGGGGTACAGAGCGAGGTAGTCACATTCCTAGGCGATCGAATTAGCGAAAGCTTGAGTGGTGTGAATGCCCAAGCCGTAATCAAAATATTTGGCGACGACTTGGATGTGCTCGACAAAAGTGCCGGCAAGGTCGTTGTGGCTCTCGCCAACATCAAAGGCATCGTCGACTTGCAATTCAAGCGTCAAAGCGGCACTCCTGCCATCTCGATTCACCTCATTCCTCAGGCCTTGGCTGCCACCGGACTCAAAGTCACGGACGTTCTCGACACCATCGAGACGGCCTATGCGGGCACCAAGGTAGGCCAGACTTTTCAGGGTACGCGCACCGTGGATGTGGTGGTCTTGCTGCCCGACGAACTCCGGCATCAGCCCGCACAGCTCGAGAAATTGATGATTGCAACGCCCTTGGGGCCCGTACCGCTGTCTCAGGTCGCCAATGTTGAAGTCACTCAAGATCGATACAGCATCGAACACGATGGCGGACAACGGCTCGTCACCGTCACCTTCAACGTTGGCGCAGGCTCGCTGCAGAGCATCGTGCAGCAGGCACAGGATGTCATTTCCAAGACTGTGGCGCTTCCCGTGGGTGTGTATCTGGAGTTTACGGGCGCCGCCGAAGCGGAACTCAAGACCCGTAACGAGCTGGTGCTGTACTCAGGACTCGCCTTGGCGCTGATCGTCATGATTCTATTCATGTCGTTTCATTGGCGCGCCAACAGTTGGCTCGTATTGGCCAATCTTCCGTTCAGTTTGATCGGCAGCGTGCTCGCAATAGCGGTGACAGGCTTGGGTATTTCCCTTGGAACCGTGGTGGGCCTGGTGACTGTATTTGGCGTCAGCGCGCGCAATGCGATACTGCAATTGGCCCACTACGAGCATCTGGTCGAAGTCGAAGGCTCGGCGTGGAATGTTGATCTCGTGGTGCGTGGCGCGAATGAGCGTCTCGTACCCATTTTGATGACCGCTGCAGTGACGGCGCTGGGACTCGCGCCTCTGGCCTTCGGCCTCAATCGCCCGGGCCAGGAAATTGAGGGTCCGATGGCTGTCACGGTATTGGGGGGACTGCTATCCTCGACTTTGCTGAATCTTCTTGTCCTGCCGGCACTTGCCAAGCGGTACGTTCGCGTGCCGCAAAGCGCTTAAGGGCTACAATAGCGCCTTGAGCGCGCGGGCCGCCGCTACTCTTGAGCGAAAATGAGTCATGAGAATCTTGCTGATCGAAGATGATGCTGAGACGGCCTACTACATCTCGCGCGGCTTGTCCGAGGACGGTCACCACATTTCAACTGCCCGCGATGGCCGGGAAGGATTGCGCCTGGCTGGCGGAGAGGAATGGGATCTACTCATCGTGGATCGTATGCTGCCGGAAATGGATGGTTTGAGCATTGTGCAGGCGCTGCGTGTTGCCGGCAGCATTACGCCGGTGCTATTTCTAACCACATTGGGCGGCGTTGATGACCGGGTACATGGACTGAATGCGGGTGCAGATGACTATTTGGTGAAACCGTTTTCCTTTGCGGAACTGCTCGCACGTGTGGCCGCCTTGGGACGCAGAAGCCCCCGGCTTGCGGTAGAAACGAATCTCAAGATCGCCGATCTTGAAATTGACCTGCTCGCGCGCACTGTTGTTCGCGGCGGCGCCCCAATCGAGTTGCTGCCGCGCGAGTTCCGGCTGCTCGAATACTTGATGAGACACGCCGAGCAGACGGTGACACGCACCATGCTGCTGGAAAACGTCTGGGATGTTCACTTCGAACCGAATACCACGGTGGTGGAAACGCACATTAGCCGCCTGCGAAGCAAGATCGATCGCGGTAAATCGATCCCGTTGATTCACACCCTGCGCGGTGCCGGCTATACACTTCGTGTTCCCATATAGACTTTTTCGCACCTCCAGTTTTCGCCTCGCACTCATGTATGCGACGATGACTGGTATTACATTCGTAATTCTTCTGAGCGTGATTTTCATATCCACGACTCAGTTCATGCGCCATCAAATTGATGACAGCGTCAACAGCGAAGTGGAGGAGATTCTTGCCGACTCGCCAGGCAGAAATCCTGATGCCATTGGACAAGTGGTTCAGGCGCTCGCCAAGCATCCATCGGGGTTTTACTATTTGTTGCAGGATTCTAAGGGCCAAGTGCTGGCGGGCAATTTACCGGCCATTGATCCGAAAGCAGGCGTCCGCGAGTGGCCGAAAACGACAAAGGCGAAAAATTTTGGACTTTCCGCCATCCGGGGCCGCGGGCTCCTTCTGCCGGGCACCTACCTCTTTGTGGGTTGGAGCACGCATCAACTTCTCGAGATGGAGGAAATGGTTGTTGGGTCGTTCGCCTGGGGCCTGGCCGCTTCAATTGTATTGGCATTGGTAGGCGGCTTGATCATGAGCGGGCGGTTAATGCACAGAATTGAAACGATCAGCGTGACCAGCCGCAGTATCATTGGCGAGGACTTGCGGCAACGACTGCCGGTAACGCGAGCCGGCGACGAACTTGATCACTTGGCCGGCAGCATCAATGCGATGCTGGATCGAATCGCAGCCTTGATGAATGATCTGCGCCAAGTGACTACTGATATTGCGCACGATTTGCGTACCCCATTGACACGATTACGGCAACGGCTCGAGCTCGCAATCCGGCCGAGTGATGATGCGGCTACGCCGCGCCTCACGCTCGAGAACGCGGTTGTCGAGATCGACTCCATACTCGCGATATTCAGCGCTTTGCTGCGCATAGCGCAAATAGAAAGCGGCAATCGCCGCCTTGGATTCAAAGTGGTCCCATTGAGTGAATTGTTGGGCACGATTGCGGAGCTGTATCGACCGATGGCGGACGAGAACGGCCAAGTGTTGATCGAATCCATCGAAGCCTCATTGCAGGTGAACGGAGAGCGCGAACTGTTAATGCAATTGTTCGCCAATCTCATTGAGAACGCGCTGCGCCACACACCGCGGGGGTCGACTATTTCCATTGTTGCGCGGCGCATCGATCGCTGGGTGCAGGTCAGCGTGATCGACAACGGCCACGGCATCCCCGAGAATTTGCGAGGCAAGGTGCTGCAGCGCTTTTTTCGCCTGGAATCGAGTCGTACAACGGTCGGCAACGGCCTAGGTTTAAGCATGGCGAACGCCATTGTCAAAGTACACGACGCGACCCTTGAACTGGCGGACGCCGCGCCGGGATTGCGGGCGACGGTGCTTTTGGAGGCGAGCTAAGTGGGCAGCGGGCCTGTTAATATGAATCAAGTATTTTTGTCCGTATTCGCGCGTCCGTAAGCGAGCTTAAGACCTCCATGCAAATAACAATGGGAAGAATTTTCAAGGGCATTCTCTGGGTCGTTGCCGCGCTGGCGATCGTCGGTGGTGCGGCGGCGGTATGGCTTATTTATCCCGGGACGCCGGGGAACGCCAGGAGCCTGGATTTTAAGGGCTATGTGATATTGCCGCGCGGTGCATTTCTCACGGTCCTGGACTACTTGAATGTGAGCGAGAACAGATTGTTCGTCACAGACGAGAGCACCGGCAGTGTCTACAAAATCGCATTGCATGACGGGTTGCTGCCGGGCGCCGCGGATATCGCGGTGTTCGCGTCGGTGCCCGCGACGCACGGGGTGGTCATTGATCCTCCAACCCAACTCGCCTATGTCACGCGCAGCGAAGCAAATACCGTCGATGCCTTCGATCCAACAAACATGAAGTTGCTAAAGACAATTCCGGTAGCCGACGGTCCAGATGGGATTTTCTACGATCCAATCCACAAACTGATATACGTCGCAAGCGGCGATGCCAAGCTCGCTACTTTGATTGATCCCGCTACTCAAGCGGTCATTTCGACGATACCACTGGGCGGAAAGCCCGAATTCGCAGTGTTCGATCCGCAGACAAATTTGATGTATCAGAATTTAAAAGATACCAATTCGATGGTAACCCTGGATCTTGAAAAGCGGGCCATCGTAGAAACCTTGGCCTTGCAAAATTGCCAAGGCCCATCAGGAATGGCCATTGACGAGACAAACCGGCGCCTATTCATAGTTTGCTCGCGTAACAGCACGCTCGAGATTGTCGATCTAAACAAGAAACAGGGGATTGCCAGCTTCCCTATCGGCGGCGGTCCAGATTCCGTCGCATTCGACGCCGGGCTGCATCGTATTTATACGACCGGGAGGAGCGGGGTTCTCGTGGTGCTTCAGCAAGATGACCCAAACTCATATCACGAGATTGACTCTATAAAACTGCACTACGGAGCGCACACGCTGGCTGTCGATCCTGCCACTCATTGGCTGTACGTCGGCTATGCCGGATTGGCCGTTCGAGCGCGAGTCGCTATTTTCGCGCCGCGTTCTTAATAATCTATCGAGTCTTCGCTTCTCGCCATAGATCATAATTGCACTTTCTTGCGGCGTCGCAAGATTGAGGAGCTTGATGCGGGACGCCATCTCTCATCTGTTGTAATTTTTACTTGCATGGCTTGGGAAATGGTATCCGCCTGCCGGCTTCGGAAATGTTTTCCGAACGAGTGCATCGCCCGAGATGTCATATATTGGATATCCTCAGCTACGCCTGACATAGGCATGATGCGAGGTCGTCCACCGGAAGGCTGTGCAGGTCGTTGGGGTAACGAGCTATGAGCGATTTCAGCACCACCTACGCGAAACCATTGGCTGCGCCTCGGTCACTTTTTATATCAGCGGCCGCTTGTCTCGCCTTCGCACTCGCCTCCTGCGGGGGAGGCAGCCAGCAGTCTGCATCAACTGGATCAACTGCCTCGACGGGATCGACCGGCACTTCGGCGAGCGGTGGAACCGACTACTCGGTAGTAGCAAACTGGGTGTGCCGTCCTGGCGCGGACGCTGTCTGCACCGAAGGACTCGACGCGAATATCGAGAACGCCAATGGGAGCACGACGTCACAGCCGTTTACGCCGGCGGCTGATCCGTCCATCGACTGTTTCTACGTCTACCCCACGGTATCTCAAGAGCAAACGTATTATGCCGATCTCACGGACAGCCCCGCGATCCAGACCATAACACAAGCGCAAGTGGGCCGACTTTCTTCGCTATGTCGAGTTTTTGCGCCGATTTATCGTCAAGTAACTTCGTACGGCCTGAACCACCCGTCATCCGCTACACAACCCAATTTGGCCATGCTCGATGTGCAGGCCGCTTGGAATTACTACTTGCAAAATGACAACCAGGGCCGAGGCGTCGTTATCATCGGACATAGCCAAGGGACAATTCTGTTGCAGCAATTGATTGCCGCCAGCATTGACGGCACCGCCACCCAGGCGCTGCTCGTATCGGCCTTTCTACCGGGCAACCCGTCCCTTGGGGTACCTCCGGGAGGCGTCGTTGGAGGCACGTTCGCCCATATCCCGACGTGCTCTGATGCCGCACAGACGGGCTGTGTTTATGTGTGGGCAAGTTACCTCGCCGGCGACACTTCGGCGCCTCCGCTGTTCGGTGGAGCACGCTCCGATGGTCTCGTCAGCGCTTGCGTCAGCCCTTCGGCTCCCGCGGGCGGGTCCGCCATGCTCAAGTTCTACCATACGAATAGCAATCCGCCTTGGGTCGAGGCGCTAGGACAGATTTCCGGCGTGTGCCAGGCAGCTTCGTCGGGAGCCAACATATTCGTCGTCACCGTGGAACCCGGGACTTTCGCCGCCGCCGACACCGCGATTTTGAAGGCCGCTGAAGTTGCGCCCGGCTGGGGAGTTCATCCGCAGGACATCGCGCTGGTTCAAGGCAACATTTTGGATGTTCTTAATGCTGAGATACTGACCTGGCAGGCCAACCACTGACGTTAGCTCGCTAGTCTGCGGACACCTGACACGACTTCGCTGTAAATGACTTCGACCAACTCGAGGGTTTGGCCATGGGAACGACAATCTCCTTCAATCGTCCTGACGGAAAAAAAGTAGACGGCTATCTTGCCGAAGCTGCAGCTGTTCGCAACGCTCCTGGGATTGTGGTCATCCAGGAATGGTGGGGCGTCAACGAGCAGATCCGTGGCGTCGCCGAGCGCTTGGCCACTGCCGGCTACCGCGCCCTCGTGCCCGACCTTTACCGCGGCAAGTCCACCGTCGAGGCCGAAGAGGCGCACCACCTGATGACGGGCTTAAATTTTGGCGATGCAGCGTCTCAAGATATCCGGGGCGCCGTGCAATTCCTAAAAGCGCGTAGCAACAAGGTCGGCGTAACCGGCTTTTGCATGGGAGGCGCGCTGACGCTGCTGGCCGCGTGCATGGCGCCGGAGATCGACGCGAGCGTCGTCTGGTACGGCTGTCCGCCACTCGAGTTCATCGACGCGACCAAGATCAAGGCACCTCTGCAGGGGCATTGGGCCACGCAGGACGAGTTTTTCAAGATCGCCACCGTTGATCAGCTTGAGGAGAAGCTGCGCGCAGCGAATGTGACGTATGACTTCCATCGCTATCTCGCGCACCACGCGTTTGCCAATGAGACTGCTGTCGGGCCGCACCGTATCCCCCAGACCCAATACGACGCCGCCTGGTCACAACAGGCGTGGGATCGCACCTTCAGATTCTTCGGCCGCGTGCTCGGTTAACCGGCCTGCTGGAGTAACGCGCGAGATGCGGAGCTGAAAGCGCAGACGAACCGTCGCTGATCAAAGACAATCTTCGCCAGCAAGTGGGTTATTTCCTACGCCAGTCTCGGGAAGTAGCTGGCTGCGTCTTGGCTGATTTTGGACAAAACTGCGCCCGAAGCCCAAGAGAGTGCCCAATAAGCGTCGACACCAATATACGGTGGCGCAAACCAGTTATGTCAATAGCAGGAAGTTCATCATGACTACGAACACCGTCATTGCTGCCGTTCTCTTGATTGCTCTTGTGATCAGCGCCGTCGCTTGGTTTGTCACGCGACAGCAACGATCTGTGAAGCTCAAACAGAATTTCGGCCCGGAATACGACCTGACGGTTTCTGAGTTCCGGCCCAGAATACGACCTGACGGTTTCTGAAATCGGCAGCGAACGAAGGGGCGCAGATCCGATCCTCGACCGCTCTACTCGCCGCCCAATTTGATCTCCAAATCGTTGACGACGCGCTTCACTCCAGAAATCCGCCTGCTGATGCGCATCGCATTCCGCAAATCCCAATCATCGAATATGATTCCGTGCAATGTCGCAACCCCATTTTGGATGGTGACCGACACGTGTTCGCTATTAAAGTAAGGATCCGCTGCAAGCGCTATCTCCACTTGTCGTTGTAGCTTCGCGTCCGCCACGGGGTCGATTTGCCTTTTCCCCCTGACGACAACTTCATCGATCCCACCATTTGCGTAAGCCGTTATCCTCTGCGCATGGGCAGATGTCCAACCGACGCAACCTGCGAGCACGGCTACGACCAGACTTACCAAATAATTCCTCATCGACTCGGTCAACCTTATTAACGCATAACCCACCAGCCGCATCGGGCGCCCCGATGCCACGCCGTCCATCGCTAGTCTACCGGCGCCGTTTCGCTACGCTGTCCTGCTCCGCTCACGGACCAGCCGACACTTCCTGTGTCGGCGTTCGCCACAGTGTAGCTCACCCATGTGCCGTCGTTAGGTCGGTTCGACGAGATTACATTTAAGTAAACTTCTTTATTGCAGCGTCCCCGACACAATTCTCCCCGACTTATCCATCCTCTTGCCACAGTGAGGACACAGCCATTGGCTCCGAAGCGTTGGGGACTCAAAGATCGAAAGCCGACGCAGAGACATCGGCGTGCGACAGCTAGCACAATGACCTGATTTTTTATTGATCCGAGGTGGCCGCCGAAGACCCGCCAGCACGACACCGAGCGCGACCAAAGCAACGATGAGAGCTAGAAACAGCCAAATGATGCCCTCCATGACTTAAGCCCCCTCCCTGTCTATTTACGGCGCATTGTAATCTTTTTCATATGTCATGAACGAGCATCGATCGGGTTATCATCGTTCGCTGCATCGCATCGAAGTGCGGGACGGCAGAGCGCCGCTACAGCCTGTGGAGTCAAATTAGGCGTGAGTGAGTCCTGTGACATCGGCGAATAAACAGCGGCGTTCTAAGCGCGCGCGACGCAAGTTCATACCTGCTGGCCTTTGGTCGCGCGGAATGTTCGCGACGCTAGGAGCCCAGTTTCTCTCTGCTTTTGGGGACAACGCGCTTTTATTTGCAGCGCTCGCGCTCGTCCGAAAGGAGAGCTATCCCGCTTGGAGCGGGCCGCTTCTCCAAGCTTTTTTCGTGGGCGCATACATACTGCTCGCGCCTTTTGTCGGCGTGTTCGCCGATGCGCGTCCTAAAGGGCGTGTCATGCTTTATGCCAATACGGTTAAGTTTGCCGGGGCGTTGGGTATGTGCCTGCATGTGAATCCGTTTTTAAGCTACGCGCTCGTGGGTGCCGGCGCGGCAGCCAACTCGCCCGCCAAGTACGGAATCTTGGGCGAACTGGTGACGCCGGCGAAATTGGTCAAAGCCAACAGCCTGCTGGAGGCCTCGACGATTGCGGCAATATTACTGGGCGCAATCGCGGGCGGGACACTGACGGATTGGAGCATTGAAGGCGCGCTGGCGGTGATCACCGGCTGCTATGCAGCCTCAGCGTTGAGCGCAATTCTCGTTCCACGCATTAAGAAGAGTGCGGTCCGGGCGATTGACTATTCCGTTGTTTCAAACGTTAAATTGTTTGCCTTACAGACCCGCTCACTCTTAAAGAGCTCAAACGCGCGACTGGCAGTGATCGGAACGGCCCTCTTCTGGGGCGCAGGAGCGGCGCTTCGCTTCCTCGTCATCGCCTGGGTGCCGGTAGCGCTCAAGGTAACCAATAATCGATTGCCAGGTTTTCTCACAGGCATGGTGGCCGCCGGTATTGTGGTGGGCGCCGCGCTTGCGGCTCGTTTCGTGCGACTCCAATACGTTCATCGAGCGCTTCCGGCCGGCATTCTGATCGGAGTAGGTGTGTGTCTATTGCCGCTTGTTACAACGCGGCCTCTCGCATTTGCCGTGATGGCTTTCGTAGGTTTGTGCAGCGGATTTTTCGTTGTACCGCTCGATGCTCTCTTGCAAAGAGAAGGCGAGAGCGGGGTCGGAGCGGGGTCGGCGATTGCGATTCAAAACATGTTCGAGAACTTAAGCATGCTTGCACTGGTGAGCGGCTACACAGCGGCTGTATTCCTCAGCGTACCCGTAAACGACATCGCGATCGGCGTCGGTGCCTTCATCGCGCTGTCGATGGCAACCCTGACCTTGACGCGCCGCAAATTCAAGGCCGCACGGTGATTCTCGTCGCGCTTTCTGGTCGCGCCTAATGCCGTCTCAAGTCGATACTAGAGCTCCCGCTTCATCGGAAGCACCGACAACAACCTGACCTTCATTTTCTGCCACACATTTCGTGCAGGTTCAGTGTCACGATGGACTACCACGCCCGCTTCCTGGGTCGTCCAGATGAGATGCTGCTTGCCGGTCGCGCCATCGCTTAAGGTAACGGCGTATGAGTTATCGAGTTGCGTCAGGGCATCGAACCGAATCGCTATGTCCCCGGACAATTCTGGACTCGCTATCAACAAACCGATCTCGGTGTTCAAGCGTTTGGAGCGCTGATCGAAGTTCATGGAACCAACGAATGCGGTTTTTCGATCGAAAACATATATTTTCGCATGTAAAGCGTAATTGCCATGCCGAGAAATGGCCTTACCCTGTCCGCTACCCCGCGCGCTTCCCAGCATTGCACGCACCTCGTGCAGCTCCACGCCCTCTTGCAGCAATTGCCGCCGGTAATGCATATAACCAGACTGCGCCTCTGCGCTCGGAGCTGACTCCAACGAGTTGGTCAATATTCGCACACGAGCATGGCGCTCGCGCGCACCCGCTAGCAGCGCCAATTCATCGGGGGATGGAACGAAGTAGGGCGTGACCATTAGTAGCTCGATGGAGACACTGTTTGCTTGTTCCGCTATGGCGTTGTAGATCAACCTTCCCGGCGCATCACCTTTGCCGACGTCTCTCTTGTCGGGGCTGTCGTACACCAATTTCACAGGCGCCCAATGCAAGGGCGCATGACCCGACATAATGTCCGCAAACGCTGGCTTGGGCGCAACTTGCGCGTTATCCGGCGGCACGCGATTGAGTCGTTCCCGGTATTCAGCGAGTGCCGCCAGGTAACGCGATAAGGCTGCTTCAGAGGCATCGAGCTTGTCGACCGTTTGGGCAGGAATGGCGATAGGACTGTTCCAAAACTCATCGAACACGTCCGATAGCCGCGAGACGATTGGGCCGGCGACCACAACATCATCATCGCCGAACTGTGAACCAGGATCGATCTGGAAATACTGGTTGCCAATATTACGACCACCGATGATCGCCACCACATTGTCGGCGACCAGGAGTTTATTGTGCATTCGATAATCGACCCGCGCCTTGTCAAACAAGAACTCGGCGCCGCGACGGATCTTATTATGACCGCGGTATCTGAGCGGATTGTAGATGCGCACCTCGAAGCCGGAATGCGCGGACAACGAGAGGATTTTCTCATCGCCCGCCACGGTCTCCCCATCGTCGAGGAGTAGGCGTACGCGCACGCCGCGATCCGCCGCCCGCAACAAGGCTTGGGCGACCAGGTTTCCCGACTCGTCGGCGCGGAATATGTAGTACTGGAGGTCGAGCGAACGTTGAGCGGCATCGATCATTTCGATGCGCTCCGTCAGACCTTCGATTCCAGCCGACACCATTCGAAAACCGGAATCGCTGCCGTGACTCGTTGCCATCGGCTGAAAGACTTTACCTAGCCGGCTCTCATGTGACGGAGCCAATGCTGTTGTAACGGTTTTGGATTGAGTGGCTGCGGGCGGTAATGACGCACATCCGGCCATGCCCAGTGGTACTAGCAACGCTATCGAGGAAAATAGCGGAAGGCGTTTCGGACAGTAATTCGGCATTGTGAGCTTCACAAGTTAGCGCACATCGGGGCGACCTACGGACTATCCGACCGC
>Ga0224547_1000123_pt1 | contig 13783 bp, 16 predicted proteins | sample 714P21014metaG_FD_179908 | JGI IMG/M metagenome (GOLD analysis project Ga0224547, IMG submission 179908) | Peat soil microbial communities from Stordalen Mire, Sweden - 717 P2 10-14 | ecosystem: Environmental > Terrestrial > Soil > Wetlands > Peat | place: Sweden: Norrbotten County, Stordalen...
TCATGCGGCTTGGGGTCCTCGCATCGCTCAGGGTAAGGAAACTCTCTACAAGGATGCGATCGCGGGCAAGGGCAGCATGCCGCCCAAGGGTGGTACGACCTGGCCGGACGCGACCATTCGCATGGCCGTCGACTACATGATATCGCTGAACAAATAGCACGGCTGAGCAAATAGCACGGCTGAGCAAAGCGCCGCGCTCACTTCCCCGTGAGTGTCCATAACGAACTGATTGTGCGGATTCTTGCGCGGATGCTGGTGCGGATGCTTGTGCGGACTCAAGCCTACGGTGGGGCGAGTTTCGCTTCGAGATCTTTCAGACGCCCTTCCAAGGCGGTTAGCTTTTCTCGAGTACGCTCCAAAATCGCGGCTTGTACGTCGAAATCTTGTCGCGTGACCAGATCGAGCTTGGCCAGCTGAGCTTGCAGCACGGCTTTGAAATTGCTCTCCAAATCGCGGCCGAAAGCACGCAGCGACTCGGGCACCGAGTCGGCCAGGCGTTTTGCCAGATCGTCCAAGCCGTTCGAATTGATAAAGCTCATTCTTACCTCCCCGCACCCGGTTAACGCATGAATGGCACTCGTGTGCGCCAGATGGGTGCAATGCTTCGCCCGGTCGCGGTGTAACCCGTTGATTCATCGTCCGTCGGCCGTGGCACGAAAACTGCAATATTCGAGATCAATACTACGCGGAAGTGATAACGGAGGCGGTCTGATTTACAGGTGAAAGCGGGGATAAATGCATGAAGCTGATCACCGCCGTCATCAAACCCTTCAAGCTGGACGAGGTCCGGCAAGCGGTTGCCGACATAGGTATTCAAGGCGTCACAGTGACCGAAGTACACGGGTACGGAGGCCAACCCGGACACATGGAGATTTATCGAGGCGCGCAGTACCGCATCGATTTTCTGCCGAAGGCAAAGATCGAGCTGGCAGTAGACGATTCGATCGCTGAGCAAGTGATGGAAGCGGTTTGCAATGTAGCCAGGACCGGCCATGCCGGGGACGGAAAAGTGTGGATATTCGAATTGGAGCAGGCGTTGCGGGTGCGGACAGGTGAAACCGGCCCGGACGCCATTTGACTGGAACCTCGCCTAAGGTAAGGGCGAAGCCAAACTTTCAGACGATTTAGGAGCATCTCGCGCCGGCAAGCCAGCCAACTCCCCCGTCGGTGCGATATCCCGGCGGCGCGGGTTCCTTTAAGGGCCCGCGCCGTTTTTTATATACACGCGCCCGACGCAAGACGCTTGGCGTTTATACATCAGAAGATTTCCATACGTCATGCTGTGCCGCAGCAATTCTCTTTTGAATTCCGCTGCTAAACTGCCTGTTCCTACGGACCTGGAGCCCCTTTGCATGAAAATGGTCATTGCCATCATCAAACCCTTCAAGCTTGACGATGTGCGTGCCGCCCTCGCAGAAGTGGGGATTCAGGGCATTACCGTGACAGAGGTCAAAGGCTTTGGGCGCCAAAAGGGCCACACTGAGCTCTATCGGGGGGCGGAATACGTCGTTGATTTTCTGCCCAAAGTAAAGCTCGAGCTGGCCGTCGATGACGAACAAGTCGATCGGGTGGTGGAAGCTATTATTGAAACAGCGCGCACGGGTAAAATTGGTGACGGCAAGATTTTTGTTTCCGATCTCGGTCAAGCGGTGCGCATTCGCACCGGCGAAGCTGGCTCGCGTGCCCTATAGCCATCAAGCGAGGATTGGACGATGAAACGCCTTTTACTTTTCGCTGCATTGATCGCGTGGTCGGGCATGGCCTCCGCCGTGGTCTACAAGTGGACCGACGCGCAGGGCAAGGTGCAATACGGCGATCGGCCGCCGGATGGCGTGCACGCGGTGGTGGTCGAATTGTTGGGCACTCATGCAGCCAGTGCGCGAGTCGCTGCGCCCAGCACCGCTCAATCGGCGCCGACGGCCAAAGTCGCTGCCGCCCCCACACCCAAAGAACTGGACGACAAGAAGGCCGTGGATCAGGACGTCGCGCAAACCCGGGACAAGCAATGTATTGATGCGCAGGATCGCTATAAGAAACTCATTGAAGGTCGGCATATCTATAAAACCGGCCCCGATGGCGAACGCCAATTCATGACTTCCGAAGAAATCGATACCGAGCGGCTCAACGCCAAGCGTGACATCGACAATATTTGCAATAGCTCGACTTAAACTAAAGGCGAGGGTTCAAGCGGCGCTCGGCGCTGTACGGTCCCCTTATTGCCCTCCCTCCTTCTGACCCGCGCTTTGCCGCGCAACGCGCAAAGCCTTAGGCTACGGATCTTTAGAATCTGACCTAAGGACATGCACATGCAAACGGGCTTCGTTGGATTGGGTGCCATGGGCGCAAATATGGCACGCAATCTTCACCGCGCCGGCTTACTCACCGGCGTATGGAATCGCACACCTGAGAAAGCCAAGGCGCTCGCCGAGGAACTGAAGGTTCACGCGTTCGCGAGTTTGGCGGAACTCGCCGGCAACTGCGAAGCGGTGGTGATCTGCGTGTCTGCCGACAAGGATTTGCGCGAGGTCGTTGCTGGCCTGGAACCGGGCTTGAGCCCGAACATGATCGTCATGGATTGTTCCACCGTGGGAAAAGATACCGTGCGCGACATCCATGCGCAGCTTGCCTCCATCGGTGTCGGCTTTCTCGACTGCCCTGTCAGCGGCGGCGTCGAAGGCGCGAGGACGGCATCGCTCGCCATCATGTGCGGCGGTGATGAGGCCGTGTTCGATCGTGCGCAACCGATTTTGGAGAAACTCGGCAAGGCCGTGGCGCACATGGGCGGCAGCGGCTCGGGCCAGGTGACCAAAGCCTCCAACCAAATCATGTGCGCGGGCATCATCCAAGCCGTGGGCGAAGCCATGGCGTTTGCCCATGAGGAAGGCGTCGACCTGAAAAAGGTGATCGATGTTTTGGGCAAGGGCGCGGGCTCGAGCTGGTACTTCGTCAATCGCGCGCCCTTCATGGCGAACAACAGCTTCCCGGCGGGGTTCCGCGTGCGGCTGCACGACAAGGACCTGCGCATTTGCCGCGCCATGGCGGCCAAGCACGGCGGCGTGCTACCGGTGGTCGAGTCGACCATCGAACAGTACGAACAATTGATCGCTCAAGGGTTCGGCGATGAAGACATCTCGGCAATCTATCGCCTGAAGTCCAAACTGTTTCCCGAGAAGCCCGAGTCGATGTGACCCCGCCATTACGCATCGCCACGCGCAAAAGTCAGCTGGCGCTATGGCAGGCGGAACATGTGGCCAAGCTGTTGCGCGAAGCACACCCAGGCCTGCAAATAGAACTGGTACCGCTTCTGACCCAGGGCGATCGCATCCAAGATCGGTCCTTGGCCGCCATCGGCGGCAAAGGCTTATTTATAAAGGAACTCGAAGTCGCGATCGAGGATCTACGCGCCGATATCGCCGTGCACTCGATGAAGGACGTGCCGGCCGATCTCCCCAACGGGCTGACCATCGGTGCGGTTCTGAAGCGCGCGGATCCGCGCGATGCGCTGGTGACGACATCAGGCATCGCGCGTCTCGAAGACTTGAGTCAGGGCGCGATCGTGGGCACATCGAGCCTGCGCCGGCAAGCGCAGCTCTACGCCTTGCGTCCGGACTTAAAGATTGAATCGTTGCGCGGCAACGTGGATACGAGAATTCGCAAGCTCGACGCGGGCGGCATGGATGCCATCGTGCTGGCATGCGCAGGGTTGGTTCGCTTAGGTCTGGAGTCGCGCATCACCGCGCGGCTCGATCCGAAGGTTTGCCTGCCCGCCGTAAGCCAGGGTGTGATCGGCATTGAGTGCCGGCGCAGTGATGCGCGCACTGTCCAATTGCTGCAGGCTCTCGAAGATGCGCCGACTCGCGTAGGGTTGGATGCCGAGCGCGCCTTCGCGGCGCGCTTAGGGGGAAGCTGTCAATCACCCATCGCCGCCTATGCCGAACTCGACGCGGATCGGATCACGCTGCGTGGGTTAGTGGCCGAGCCGGATGGTTCGCGTCTGCTGCGCGATACCGAGTCGGGCGGCGCCGATAATCCGGCCGCGCTGGGCCGGCAATTGGCCGAGCGCATGCTGGCAGCCGGCGCGGGAGCCTTACTCGAGCGCTTGCGCGCGAGTAAGGAGCCTGTCTGAGTATTCTTAGGACGGGCTCCTTGCCGCACCCGCCCCTCCACGGAGTTGGCGTGCTCGTCACCAGACCCGAATTGCAGGCGATGCCCCTATGCCGCCTGCTGGAAGCGCAGGGCGCGAGCACCCTGCGCCTGGCGGCAGTGGAAATCAAAGCACTGGGAGACCGGCGCGCCCTGGCGGCGCAGCTCGGCACTTTGGAAAATTTTGATGTGATCATTTTCACCAGCGCCAACGCAGTCCGGTTCGGCGCCTCATTCCTCGAGCAGAAACGCGATCTCACGCTCGCGGCCGTGGGCCCCGCGACGGCGCGCGCCTTGAACCAAGCTGGCTACCGCGTGGCTATACAGCCCAGCGGATCCTTCGACACGGAAGGGTTGCTCATGCACCCCAGGCTCGAACATGTCGCGGGCCACCGCATATTGATGATCAAGGGAGTCGATGGCCGGCAACTGCTCCAACAAGAACTCGCGCGGCGCGGCGCGACGGTGCTGAGCGCCGATGTCTATGAACGTGCGCCGGCTCACCCGAGCGCGGCCGCGCTGGCGGCGGTGCACGAACGATTTGCCGCGGGAGAAATGCATGTGATCACCGCGAGCAGCCTGGAAGTCGGGCGAAATTTGCTCGATATGGCGACGCCCGAATTGCGCGGCGAGTTCGAACGCGTGCATTGGCTGGTGCCCGGCGAGCGTATTGCCGCGGGCTTGCGCGAACTGGGAATACAAGCTCCGCTGCTGCGGGCGGAGTCGGCCGAGGATCAGGATTTGGTGACGGCGCTCATTCGCTGGCGCTCGAGCGTGTCGGCAGCGTAGTCGAAGGAGTCGAAGTACAAGCGGCATGACGAGGCTCCGCGTGCTGCGTATTCGCGCTGCAACGCCGCGATCATCGCCGGCGGTCCGGCGGCGTAGACTTCGCAGGATTCGAGATCTGCGAGTCCCACGAATGCGGCCTCATGCACCCAGCCGGTGAGTCCGCGCCATGACGCGTTGGGTTCCGAAAGCACCGGCGCATAGCTGAATGAAGCGGCGCGGCGGCTCAGGGCGTCAAGAGTCGCCCGCGCATACAGATCCTGCTCGCCGCGCACTCCCCAAAAGAGCCGCATGTCTCGGTCGATGCCGTTCTCGATGACATGCTTAAGAATGCTCAAGAGCGGCGCAATCCCGGTACCGCCGCCGATCAGCAGCATGGGCGGCGCCAGTCCCAAGTGTGGGCGGTACACAAATTTTCCCAAAGGGCCTTCGATCGCGAGCAACGAACTCTGCATGCCGTCGTGGAATAACCGATCGGTGAACTCTCCGCCCGGGACGCGCCGCACATGCAGCTCCAGCGGCCGCGCATCATGGGGCGGCGAGGCGATGGAGAAGCTGCGGCGCCTTCCACCCGGCAACAGAATATCGATGTACTGGCCGGGCTCGAAGCTGAACTCTTCGGCAATGGGCAGACGCAGGAACAAACCCATGACATCGTGCGACAAGGGAACTGCGCGCTCGATGCGGCAGGGCAAGCGCTTTGGTGTGCCCGCTTCGGCGGCTCGCATGTCAAAAGTCTCGATCGTGAGGTCGGTGCGCGCGCGCGCCTGGCACAGCAGGATCATGCCCTCGGCGATCTCGGCATCGGAGAGACCGAGCGGTGCTCCATGGGGATAGTGAATTTCACCGCGCAGCAGCCGCGCCTTGCAGGCGCCGCAATTGCCGCCTTTGCAGCTGTGCGGCAAATTAAGTTTAGCGTGCGCCGCTGCGTCGAGCAGCGGCTGATCGGCCGCGGCCTCAAAGCTGCCGCCGGAAGATCTGGCGCCGGGGTTGAATAAGCTGATGAGCACGGTGTCACGCGGCCGCGTGAGCTAGGACCCTTAAGCGCTGCGCGCTAGACGCTAGGCTGGCTGCGCTTGCTGTCGAGCCACTCAGCGATCGGCTCCCATTGCTTCCAATCAGGCCACGCGAGATATTCGGGCAGTTCCAGTACTCCCATGCCCCTCGAGTAGGCGCGCACATAGTTTTGCGCCTCACGCAGATGGCCTAAGTAGGGAACTTTGAGCTTGCCTAAGTACTGGTCCAATTCCTCATACACCAAGGTGTATTCGCGCACACGATTGGCGAGAACCGCCAGGCGCGCCTGCTTGCGCGATACCTTGCCGATTTCCAGCAATTCGGCCATGAAGTGTCCGCACGCCTTCATGTCGATGCCGGAGGGCAGCACCGGCACGATGATGGTTTCGGCGCGCCGCACCAGTTCGTTGAGTTCGGTGCCGTGAACTCGCGCCGGCGCGTCGATCACCAGGATGTCGGTATTGCGCGGTACGCTGCGCAAACCGTCCTCGAACGCGGCCGCTCCGCTGATCGCCGGCAAATCCGCCGACCGCATGGCGAGCCAGTCGAGACTGGAACGCTGCGGGTCATAGTCCGCGATGCAGACTTTGTGCCCGTCGCGGGCGAAGAATACCGCGATGTTCGTGCTGAGCGTGCTCTTGCCGCATCCGCCCTTCGCATTCAATACCATGACGTGGCGCATAATCCCCCGGTTTTGTTGTGCGCGTAAGGTAGAACGTTAAGCGCGCTTTGCGCAACCCCCGAGCGGAAATTTGCCGCATCGGCTATGCTCGCCGGTATGCGCATCGAGTTTCTGAAGATGCAAGGCTTGGGCAACGATTTCCTGGTGTTCGACGCCGCCGCCATCGCCGCTCACACTAATCTCGATGAATGGACGCTTCGCGCCCTGGCGGATCGTCACACGGGTGTGGGATTTGATCAGGCACTGATGCTGGAAACGCCGCGCGATACCGCGAGCCGGGTGTTCTACCGAGTATTCAATTCCGACGGCACCGAGGTCGAACAGTGCGGCAACGGCGCGCGCTGTATCGCGGCGCTACTGTATGCGCGTGCGCCGGAGTTGGGCCGCGATCTCGTCATGGGCAGCCGCGGCGGCAGAGTGCGTGCGCGCGTCAGAGATGACGGACTGGTGTCGGTGGACATGGGCATGCCGGCGCTTGAAGAGCCGCTCACCTTCTCGTTGAGTGTCGAGGGCAAGGAAGTGCAGATGAGCGCGCTTTCCCTCGGCAACCCGCATGTGGTGATGCGCGTGCCCGATGTGAAAACGGCCCCGGTCGAGCAGTTTGGGCCTAGTATCGAGCGGCACCCGCGTTTTCCCAATCGCACCAATGTGGGCTTTATGCAGATCGTCAGCCGCAGTCATATTTTGTTGCGCGTGTTCGAGCGCGGGGTGGGTGAAACCCTGGCCTGCGGCACGGGTGCGTGCGCGGCCGTTGCCGTCGGCCGGCAGCTGGGCGCGCTGGACGGAGAAGTGCGAGTGGATTTGCCGGGCGGTACGGCGACGGTTTCTTGGGAAGGCCCGGGTCAGCATATTTGGCTGACAGGGCCTGCCACCACGGTTTTCACAGGTTCTATCGATTTAACGCGATTCACGGGAGCCAAACAATGACGACGAGTCACGCGCGCGGGATCAAGCACGAAGTTCTCAATGACAACAGTGTCGCGGACTATTTGCAGACCTATCCGGATTTCTTCGAACGAAACTCACAGCTGCTGACCAAGCTGCGCCTGCCGCATGTGCGCGACATCGCGGCCACCGTCAGCTTGGTCGAGCGCCAAGTCGAAGTGCTGCGCGAGCGCAATCAGTCGCTCGAGCGCAAGCTCAAGGAACTGGTTGATGTGGCGCGAGCCAATGACGCCCTGGCGGACCGCATTCATCGCCTGAGCCAGCGCCTGATTCGCGCCAACACCTTGCCGGAATCGATCAGCGCGGTTGAGACCTCGCTGCGAGAGGATTTTGACGCGATGAATTCAGTCATGGTGCTGTTCCTCGAGGAAGCGCGCGCGCTGGAACCGGACTTGGGCCGATTCTTGCGCATCGCGAGTCCGGTTGATGAGGACATGAAGACTTTTGAATCCTTATTGACGTCGGGTAAGCCGCGTTGCGGGCAAGTCCGCGATGCACAGCGCGACTATCTGTTCGGCAAGGATTCCGTCGCGATCGGCTCCGTGGCGCTCACGCCGCTGGGGCAAAAAGGCGCGCTCGGCATCCTGGCGATCGGCGCCAGCGACGCGGAGCGCTTCCATCCGGGCATGAGCACCGAATTCTTGTTGCGCATCGGCGAGCTCGTGACTTACGCATTGATGCGCTGAAGGCACAAGGGTGGGGCCCTCTGAGCGCGAGTGGATGGCGCGTTTTCTATCTCATCTTAACTTCGAGCGGCGCCTGAGCAGCCATACGGTGTCGGCCTATCGGCATGATTTGCTCACGCTGACGGCGTTTTGCGAACGCCGCGACGTGAAGCGCTGGGGCGCCTTAAATAATTTTCAGGTTCGCGCCTTTGCGGCCGGCGAGCACGCCGGCGGCATTGCACCGCGCAGCATCCAGCGGCGCTTGTCGGCGGCGCGTACGTTTTACGAATACCTCATGCGCGAAGGCGTCGTAAAAAATAATCCTGCGCTCGATGTGCGCGCGCCGAAAACCAAGAAGCGCTTGCCGGCTACCTTGGACGCCGATCAAATGGGCCGGCTGCTGGACTTTCGAGTGGACGACACCCTCTCGGCGCGCGACAAAGCCATGATGGAACTGTTCTACTCATCGGGCTTGAGACTGAGCGAGCTGGTGGGGTTGGACGTATCGGCCGTGGACCTTCAAGACCGGACGGTGCGGGTGCTCGGCAAGGGTCATAAGACGCGGATCGTCCCTGTTGGCCGCCACGCCATCGCTGCCTTGAAAAACTGGTTGACGCAGCGTGCCTTGACCCTGAAGAAGCCGAGCGCAGCTTCGCGGCACTCAGGTCCAATGTTTGTGGGAAAGACGGGGCGGCCTCTGTCGGTTCGAGCGGTGCAACTGCGGGTGGGCACCTGGGCCAAACGCCAGGGCCTGACCATGCACGTGCACCCGCATATGTTTCGCCATTCCTTTGCGACGCATCTGTTGGAATCCAGCGGGGATTTGCGCGGCGTGCAGGAATTGCTGGGTCATGCCGACATCAGCACCACTCAGGTCTATACGCACTTGGATTTTCAGCATCTGGCCAGCGTCTACGACGCTGCCCATCCTCGAGCGCGGCGCCGGCCACGCACGGCTTGAAAGGCGTGTGAACGGCCCCACCTACACAAGCTTCATATGAATCACGATCCCGATCGCATCTACGGCACCACCATTCTGGCGGTACGCCGCAACGGCCGCGTCGCGGTCGGCGGCGATGGCCAAGTCACGCTGGCACAAACGGTCATGAAGTCCAACGCCCGCAAGGTCCGCCGCCTGTACGGCAACAAGGTGTTGGCCGGATTTGCCGGCGGCACGGCGGACGCATTTACCTTGTTCGAGCGCTTCGAGGGCAAGCTGGAGAAATTCGGCAACCTGACCCGCGCGGCCATCGAACTGGCCAAGGACTGGCGCAGTGATCGCAGCCTGCGGCGTCTGGAAGCGCTGCTCTGCGTGGCGGATGCCGATAGCACGTATGTCATCTCGGGCACCGGCGATGTCATCGAACCGGAGCATGACCTGATCGCCATTGGTTCGGGTGGTGGCTTTGCGCAGGCGGCGGCCCTGGCCTTTATGCAAGGCGACCTTCCGGCGCGCGACATCGTCGAGCGCTCGCTGAACATTGCGGCGGACATCTGCATCTACACCAACCGCAATCTGACGATTGAGGAACTATAGTAGGAAGCCTAGATGTCGCAGATGACCCCGCGGGAAATCGTCGAGGAACTCGACAAGCACATCGTCGGCCAAAAGGCCGCGAAACGCGCGGTGGCGATTGCCTTGCGCAATCGCTGGCGGCGCCAGCAGGTCGCCGAATCGTTGCGGCCGGAAATCACGCCAAAAAACATCCTCATGATCGGTCCGACCGGCGTCGGCAAAACCGAGATCGCGCGCCGGCTGGCCCGGCTCGCCAAGGCGCCGTTTATCAAGGTTGAGGCGACCAAATTCACGGAAGTGGGCTATGTTGGGCGCGAAGTTGACTCGATCGTCCGCGATCTTGTCGAGATCTCCGTCAAAATGACCCGCGAAGAGGAAATGGCCAAGGTACGACATCGCGCCGCCGACAGTGCCGAGGATCGCGTCCTGGACATTCTATTGCCGAGACCTTCGGCGGGATTCACGGGCGATGCGGGAGCGAAAGACAACGACACGCGGCAGCGCTTTCGCAAAATGCTGCGCGAGGGCCAGCTGGATGATCGCGAGATCGAAATCGAAGTTCGGGCCATGCCGGTCGGGGTAGAAATCATGGCGCCTCCCGGCATGGAGGAAATGACCCAGCAGTTGCAGGGCATGTTCCAGAATTTGGGCGGCGGCCGCACGCGCCCGCGCAAACTCAAGATCAAGGAAGCTTTGAAGCTCATCGTCGACGAGGAAGCGGCGAAGATGATCAATGAAGAAGAATTGAAACTGCGCGCCGTCGAGAATGCCGAGCAAAACGGCATCGTGTTCATCGACGAAATCGACAAGATCGCGCGCCGCCAGGAGACCATGGGCGCGGACGTGTCGCGCGAAGGCGTGCAGCGCGATCTGCTGCCCTTGGTGGAGGGCTGCACGGTGAACACCAAGTACGGCACCGTAAAGACCGATCATGTTTTGTTCATCGCGTCCGGTGCCTTTCACATGTCGAAGCCTTCGGATCTGATCCCTGAATTGCAGGGCCGCCTGCCCATCCGTGTTGAACTTGAGCCCTTGGTGGTCGGGGACTTCGTGCGCATCCTCACCGAGCCCGATGCCTCTTTGTGCCGCCAGTACACGGCGCTGCTGGCGACCGAAGGTGTAACGCTGGAATTTGCAGACTCCGGGGTGCAGCGCCTCGCCGAAGTCGCCTTCGAGGTCAATGAACGCACCGAGAACATCGGCGCGCGGCGCTTGCACACCGTGATGGAGCGCTTGCTCGAAAGCGTGTCCTTCGATGCCGCGGATCGCAACGGCAGCCGCGTGCTCATCAATCGCGAATACGTCGAGGGCAATTTGGGCGAACTGGTGAAGGATCAGGATTTATCGCGGTACATCCTGTGAGTGCGCCGCCCGCGCCGCAGCCCACCGACATCAAGCTGCGCACTGGATCGCGGCTGCTCGAGGTGCAGTTCGACGATGGATCTCGTTTCGAGTTGCCCTTCGAGTACTTGCGGGTTTTTTCTCCCTCGGCCGAGGTAAGGGGCCATGGCGGCGGCGAAGGCACGTTGCAGCTTGCCAAGCAAAATGTGGGAATCAGCAGTATTGAACCGGTGGGAAACTACGCCCTGCGCCTGTTCTTCGACGATGGCCACAACACCGGCCTGTATTCCTGGAGCGTGCTCTACCGGCTGGGTGCCGAGCGGGAAGCGAATTGGTCGCGCTACCTAGAACGCTGCGCGGAACAGCAGAAATCAGGCAAATAGCGGCGATAAGCTTAAGCTGCTAGTCGGCTACAATGCGCCCTTACGATGTAAAGGGATCCCATGGCTGACTCCGATCGCACAGTGGACTTTGGCTTTGAACAGGTCGCGGCGGCCGATAAGGCCTCGCGCGTGCGCTCTGTATTTGAGAGTGTCGCCGACCGGTACGATGTCATGAATGACCTGATGTCGTTCGGCGCGCATCGGCTGTGGAAGCATTTCACCCTGTCGTTGACGGGCTTGCGCCCCGGGCACCGCGCCTTGGACGTTGCCGGGGGCACCGGCGACCTCGCCGCCGGATTGCTTCGCCAAGTGGGCAAGGCGGGACGTGTCGTGCTGTCGGATGTGAATCCGGCCATGCTGGAAATCGGCCGCGACCGCCTCCTCGATGCGGGGCACGTGGGCAATGTCGAATGCATCGTCGCCGATGCCGAGCGTCTGCCTTTCGAGGACAACGCCTTCCACTGCGTGACCATCGGCTTCGGCTTGCGCAACGTCACCGACAAGGCGGCGGCGCTCAAATCCATGCATAGAGTCCTCAAGCCCGGCGGTCAATTGTTGATCTTGGAGTTCTCGACGCCGGTGGCACCGGGCTTGAAGCCGCTTTATGACGCCTATTCTTTCAAGGTGCTGCCGCTACTGGGGCGCCTGGTTGCGCATGACGCCGACAGCTACCGCTATCTGGCGGAATCCATCCGCGTGCACCCCGATCAAGAGACCCTGCTCGAGATGTTGCGACACGCAGGGTTTGCCCAATCGCGCTATCACAACTTAAGCGGCGGCATCGTGGCCGTGCATCGCGGCTTCAAGATCTGATGCCCGCGACTTCCGCCTGGTTGGCATCGGCCGAAGCCGCGTTCAATCGAAACATCGCGGTGTCCGCCTACGCGGCGGCCCTGACCAAGCGCTTGGAGGGAACCAGTCTACAAGTCGAAGTCGATGGCATCACCCGCGTGCGGGCTCTGTGCTGCGCCGGCCGGCTGGCATTGTTGGCCGGCGATGACACGCCGGCGGATGCCGTCATTTCAGGATCCGCGCCGGCGCTGCTGCAAATGCTGCGAGGCGGCGGGGCCGCTTCTGCGCAAGTTAAATCATCCGTGCAAATTCGCGGCGACGCCGAAATCGCCAATTTGTATCGCGAGCTGTTTACGGCCGCGCGCCCGGACCTGGAAGAAGAACTGTCGCGCTGGGTGGGCGACCTGCCGGCACGGCATTTGTCCCAGCTGGCGAAGAGCGTGAGGACTTGGGCGCGTCGCGCCAGACGCACCGCCGGCGAAAATATCGCCGAATACCTGCAAGAAGAAGGCCGTGATCTCGTCACCAGGACTGAAATGGAGGAATTCCTGCGCGGCGTCGATACCGTTCGCGACGGCGTCGAGCGAATCGAGGCGCGGCTCAAGGGGCTGGAGCGGCGCGTGAAGAGCACCGGCGAATGAAGAGCACATCCTGATGCGCCTGCGAGTCCTTGCACGTCTGTTGCAAATACAGCGGGCGCTGGTGCGCCACCGGCTGGACGAGTTTGTGCGCGCGACCCACATGTACCGGCCGTTGCGCTATCTCTATTATTTCTCGCCGTGGACTTGGTTTGAGCGCCGCATCGGCGGCTCGCGCGCCGCGCGATTGCGCCTGGCTCTCGAGGAGTTGGGTCCGATATTCGTGAAATTCGGCCAGGCCCTCTCGACGCGCCGCGACCTGCTGCCCGTCGATGTCGCCGATGAATTGGCGAAACTGCAGGACAGGGTGCCGCCATTTTCCGGCTATATTGCCATCGCGATGATCGAGAAGACTTTCGGCAAGCCGCTCGAGGAAATATTCGGCAGCTTCGAACCCACCCCCCTCGCCGCGGCATCCATTGCGCAGGTGCATGCGGCCGTTTTAAAGAACGGCGATGAGGTCGTGGTCAAGGTACTGCGTCCGGGCATGCGCGAGGTCATCGATCTTGATCTCGAAGTATTGGACGCACTCGCCGAGCTCGCGGATGAGTATTGGGTCGAGGCGCGCCCCGTCAGGCCGATTGAAGTGGTGCGCGAGTATCGCAAGACCGTGACAGATGAATTGGACTTGATGCGCGAGGCCGGCAACGCTGCGCAATTGAAGCGCAATTTTGCCGGCTCGCCGCTACTGTACGTGCCGCAGATCCATTGGGATTATTGCCGCCAGAACGTCATGGTGATGGAGCGCATCCGCGGGGTCATCGTCAGCCAGGTCGAAGAATTGCGCGCGCGCGGCACGGACATCGCAAAGCTCGCCGAGAACGGCGTCGAGATATTCTTCACACAGGTGTTTCGTCACAATTTTTTTCATGCCA
>Ga0224547_1000126_pt1 | contig 13705 bp, 13 predicted proteins | sample 714P21014metaG_FD_179908 | JGI IMG/M metagenome (GOLD analysis project Ga0224547, IMG submission 179908) | Peat soil microbial communities from Stordalen Mire, Sweden - 717 P2 10-14 | ecosystem: Environmental > Terrestrial > Soil > Wetlands > Peat | place: Sweden: Norrbotten County, Stordalen...
ATAAAAATCATCGTGGCGGCACTGATGCCAAAAACTTTGAAATTCACCCAGACACTCTCAGCGAAATGGCGGGCAACATAAATATTGGCAACCGCCAGCAAGGCAAACCATGCGACCCATAGGGAGTTGACGAGCAGCCAGGTGCGCGTGGAGATTTTCAAGGGTTCATCGAAAACGGCCTCGAGCATGCGGCGCACCAGAGGCTGCCTGCCGACCACCATGCTGCCCAAGAACGCGATCGAGGTCAGCGCCAGCAGCACGGTCGGTTTCCACTGAATAAAACGCTTATCGTGCAGCAACAGAGTTGCGGTGCCCAGAACCAGCACGACCGCGGCGGTGATGATGTGCATGGTTTTGAATTTGCCCGTGCGCACCCGATTCACCACCAATAACAGCACGCAAGCGATCATCAGTGCCGCGGTGGCCCAGTAGATATCCAGGACCTTGAACGCGACGAAAAATACGATCAGGGGCGACCACTCGAGGAGTTGACTCATCCGGGTATCATAGCCGACGGGATGAGCATCTACCTGCAACTGCATCCGGTCTCCCCGCAGCGCCGCTATGTGCGCCAGGCGGTTGAAGCGTTGCGTCGCGGCGGGGTTATCGTGTATCCCACCGATTCCTGTTACGCGCTCGGCTGTCATATCGGCGATAAGGCCGCGCTCGAACGTATCCGCGACATTCGTCAAACGGACCGGAATCATCATTTTACGCTGGTGTGCCGTGATCTCGCGGATGTCGGCAAGTACGCGATGGTGGATAATTGGCAGTACCGGCTGCTGCGCGCACACACGCCTGGGCCGTACACCTTTCTGCTCAAGGCCTCGCGTGAGACCCCGCGCCGCTTGAAGCACGAACGGCGGGGCACCATCGGATTGCGCGTACCCGATCACCCGGTCACCGCGATGCTGCTGAGCGAGCTTAACGAACCGGTGATGAGTTCAACGCTGCTTCTGCCCGGCGAAGACTTGCCGCGCACCGATGCGAAGGACATATACGATAAGCTCGAGCACAGCGTCGATCTGGTGCTAGATGGCGGCAACTGCGGTCTGACGCCCACCTCCGTGATTGATTTGTCCGGCGACCACGCCATCGTGCTTCGCCAAGGTCGCGGTGATGTCAGCCCCTTTGCGGCAACGGTCACCGTATAATGCCGCGGCAATGCGGGCAGACGGGCTCGTAATTACTTCAAATAACGAGTGCAAGCATTGGATTTAAGTAGACTTCTAAGTGAATTTCTTAAGACTATCTCGATCTGGGCGATTCCGGTTCTGTTCGCCGTCACCCTGCACGAAGTGGCGCATGGCTGGATGGCAAGATACTTCGGCGATCGCACCGCCGAATTGCTGGGGCGCCTCAGCTTGAACCCGCTGCGACATGTCGATCCCGTCGGAACCATTGTTATTCCTGGAGTACTCCTGGCGCTCGGAATGCCGCTGTTCGGTTGGGCCAAACCGGTGCCGGTGGCCACCAGCGGGCTGCGCAGGCCGCGTCTGGCGCTCATCATGGTGGCCCTGGCCGGACCTGCGGCGAATCTGTTCATGGCGCTCCTGTGGTGCGCGATATTGGCCGGGGCCGTACGCATGCAAGCCAACGCAACTTTGGATCACTGGGTGGTGCTCATGGCGCAGGCAGGTATCGTCGCTAATGTAGTGCTGGCGATTTTCAATTTGCTGCCGATTCCGCCGCTCGACGGTGGCCGCGTGCTCGCGGGTGTCCTGCCGCCGCGGCTGGGCGCGCGTTACGAGAGATTGGCACCCGTCGGCATGATCATCGTACTGGGACTATCCATGTTGGGTCTGTTCGGTTGGCTGTTCGTTCCCGCCTATAGGGCCATGGGGCACTTGATCAATGCGTTGATGGTTGGACCTGCGGCATGAGCGGTCCTATACAAAATCGACGCGTGTTGTCCGGCATGCGGCCCACGGGACAGCTGCATTTGGGGAACTATCACGGTGCCCTGAAGAATTGGATCGAGCTTCAGTATCAATACGAATGCTATTTCTTCGTGGCGGATTGGCATGCACTGACCACCGGCTATGAAGATACTTCCAAGCTCGAGGAGTATACGTGGAGCATCGTCATCGATTGGTTGGCTGCCGGCCTCAACCCCGGGGTTGCCACGCTGTTTATCCAGTCGAAGGTGCCCGAGCACGCGGAGCTGCATTTGTTGCTGTCCATGATCACGCCGCTGGGCTGGTTGGAACGCGTTCCCTCGTACAAAGATCAGCAGGCGCAGCTTGCCGATCATGACTTGAGCACCTACGGTTTTCTCGGTTATCCCCTGCTGCAGAGCGCGGATATCCTGCTGTACCGCTCACAGTTCGTGCCGGTCGGCGAAGACCAGGTCGCGCATGTGGAGATCACACGCGAAGTTGCGCGTCGCTTCAATCACATCTATGGGCGGGAGCCGGAATTCGAGCAAAAGGTGGAAAAAGCCATCAAGAGCTTGGGCACGCGAAACTCCGCGATGTATCGCGCGCTGCGCAAAGAGTTTCAGGAGAAGGGCCATGCGGATGCGCTGGCGAAGGCGCGCGCCCTGGTCGAGGCGAATGCCCGTCTCACGGTCGCAGATCGCGATCGTCTGTTGGGATTTCTCGAAGGCGCCGGTATAGCGATACTGCCCGAACCCGAAGCACTGCTGACCGCGACGCCCAAAGTACCGGGACTCGACGGCCGCAAGATGTCCAAGTCCTACGGCAACACGATCGGGCTGCGCGAGGACACGGACTCGATCGTTAAGAAACTCAAGGCCATGCAAACCGATCCGGCCCGCGTGCGGCGCACCGATCCCGGCGATCCGGAGAAATGTCCTGTGTGGGATCTGCACAAAATCTATTCGACTGCCGAGACTCAAGATTGGGTACAGAAAGGCTGCCGCTCCGCGGGAATCGGTTGTTTGGAGTGCAAGGCACCGCTGATCGAGAAGGTCGTGGAGGAGGTGTCCGGCATTGCCAAGCGCGCGCAAGAGTTCGAGGAGAATCCGGACCTGGTACGCGGTATCATCGCCGAGGGGTGCGAGCGGGCGCGGACGGTGGCACGCGACACGCTCGATGCGGTCCGACAAGCTATGGCAATGAACTACCGATGAAACCTGAATTAACGTTGGTGCAAAGCGCGTCGCCCCCGCCGCCGGCCAACGTTAGTGCGCCGGCTCAAGGCGAAATGCCGTTTGCGTTCGTGGAGGGGCAGCCTATTATCGAGATGCCGCGAGACTTGTACATTCCGCCGCAAGCCCTCGAGGTATTTCTCGAGGCGTTTGAAGGGCCCCTCGACATGCTGCTGTATCTCATTCGGCGGCAGAACCTCGATATTCTCGACATTCCGATTGCGGAAATCACCCGCCAATACATGCGCTATATCGAGTTGATGCAGGTGCTGCAGCTCGAATTGGCGGGCGAATACCTGCTGATGGCGGCGACGCTGGCTGAAGTAAAATCGCGCATGCTGCTGCCGCGGGTCGGCACCGATGAAGCGGCGGATGAAGCGGATCCCCGTGCCGAACTGGTGCGCCGTCTTCAGGAATACGAACGCTTCAAGCGAGCGGCCGAAGGAATCGACCGGATGCCGCGGCTGGAGCGCGATACCTGGGTTGCCTCGGCAGACCTTATCGACCGCAAGGTCGTGCGCATTGCGCCACAAGTAACGCTGCAGGAAATGTTGATTGCCTTCCAAGATGTGCTGTCGCGCAGCGACATGTTTGCCCACCACCACGTGCAGCGCGAACCCTTGTCCGTGCGTCAGCGAATGACCGATGTCCTATCCGCGCTGCAGACCAACGCCTTCGTCGATTTCGTGCGCCTGTTTACCGCCGAAGAGGGTCGTCGCGGTGTGACGGTGACGTTCGTGGCGATCTTGGAACTATTGCGTGAGGGGTTGATCGAAATTGTTCAATCGGAAGCCTACGCGCCATTGCACGTGCGCCTGGGCAATCCGGCCCGGCACCTGTCGCTGGTTGCCGACGACAACGCCGCCAACGATGACCTTGCGAGAACCTAAATGAACCATCAATACGTGAAAAATGTGGTCGAAGCATCGATGCTCGCAGCCGGTAGGCCGCTGACGGTGGAAGAGCTGACGAGCGTCTTCGACGAGCGTGACGGATCGATCGCGGACGAAGTCAAGGGTGCGATTGCCGCGCTCACCGAGGAGTACGAAACGCGCGGCCTGGAGTTGCTGGAAGTGGCCAGCGGCTATCGAATTCAAATCAGGGCGGCGGTCGCACCGCCCGTGGCCCGCTTGTGGCAGGAGCGGCCTGCGAAATATTCGCGCGCGCTGCTCGAGACGTTGGCTTTGATCGCCTATCGACAGCCGATCACGCGCGGTGAAATCGAGCAAATTCGCGGTGTCGCGGTCAATCCGAACATCATCAAGACCTTGCATGAGCGTAATTGGATCCGGGTGGTTGGCCACCGCGACGTGCCGGGTAAGCCTGAGTTGCTGGGCACCACGCGGGAATTTCTCGATTACTTCAGCTTGAAGAAGCTGGATGATCTGCCGACTCTGGCACAACTGAAGGAACTCGAAGATCTACGTGTGCAACTGACGCTGCCCGGTGCGGACGCCCAAGTCTTGACGGAAGCTGAAAGCCCACTGGACGCCGCAGGGGATATTGAGCCGCAGGCCGAGGACGATGAAGAGCCGCCCGCCGAAAGCGCCGCGCCGCGGACTCAAGGACTGGTAGCAAGTGGTGCTCAAGACGACTCGACTTGATGCGACCGCGACCGCCCAAGCGTGAGCCCAAGCACAAGCCCAAGCCCAAGCCACGGTCGGCAGCGTCGCCACAAAAGGATTCACCGCCCAGTGAGCGCGTGCAGAAGCTGCTATCGGCTGCGGGCATTGGCTCACGCCGCGAAGTCGAACGATGGATTCGCGAAGCTCGGCTGAAGGTCAACGGCGAAGTGCCGGCGCTGGGCGCAAAGCTTACGCCCAAAGACCGCATCACCTTGGATGGGCGGCCGGTCAGATTGCATACTCCGGCCGTCAAGGAACTGCGCGTTCTTTTGTTTCATCGTTCCCCGGGTGAAAATCTTGACCTCAAAGCCGCGACCTCGCGGGCCGCGGAACACTTAAAGCTGCCGCGCTCGTCGGGCCGCTGGCTCGCGATCCAACCGATGCCGCCGGTGGATGGGGGCCTGGAAATCCTCACCGATGACGGGTCGTGGGCGCATCGGGTATCGCAAGGCGTGCATGCGCTGACGATCGACTATGTCCTGCGAATGCGCGGCCCGTTGAAGGAAGAGCTGGTCGAGGAATTTCGCGCAGCCACCGACTGTGAAGGGGAGGCGATGAGTATTCTGCAGGCGGACGCTAAATATGGCGAGGGATTCAATCACTGGCTCACCGTCACGGCGCGAGCGACCCGCTCCGCGCAAGTGCGGCATTGGTTTGCCGCTCGCGGCATCATCGTCAGCCGGTTGATGCGCGTGCGCTTCGGTCCTGTGCATTTGGGCCACGATTTGCCGCGAGGCCACTCCCGAGCCATGCTGGCGAGCGAACGCAACGCGCTGATCAATGAGATCGACGCCGCCAAGCCGACGCCGGACGTCGCTCAAGAAGCGCCGGGCCTCGCTTAAGACGGCCTAATGCCGCTTTACGTTACGGCGCGGCCTTCGAGGTCTCCAGCAATTGCGCCAAATACTGCTGCCAAACGGCTGCCCAGGTGTGGGTACCGTGACCGTGCGTTTGATCCGAGGCCGGTAGCAGCACGAAGCGCCCACCCTTGACGCGCTTGATTTCCCGCTCCGCGATGCCAAGCTCCGGCGGATTGATGAAATCATCGCCCGAATTGATTTGCAGCAGCGGCGCTTTGATCTTTTCCAGTCCCGCCGATGGATCGTAGTCACGCGAGGCATTGACCTGGTACAGAAAATCGTTGGCGTCCAGATCTTCCAATTGGCGCTGAATGTATTTTTGAACGAATTCATCGGCGGCATCCCTGGTGGGGAGGCTGATTTGCATTTGGATCGGCGCGCTGCCGGCGATCAACAGCAGGCTTGCCGCCGTGCGCATGCCGGAGATGGGTTGGGTTACATAGTCGCCCTTCAACCACTGTGGATCGTTGCGAATCGCATCCATGGCCAGATCGCGCCATACCCGATTGCGTCCCGCAATCTGCACCGGCAGGCAGGCGAGGGGCATCAGGGCATCCATGAAATCCGGATAGGCCTCTGCCCACATGAACGTGTGCATGCATCCCATCGAGGTGCCCATGACCAGCCGTAGGTGGTTCACCTCGAGGCCCTTGGTGACCAAGGCATACTGCGCGGCCACCATGTCCTGATAGGAATATTGCGGAAAGCGCGCGTGCAAACCGTCGCTCGGCTTGCTGGACTTGCCGTGACCGATGCCGTCGGGGAGAATGATGTAATATTTTTCAGCATCCAGCAGCTGTCCTTTGCCGAACAGTACGCCGGAAAATCTCTCGTTGATCAGACTGCGGCCGGAACCTCCGGTACCGTGCATGATCAGCACCGCGTTGGTGACGCGCCCCTTTACATCTTTTTTCGGCTTGCCGAGAAACGTGTAGTGCATGCGCAGTTCGGGCAGGGTTTCTCCCGATGCAAATTGGAAGTCATGGATGACGTAGTCGCCCTCGAGCGGCCGTAGTTCCACCTTGGCGGCATTGGCGGCATTGGCGGCGGCAGCAAATCCGGCGCAGAGCAACAGCGTCAGGGCGGCAGAATAGAGTTTCCGTGTATGCATCCTGAAGAGTCCTCGAATGTTATTGGGCGTCGATAAACCGATCATCAATACCGCGACCGCGCGCGCTCAGCAAGTATAAAAAGGCACCGCTGACGGATTCCGCGGTGGGTACGGTACTCGGATCCTCCGCCGGATAGGCGGCCGCCCGCATGGCGGTACGCATCCGGCCGGGGTTCACGCTGTTCACGCGAATGTTCGCCTCACCCTCCAATTCCTCCGACAGCATACTGCGAACCGACTCCAATCCGGTCTTCGATACCGCGTAGGCGCCCCAGAACGGCCGCGATTGCTTCACCACACCGCTGCTGACGAAGATGATCGAGGCATCCTCGGACCTGCGCAGATTCGGCAGCAAGACTTGCGTGAGGATGAAGGGGGCGGTCAGATTCACGTGCAAAACCTTACACCAGGTCGGCACATCATATTGCTCCAGTGGCGTGCGGTCGCCCAGCAGACCCGCAGCGTGGACCAGGCCATCCAGTTTGCCGAATTCCTCGCCAATGACGCGCGCCAGCCCGTCGTAATCCACCGCCGTGGCGATTGCCAAGTCCAGTACCGCGATCGCGGGCTGCGGCGCGCCCATGGCCTCGATTTCATCGTACACGCGATCCAGTTTCGCGCCGTTGCGTCCCGATAGGATCACGCTGGCTCCGGCGCGCGCGCATTCGATGGCCAGCGCCCGCCCGAGTCCGCTGCCCGCTCCGGTGATCAGAATTGCGCGTCCCTTGAGCAGGTCGCGGTCTGGGGTGAAATCATCGGGAATCATAGTGTCCTTGTCTGTCAATGGGCGCGCCGCGCCGTCGACCACGCCAGCAGCATATCCCGCATGCCGGGCGACTCAAGCGTCGGTGCGCCTCGGTTCAATTGCTTCAGTCCCAGTGCCGCCAGTACCAACAGGTGCCGCTGTTCGGAGCGGCGCGCACCGGGCAGCGCCTGCGCCGCGATTGCATAGTTTTGCGCCGCGCGCTCGCGAAGCCGTTGCAGGTAGCCTGCCAGCTCTGCCGGCGGATGATCGGCGCATAGGCCGGCATTATCGATGCCCGCGGCCAGAAGTTCGTCCACGGCAAACGGCACGCGTCCCAAGCGCACCTCGCGCGGATAGTCGCGTATCGACCGCGACAGATAGTCAGCCACCGCCAATGCCCTGGTGCACTCTTCCAAGCTCGTCTCATCGAGATCGCCCGCGGCGAGCCGGGACGCTACCGACAACGGATAGGCGCGCAGGGCGCAGGCATGAGGCACGAGGTCTGTGGCGCGTTCCAGCGGCGCGCCGTCGGTTTCAGTGACTGCCGCATCGATCGACAGCGCCAAGGGGGTGAAATTGACCTCGCCGGCGCGCGGCAGTGATGCGAGATAGACCCCAATGGGGTGCACTGGGGCTCCGGCGGCAAGGCGGCGAATCTCGTCCTGCCACCATTCCAACTTGATGCGAGCCGCGCTGTGTTCCGTCGCAGGATCCATCAGCGCATTCCACTCGGCCAGCAGTGCATAGATTCCGAGAAGCGGCGCGCGCGCCGCTGCAGCTGCGAACAACCAGCTCCAGTAGCGCGCCGATCCCATAGGGATGGCCCGTGCGCGATAGGTCGCATCAAGTTCTTTCAGGGCCTGGCTCATCGGCGGGATTGCGCTCCGCGACGCTGTTGTCCGCGGCGTTGCCGGCGTCATTGTCTTCTGCGGCGTAGTCCAGTGCGCCGTCGTCCTGTACGGCATCGATGCGCGGCGTGCGCGTGAGACTCGACACCGGTTCGATGGGTTCGATCTCGCGATTCACCCGCAGCCCCAGTCCCTCGAAGCGGCGCGCGGCCGGCAACACCTGTTGTTCCAGGGAGCCCACCGCACGGTTGAACGACTCGACGCTGCCGCCGAGAGATTTTCCCAATTTGCCCAGATGCTCACCGAAAACCGCCAACCGCTTGTAGATCTCTTCCCCGAGTTGCCGCACCTCGGCGGCATTCTCTGCAAGGACCGTTTGTTTCCAGCCGTACGAGACCGCCTTCAACAGCGCAACCAAGCTGGTGGGGGTCGCGAGCATGACGTTCTGGCGCATCGAATCATCGATCAGACCCGGATTTTCCTGCAGCGCCGCCGACAGGAATTGATCGCCCGGCAGGAACAGGACGACGAAATCCGGACTGCGCTCGAATTGCGACCAATATTGCTTCGAAGACAGCTCACGAACCCGCGCGCCGACGATTTGCGCGTGCCGGCGCAATTGGGCGCTGCGCTCCGTATCGTCTTGAGCCTCCACCGCCGCGAGGTAGGCGTCCAGTGGAGTTTTGACATCCACCACGATGTCGCGCTGCTCAGGCATGTGTACGATCATGTCGGGCCGTATCGACCCGGTGTCGGTCTTGACATGCTTCTGCTCGGTGAAATCCACATGCATGGTCATGCCGGACAACTCGACCAAGCGGCGCAGCGTTATCTCGCCCCATTGACCGCGCACATCCGGGCGGCGCAGCGCGGTCACGAGATTGCGCGTTTCACGCGACAACAAGTTCTGACCGCTCGCCAATACCTCCATTTGCACCTTGATGGTGGCAAACGAATCGATGCGGTCGCGTTCAATCGCGTGGATCTGCGCCTCGGTCTTGGCCAAGGCCTCGCGAATCGGCTTGACCAACGACTCGATCGCCGACTCGCGCTCCTTCAATACCTGCGATGCGTCCACTTGCTGCCGAGTGAACCGTTCGCGTGCGAGCTGCAGGAACACCTCGCTGTTGCTTTGCAGGCTCTCGCGCGCGAGTTCGCCGAATACGGCCTGCAGTTGGTCGCGTGCTTGCACCAATGTCTGTTCGCGTTCGGCGCTCAACATCTCTTCGGTCTTGAGCCGCGCGCGCAACAATTCCACGTCGATGCGCAGCGCTTGTTCACGGCGCGCTCGCCACAACAGCGCTGCCAACGCGCCCAGCACGACACCGACGATCAGCGCCGCCCACACTCTGATGTCGCTCACAGGCGGCCGCTGGCTTTCAGCCAGTCCAAAAGATCCAGAGGTCGATTCAAATAGCCGTCGCCGCCCCAGAGTCTCGAGTCCTCATCGGCGCGCAGGTAGCCATAATTCGCGACCAGTGCCGGCATCGCCGCGGCATGGGCCGCTTGCACGTCGCGCTGCGCGTCGCCTACGTAAATGCATTCGTCCGGGCGTACGCCCGCGAGCGCGGCAGCGTGCTGCAACGGTAGGGGATGGGGCTTGCGCTCCGCCACGGTGTCGCCGCTCACCACGCAGGCGAAGCGCGCACTGAGGCCGAGTTCTGCGAGTAACGGATCGGTAAGCCATGCCGCCTTGTTGGTGACGATTCCGCTTTTCATGCGCCAGCTCGTCAATGTTTTTAAGACCTCGTCCATGCCGGCAAACAGCCGTGTTTCGCGACTGAGCGCGCCGCGGTAGATCTCCAGGAAGCGCTGCTGTAGCGCCACAAGATGTTCCGCGTCAGCATCCGGAAATCCCGTCTTGACGACGCGGGCAGCGCCGTGGCTCACCGCGCTGCGCACGGCATCGAAGGGCAGGGGCGCCAGCGAGTACTCTTCGCGCAATCGATTCAGCGCGCCAACCATATCCGGTGCGGTATCTAGCACGGTGCCGTCCAAATCGAACAACACGGCCCTTAAAGTCACCGCCATGTCAGCCGGGTCGTTTGAAGTGCGCAAGGTAGTTGATGTCGGTATTCGGCGAGAGCCGGAATGCGCGCGTCAATGGATTGTAAGTGATGCCGGTGAGGTCGATGAGATCCAGGCCCGCTGCGCGTCCCCAGCGGGCAAGCTCCGAAGGACGGATGAATTTCAAGTATTCATGGGTGCCTCGCGGCAACATGCGCGCAAGGTACTCAGCCCCCACGATGGCGACCGCAAAGGCCATCGGCTTGCGGTTCAAAGTGGAAACGATGACGTTGCCGCCGGGTTTCACCAAGGCCGCCAGGGCCGAGAGCGTCGCAGCCGGATCCGGAACATGTTCGAGCATTTCCATGCAGGTGACCAAATCGAATGAGCGTGCGCTTGCGGCCGCCAACTCTTCTGCGGCGATCGCCTGGTATTCGACCGCCAGCTTAGCCTCGAGCGCGTGCAGTTCCGCCACGTCGAGCACCGCCTGCGACAGGTCTATTCCGAGCACGCGCGCACCGCCACGGGCCATCGCTTCGCTCAATATCCCTCCGCCGCAGCCGACATCGAGTACTCGCGCGTCGCGCAAGCCCGCCACCGATTCGATGTAGCTCATCCGCAGCGGATTGAGTTCATGCAGGGGTTTTGAAGGACCGGCAGGATCCCACCAGCTCTGTGCCAGTGCGGCGAACTTCGCCAGCTCCGCGGGATCTACATTTCGCTTCGACGCATCCATCATTCAACCTCTTGCATTCAATCGTATGGCCCACGCCGCCGATCGGGCGGCGACATCAGGCCAATCGAGGCGAGTCAATTCGCCGCCCGATAGCAGCTGCCGGCCTGCGACCCAGACATCGCTTACGATGTCACGGCCGCCGCCGAAAACCAATTGTGCGAGCGGATCGCCCAAGGGTTGAGTGGCCGGACCCGACAGATCGACGCAGCACAGGTCTGCCCATTTCCCGGCTTCCAGACTGCCCACTTCACTCTCAAGCCCCAAGGCTGCGGCGCCGCCGCGGGTGGCGGCGTGCAGTCCATCCCAGGCGTGGGTCAAGAGCGCGAACATTTTCATGTCCCCCCATACGTCTTCGCCCAAGACTGCGCCGCCGCTGCCGAGCCCAAGCCGAACACCCGCCGCAGCAAACGCCGCGATTTGCGGCAAGGTACCGCCAAATTGCAAGTCCCATTGAGGGCACAGCGTGATCGAGATGCCGGTGCGTTGCATCAGGCCCATATCCGCCGCCGTCAAGTGGACCATGTGCAACGCGTTGAGCGCCGGCGTCAGCAGACCCAATTGCCATAGGCGCTCGATGGGCCGCATCCCGTGCGTCTCCATGCACTCCCTGATTTCATGCAGCGACTGATGCAGATCGATCAGAATGCCGGCGTCGAGTTCATCGGCCAGCGTGACAAGTCGCGCAAAGGTCGCGTCGCTCAAGGTATTTGCGGCTCGGGGCGCGAAGGCGGTCGACACCAAGGGGTCGCCCTTGTATTTGTCGCGCAAGCCCAAGGAGCGCGTCAAAGACTGCGCCGCGCCACTCGCCCAGGGTGTCGAGATTTCGGTCACCGGCATGCCTACCACTACGCGCATCCCCTGTTCATTCGCCGTGCGCAGGGTTTCTTCCGGGAAATAAGAGCGATCGCAGAAACAGGTAATCCCGGATTTCAGCATTTCGGCGATGGCCGCCAGGGTGCTGTCGCGCGCGAAATCAGGATTGACGATACGATCGATTGCGGAGGCCCGGTCCTTTGCACCGCGAAACAGCAACGTCGCGGCATCGGCTTGCGCATTGACCATGCCCGGCATCATAAGGTGCGAATTTCGCTGCAGTACCGCCGTCGCCGAATAGCGCATCGCCGCCACGGAGCTCGGCAAAATGTCGAGAATCCGACCATCACGAACCACCAACGAATGATCTTCGAGGAGCGCATTTCGCGCGGTCATGCAAGCGATCCAACGGACCTCGATACGTAAATCGGCGGCAACAAAGGGCATGCAGGAAGTATATCGGCAAAAGCCGCGCAGTAGGCTTAAGAACCAGAGGGATATGTGCTAGAATTCCGCCATGTTTCAGACCTGTCTTGCCCCCTTTAAACCCGCCGAATAAAAGACGATAACTCACCGGACTCTCGCAAATGGCCGAGATCGCACGCGAAATATTGCCCGTAAATCTCGAAGACGAGATGCGCAAATCCTATCTGGATTACGCGATGAGCGTCATCGTCGGACGCGCTTTGCCCGACGTTCGCGACGGCTTAAAGCCGGTGCACCGGCGCGTGCTGTATGCCATGCGCGAGCTGAGCAATGATTGGAATAAGGCGTATAAAAAGTCCGCGCGAGTCGTTGGCGATGTCATCGGCAAATACCACCCACACGGCGACGCGTCCGTTTACGACGCGATCGTGCGCATGGCGCAAGAATTCTCAATGCGCTATTTGCTCGTCGATGGGCAGGGGAATTTCGGGTCGGTGGATGGCGATCCACCGGCGGCCATGCGCTACACCGAAGTGCGCATGTCCCGATTGGCCGGAGAGCTGCTGGCGGATATCGACAAGGAAACGGTCGATTTCAATCCCAACTACGATGAGTCCGAGAGCGAACCGGCGGTATTGCCCGCGCGCATTCCCAATCTGTTGATCAACGGATCTTCGGGAATTGCGGTAGGGATGGCCACCAATATCCCGCCGCATAATCTGACCGAGATCATCACCGCGTGCATCGCGCTCATTGAAAACCCGGACATTACGCTCGGCCAGTTGATGCAGATCGTCCCGGGCCCGGATTTTCCGACGGCAGGATTCATCAACGGCGCCCAGGAAATCGTCCTGGCCTATAAGACCGGGCGCGGCCGCCTGCACCTGCGGGCGCGAACGCATTTCGAGGACGTCGGCAAGGGCGAGCGTCAAGCCATCATCATCACCGAGCTGCCATACCAGGTGAACAAAGCGCGCTTGATCGAGCGCATCGCTGACTTGGTGCGCGACAAGCTCATCGAAGGCATTGCCTCCGATGGCCTGCGCGACGAGTCCGACAAAGACGGCATGCGCGTCGTGATCGAATTGAAGCGCGGCGAAGTGCCTGAGATTCTGCTCAATAACCTGTACGCGCAGACCCCCATGGAGCAGGTGTTCGGCATCAACATGGTGGCGCTGGTCGATGGCCAACCGCGGCTGCTCAGCCTCAAGGAGATGCTGGATGCTTTCTTGCGGCATCGGCGGGAAGTCGTTACGCGCCGCACGGTGTTTGAGCTGCGCAAGGCGCGCGAGCGCGGACATCTCTTGGAGGGCTTGGCGATTGCGCTCGCCAATATCGATGAGATCATCGCGGCTATCAAGGCATCGCCGTCGCCCGCCGAGGCCAAGGTTGCGTTGATGTCGCGGACCTGGGCCTCCGGCG
>Ga0224547_1000127_pt1 | contig 13673 bp, 17 predicted proteins | sample 714P21014metaG_FD_179908 | JGI IMG/M metagenome (GOLD analysis project Ga0224547, IMG submission 179908) | Peat soil microbial communities from Stordalen Mire, Sweden - 717 P2 10-14 | ecosystem: Environmental > Terrestrial > Soil > Wetlands > Peat | place: Sweden: Norrbotten County, Stordalen...
GTTCGGCGGCGCGACCTTCTACGACGGAACCATCCCCCTCGGCAGCCTTTCGCTCCAGTCCGGCGGGAGCGGCACCTATAGTACTGCCTCCCTTGCGGTCGGAGTGCATAACATTACGGCGGTATTCAACGCCAACGCGACGTTTGCCAGTAGCACATCGTCCGTCATCGAGGTGACCGTCGTTTCTGCCGGAGCTGCTCTGATTTCGTCTGTTGTTACTGTCGCAGCGACAGGGAGCGGCGATCAGTCACTACTGGTGGCAAGGGTTAGTGCGCCGAACGGCCATCCGGCGGGCGAAGTGATCTTTCTCGACGACGGCAATATCCTGGGCACTGCTACCACGAATGTGGCGCAAACCGCGTATCTCACCGTCCCGCAGTTTGGTGGTGGCGCGCACAACCTGTCTGCCAGTTATACCGGTTCTCCTGAGTTTGCCCCGAGTGTGTCGCCTGAACTGCTTGAGCAATCCCCGTCGGGCGTAGCCGGTTTTTCTTTGGGTATGGGATCGGACTCTGTCGTTGTCACACCCGCAGGCTCGCAGGTCGTGCTGGTCACGGTCGTTCCGACGGCGGGTTTCCAGCAGTCGGTTCAACTGTCCTGCCCGAGTGGAGTGCCCGCCGGATTCGAATGCTCATTCGCGCGCGCCTCGCTCTACAGCGGCGACAGCTATCTCAGGATACAAACCTCCTCAAAGGCTTCGAAGGGATCGACAACCCTTGGTCGGTTGTACGGAGTGACATTCGGCCTTCTCTCATTCCTGCTGATCGGAGTCGCGAGTCGGCGCCGCATTCATTGCCTCGCGCTGATCGTGGTTTGTGCGAGTCTCACCATCCTGACGGGATGCGGGAATTCGTCTAGTGCTTCTGCGACCCCACAAATGATGGTTCTGTCAATTCAGGCGAGCGCGGGAAACGGCGCAGGTACGGTTGTCCACTCGGCACAAATCCTGCTTACCATTCGGCCCTCGGAATAGAAAATGATCACGCGAGCCGTTTCGCAGAATTACACATCGTCTTTCACTTACCGCGACTCTATGGCCCAGTCGGTATGGGTTCCGGGACAGAAAATGACGACTCCGAATGCTCGACACCCGCAACTTCGTTCGGGCGTCGGACGTTGTTAGGTGAATTCTCCTATTGGTGAAACATCACGTTCACGTTGGGCGAACGGTAATCCACGTTGAAGTTCGCGATTACCAGATCGAGTTTTCCTGGATGGACCAATGAGGAAGACGCGAGTCCTATGGTGCTGGCTCCGGAAGCAAAGAAAGCACGTTTATACTGGCCGTTTCCCTGGTTAAAGAAGATCACGACCTGTTGGGTAAACTCCAGGCCGACGGCGATATCGGGACGCCCGTCGCCGTCAAAATCTCCCGTGGCGATAGCCCATGCTCCAGGCAGGCCACCAACGAAGTCCACGGTATCAAGGATCGCGCCAAGATAGAACGTACCGTCTCCGCGGCTGTAATAGATGAACACTCCGGTGGTCTGAGGCCAGACGATGGTAATGTCTGCGTAGCCGTCGCCGTTGAAGTCCGCCACAACCGGAATGCTTCCTTGCGAAAGGTTCGGAGCGCCCGCACCGACCTCGATCGCCTTGAAGTTTCGATTCCCCTGGTTCAAGAAAACGAAAGTATCGCTGGCAATATCGAGACGCCCAACGCCATTGAAACCGCCGATGGCGTAGGTATCGAAGGTGTCAGGCATGGCAGCGGGAGTGAACTGATATTCACTGTTGCCGTAGAGGATGCCGCCCACCTCGACAATGTCAGGATGGCCGTCGCCGTCCATGTCCGCCACAGTGAAGTAACCTTGCACTGGCGGCGGAACGGTGATGGGAGAAGAGCTGAAGCCAGGGGTTCCGTTGTTCGGCCAGATCAAAAGGTTGGCGGCGTTGCCCCCGATAAGATCCACGACGCCTTTGCCCGTTAAGTCCGCAAGCATGTATCCACGCTGGTCGGTATGGGCGGCCAATGTGAAAACCCCGCTCCCTTGATTGAGGTAAACGGCACCGGGCACCCCATTGTCCGAATCACCAGGAATCAAGATGTCTGGCAGGCCATCACCATTAATGTCGCCCAATGAAGGCGGACCGGCTTCGGGCGGAGTTAGAGGAAGCAATGACGGGAAATCGCGATTAGTGCGACCGAGAGCGACTGAAACAACATTGAAGCGGTCGGGAGTAACCACGTCGGGAATGCCGTCGTCGTTGATGTCGGCCGCGGCAATCTGGAACCATCCCATGGGTCCAACCACGTTGACGGGTGTGAAACCTCCCTGCCCATCTCCGAAGAGATAGAGGATGTGGGAAGGTTCGGTTTCGCCGTCGATGCCTGCCAGGTCGGGAAAACCATCGTGATCAAAATCGCCAGAAACAAATTGAAGTGGCTCGTAGGCGAGAGGCGGCGCGATGGTGGTAGTTGCGGCCCTAGTGAAGGATCCGTTTCCGTTCCCGGCGAAGGCGTCGAGGTCAATGCCGTTGGCGGGCAATGGAACCTGCACTACCAGATCGGGATTGCCATCGAGATTGAAATCGAGCGTATTGAAAACGCCCGTCACTCCATCGAGACCTGGTGTCAGCGTATCCGTAAATTGTCCGTTGCCCTGATTCACGAGCGTATGAATGAACTCCGAGCTGGGAGATAGGTCGGAGATGGCGTACATAATGTCGGGCCGGCCATCGCCATTGACATCGGCAATCGCAATGCTGGTATTATCTCCCGCGGCGTTCGAGGTCAGGACCACCGGTGCGGCGAAGTTGCCTGCACCCAGATTCTTAAACCAAATCACAATGTTGTAAGTACCGATAGGAGCCTGAACAGAGACGACCACGTCCGGTTTGCCGTCGCCGTCGAGATCCACAATTTGGGGACGACCCGGATAAATACCATTGAAACTCTGCGGCCCGGAAGCCGGCTGGAAGTTGCCATGTCCGTCGCCAAGAAAAATATTGAGCGTGGTTTGAGAAGAGTTATCCGACATCAGGGTTACAAGATCGGCAGTACCGTTGCCATCAACGTCGCCAATCGCCAGCGAATACGGCGTGATACCAGACAGATACTGTGGCGGAGCAAGCGAACCATCGGCTTGACCGTAGAGAATCGCGAGGCTAACCCCGGAATTGGTCACAGGGCCCTGAGTAACAACGTCCGCGTAACCGTCGCCGTTCAAATCCGCGGCTGCAATAAAGGTAGGATCGGACTCGACCCCGACAACGTAGCCCGGAATCGCCTGCATGACGAGAGGTCCCTGCCGAGGCGTATAGAGTGTAAACGCGGATGCGTTGGAGGTACCGGAGCTGTCTTGCACCGTGAACTGGTGTGTGCCCAGGAAAGTGCTGTAGGTAATGTTTTCTGTCGCCTGAAGAGTATCCGTGTCTACGAACGAGGTCGAGGTTGCCGATTGGCCGTCAATTAAAACCTGTGATTGCGGGGTGAAATTCTGACCGATGACAGTAAAGGCCAGAGTAGCGGTTCCGCTGGTATCACTAATCATCTGTGTGGAAGGCGAGACGGCCGTGACGAAAAGCTTGGTGCCGCCCCCACCGCCTCCGCCAGAGTTGCCACTGCCACAACCCGACAGAGCGACGGTAACCGCGAAGAGGCCAATAAGTCGAAAGAAGGTCCGAGTGGCCATTGTGCGATGAGACCGGAATCAGTCTATAGCGTGTCCTCGCTGTTTTGCCAAAGGATTCTTCAGCCGAATGACAGATCTTGGAAGTAATCCGTCAGACATATCCAGCCATTACACCACTCAATCTAGCTACTCTGGCCGACCAGCAAATAGAAGACTTACGCCGCCTTCTTCTGCTGTCCCTTAACCTTCGCCCATCGTGCTTTTTGAGCGGCGGCGATCTTCCTGCGGGCTGACGCCGACATGGTTCGTTTCGCGGGAGCGGAAAGGGTTGTCTTTCCCACTAGTATCGGCTGCGACTGTTTCCTTACGCTCGCCCATCGCGCTTTCTGCGCTAACGCCATCTTTCGCCGCGAAGCCGCTGATATGATCCGCGTCGGTCGGCTTGACTCATGGACTCCGGTACCATTAAGAGACTCAATCCCGGAAATTATCTGGTCTAACTTCTCAATTTCTATCTGCGCTCTGCTGCGTTTCTCGCGAAGCTCATGCAGAGCATTCTGTAGATTCGACATTGTTACCCCCTCGGGCATTTTGATAGCGGCCCAATTCTATAGGAAGGGGAGTGACTTGCGGCGTGGGCTGGGGTTCCAAAGGCGTCATCACTCGTTTGAGGAGGCCAATCTGGGTGAATGAGTGTAATCGGGATGTTACGCCAATCACTGTGGGTGTTGTTCGCCCAGACGTTGAATCCAATCGTTGCGAGCGGGCGGCATGTAGTTGGGTAGCAGAAACCCGCCACGGTCAAACCAGTCGCCAGCGGCTGGACCCACATAACCGGCCATCCACGTAGCCGGATTCTTGCGCCAGTGCCGTCGGATGTAGCGGATAATTTGCTCGTAGCACTTCTCAAATTCCGCTTGCTTGTTTTGAAAAACCCCATAAATGCGCCCTTGCGTTAGAGCAGGACGGCCCTCCCACTTTGTCACGCCGGAAAACGACAACTCGAACACCGATTCCGTTTGCTCGTCTGCGAGGTAATAGGGCGAGTCTGCTGTCGCCACGAAACGCCGTTGCAGGTTGGGAGCGAATCGTTCGCTCCACAAAACCAAACTCTGTCCGCTCATGTTGTCTGGAATAAACGCTAGGCGTTCCGGTGTGGCAGAGTTCCCGTGTCGCAGGGCCGCTTGTAGTGGCTGTTTGTCGTGTATGGCAACAAGTAGTTCGTTCAAATCCTTGGGAAGCACATGTAGCTGTGTTTGGCGACCCATCGCGTTGATTGTAAACGTTTGGTCGGCGACAACTGTCGAAATCAGGCGTTAGCACAAGCGTGCGCTTTTGTTTCGCCTTTTTGAAGGTCGATGAGTGCTAACGCGATGTTACGCCAATCATCGCTGGAGTATATGATTCGAGGGCGCAGATTTCTGGAGCCCTGCACCAATGAGCACGGATGCGAAGATAGAGAAATATGAAGCACTCAGATTGGGATATTTGCCCGTTGTGGCTCTGACGATTCGTCACACCATCCCGCCAACAAGCCATGCGTGCCAGTCGCTCACCGTAGAACTCCTAAGGGGCGAGCAGACCGTATCGCTACGATTCACAGGTTTGCAGCAGTTGCGCCTAGAAAACCTTGGTCCGGGCAGTTCGTGTTTACTGACAATTTTGTCGGTTGCGCAGGACCAATGGGAGGGGATTCGCTATCGCGTGTTCAATGGAGAGCAAGACCTTACGCTGGCATTCTATTGCGCCGATTTCGAGCTTTCGGCCTAGTGCGTACCCTCATCGGGCAGGTGAGTGTAATCGGGATTTTTCGCCAACTATTGCGAAAGCGGTATATAGTACCCCGGGTCGTGGAACCATGCGTGAATTCTGGCTACAGAGGAGACCAGGAATGTTCGCAAAACCTAAATGGCTGCTTCTGGCTTGTGTGGTCGGACGATGAAGCTTCTCAGCTCCCGCGCCCGTGCTCTGTATTTCACCACACTGATTCTCTTGCCGTTTTCCCGACCTGCAGCGGCGGCAAACTCTTATTGCGATGGCTGTGAAGCCGCTATCGTGGGAGTGGCAGTTGGCATTGGTGCGGGGATCGGCGTCGGCATTTACTTCATACACCGCAGCCACACTTCGCTATCGGGATGTGTCCGGCAGACTGACCATGGCCTCAGTATGATTGCGAAGGACGGCAACAATTATGAATTGCTGAACGCTCCGAGTGAAGTGAAGGCTCGTGAACGTCTGTCCCTGCGCGGCCATAAAACCAAATCAGGTTCCGGGCGGACCTTTCGGGTGGACCACGTCTCCCGAGATTACGGTTTGTGCAGCCCGTGAGTCGCAACGCAAGATCGAGGCTTCAATATAGCTAACGACTGCCCGCCAATGGCTTCAGGGGCAGCTAGTGCAAACACGGCGATAGCACTCAAAAACTTCGCGATCGCCAATGAGTGTAATTGACTCCATGACAATGTCGGCTCCTGTACCCGAGTAAACTTTGGTGGTTACCAACCAACCAAGAGCGCTCGGGAGAGAGGAGCCGAACATGATCATTATAGGATGCGATTATCACCCGAGCTTCCAACAAATAGCTTTTGTAGACACCGAGACCGGGGAACTGCAAGAGCGGCGACTGCAGCACCGCGAGGAGGCGGAGAAGTTCTACCGAGATCTAGCGGCACAGGGAATGAAGGTTCGTGTAGGGATGGAGGCGAGCGGGCATGCGCGCTGGTTTGAACGACTACTCTCTGAACTGCAGTTTGAGTTGTGGATCGGGGACGCGGCCGAGATCTGTGCGAAGCGGGTACGCAAGCAGAAGACGGATCGCCAGGATGCGCAGCTGATTTTGCGATTGCTGCTGAAAGATGATTTTCCGCGGATCTGGGTACCGAGCTGGGAGAATCGTGATCTGCGACAACTGCTGTGGCATCGGCACCGGATGGTGCAGGCGCGCACACGGATGATGAATCAGTTGCAAGCGGAAAACGATGTAGTACGGGAGATCGGAACGTCTGACGTAAAGGCTGTAAAGCGGCTTAGTGAAAAAGTAATCGAAGGCTAAGCTTGAAAATATAACCGCGAGAATCGCAGGCCCCAGCCCGGCATACCAGACGGTCAAGGCGATGGCAAACAGGAAGAGTGGGAACTCTACGCCGCGGAAGTGGTAGCGTTCCAGGAGAAGGGCGATCCCGAGAGCAATCGCGACTGACAAAACCGCGAGGCCGTAGCGTTGAAACGGGGAGGAGATGTTCGGCAATGGCGGCTTCCCTTGCGGCATGACTCCCCACGATGGCTAGATTCTGATTGTTTTGCCCAAGACTGGGCAATCATCATAGCCTATGTCGTCCTGCCGTGCTCAGCCAGCCAACGGCTTGGATTTGTTCCGCAGGATGTCCGGTGGAAAAGAGAATCAGGATGTCGCTGCGCAGGGCGCGGATCGTTCCTGGGTGCGGCGCAGATGGAACATTATTTCACTGGCTCAAACTTTTGGACTCTGCGGCCCCAATCGGTCTCGGCCACATAAACATTGCCTTTGGAATCGACCGCCAAAGTGTGGCCATGGGTAAATTCACCGATCTGGTGACCAGGACGCCCGAAGCTTGAGAGTACTTTTCCGCTAGCATGGTCGAGAATTTTGACTTGCTCATCGCCTCCGTCGTCCACGTAAATATATTTCTGCTCCCGGTCCGGAGAAAAGCCGATCCACCAAGTGGTGCCAGAACTGAGGCGGAGCGTCCCAATATCCGTGCGCTTGTGCGTTGCAGTCAGCGGCATTTTTAGAGTCTGGTACCGGTTTCTGCTGGCCGTGCATCGCGCTTGAGAAGACCAACAGCACAGCCAAGAGCGTTATCCGTGGGGTCGCCATCTTTGATATTGTGCACCCGTGATAGGTGTTGTTAACAGGCGTTTACACGTTTTGACCGCCGGTCAATGAGTGCTAACGGGATGTTACGCCAATGGTCGAACCCACCCAAGACATAGCCCGACCATTGGCATTCTGAGACGATTGAATACAGCAGCGGCTAGTAATCGATTAGCGTTTGCCCCCTGTTGCGTTTCCCCGTCCATCCCGTTCTTCGTTTCCTTGGAAGTGGGCACTATCGACACGCTTTGACGGCTCGGCTTTCTCGCCTCGACTTGGCGTTGGGCCGTTATAGCCCTTCTTTGGGTCCAAACGGTTATTTACGTTGCCCCGGAAGTTGTCAGAGCCATGAAACCACGGGCCAGCACCAGTGAAGGCACCCTCATTAAACCATTCTGGACCATAGTAGCCAGTGGGGGCGCAGTTGAGTGATATCGGGATGTTACAAAAGCAATGCCGATTTCGTTGCTCCGTGCTCACTTCTACGAGCGGCGATATGTGATGAAAGTCACAGACAGAGCGGCAAGGAGGATTCTCTAATATTTCGCAGGAGGCACTCAAAGTGAATACCGCAAACTGTGCCCGACTCCCGCAAAGGGCGGCCATGAACCGAACTCTGGAATGGATTGAGCAACAGCATTTTTTGGGTTTTGGTTGCTCCGAATGCGGCTGGCGGTTTGAACCTTCTGCTGCTCCCACCGGCACATCTTTCGATGAAATAATGCGCAACTTCGAGTTGCAGCGCGACAAAGAGTTTACATCCCACGTTTGCGCCGATCACTCCAAAGGGGGCAGGTAGGTACCCTACCGGTACACCGCACCGAATCATACCCAATCGTGATGCCTGTCGCTGACGGGCGGGTTTTGGTTGGAGAACTGCCGATAGTTGCTGCAACCGATCTTATCCCTTCACTCGAATATCTGGGCCGTGATGGAAGTCACAGATGGCTTCAATGGGTTTCTGTCGGGCCGTGGAAGACACAATTTTCGTCTCTAAAAGCCGCCAATAAGCATGGTTCCCGGTTCCACGGCATTCTGGACCACACGGTTTGTTCATAGCAGATAGCGCGTCCCATTGATCACTGTGCAAAGTGTAAGACCACTTTTCAAGGCACTTACTCAAGGCCAGCCACTCCCCATTGCCTGATATCCAGCGCATCCGGGGGTATTTCTTGAACGCTACGGATTGCTCGTGTGTTCTTCGGGTTTTGGTTTGCTCGGACATTTGTTACTGCTCTTGCTGCGTCGTCTTCTCTGCCGCGATCTGCGCTTTAATAAGTCGGCGCAAGTAATTGCTGGTTGGTACCATCGTTGTTTCTCTACGCGATTCCAGCCAAGCAAACATTTCCGCGTCCACTCGGCAGACGATTACTTTCTCCTTTTGCATTGTGCAGCTCCCACAATGTAGGACATCGTGTTACGAGTAATACTTTTATCCATAAATCGGATTTTCGTATTACATCGGCGATGGCGCTCCACCAGCAATACGAAGCGTGCCCGTTGCCGGATCTCTTTCTATGTCGACCTTTCCTAAGGTAGGGTGCCTTACTCCACTGATTGTGGGGTAGCAGTCGGGGATTTCCTCCATCATCATTTCGGGTGGTGCCATCACCTCTTCCCCAGCTAAGAAACGCTGTATAGCATCATGGACAACGGCGTCTTTCCTTTCTTGTTCAATTTCATAAGGCGACTTTGGAGGCATTCTCGCTGCCGCGATTGCAGCCGCCTTTTCTTCTGCTACAATCTGCGCACTAATGCTTGCATTTATTTGGCGCTCGTATTCTGCTGCGCCTTCTGGTGTTGATATCCAGCGCTCGTGTGCCAAGATATTCAACAGCTCTGGCGTGACTCTTGATAACCAAGCAGAAAAACCGTTCAGGAAGGCGGTCCACTTGAAAACTGTCCGGGAAAAGAACTGCGGATCTTGTTCCTGCCAATATAGGTGTTGCGCAGCTACAAACTTTTCCCATCCATGTTCTGCGATTCGCTTTTCGATTTGTCCTTTCTCATCAGTTCTTCTATCCATCTGCGATGCCAACATGTCGTCGTGAATGTATTTCATCGCTTGGTCGTAAGAAGAAGATTTACACACACCTTCGCTTTTGCTTTTGGTTGCACCGGGTGGTACGTGTGTGTGCGTTTGGTGTTCTTCTGGTGTTCTTATGGTGTCCTGCTGTCTAGACAGCACGGTTTCCGGTTTCCCGCAGCACGGTTTCGTACTTTTCACAGCACGGTTCTGGTTATCTGACAGCACGGTTTTGCCTGTTTCACGGCACGGTTTCGGATTGGGAATAGTGCTGTCTAGACAGCATCGTTTCTCGCCATCATCGGGCAATGGTTTTTCAATTAGCCACTCCCCACCAGGTGCGCGATCAGGAAAGTATTGGCTGTCTAAGCGCAGCGCATAGACGCTGGCTAGCCCTCTGCCATTTCCGGTAGAGGTTCTTTCTATCAAACCTCGTTCTATGTTTTTAGTTAGTCGCATTTTGGCTGGCCGCCCGGTCAAACCGAGCGCATCAGAAATGTTGGCGTTGCCGGGGCGCGAGTTTTTGCCTGTTCTGAAGTCACCGTAATTTGCGAGATACGACAGTAGCGACTTGTCGATGCCATCTAATTCGGGGTGTGTGCAATGTATCGCTGCCAAACACAACGCGCGATGGCTGCGGGGTGTGCCGTTCATAATTTTCCCGCCGTCTTTGCGCGTTCGATAATTGCGCAAGCCAGTGGATTACATTCAGGCGCAAGTTGTTCAATAAGCTCGTCAATGTCATACCACTCGATGCGGCGGCATGAGGCGATGTGGGTGGCCGCGAGCATCTGCATCAGTTCGATGCATTCTGGCTCGGGCATACCGCCCTCAAACAAATTGCGGCGCATTATCTGTACCATATTTTCGCGGTATCTTTGTTCGCTGGCTTCGGCAAGAGCGATTTTATCTGCGGTAGGTGTCATCGGAGTTTTTCTCCATTCCGAGGCGTTCAGTGGTGGACTTACGCAACAACGTTGCTTCGCCGTTGCGGATTTCGATCGTGACGTCGCCAAACATGCGTGTGCGTTCTGCTTCCATCATTACCGTCTCAAGTTTTTTCAACAATGCGTTTTTCGTCATTTGGCTGCGTCTCCTTTTCGTGTTCGATTTCAAGAACCAGAAAAGATCCCCGCGCGACTAACCCATAGCCTAAGTTGGTTATGGTTTCAGCGGCGCATGGGCTACAATCTCGCCCCGGTCGTCCACGTCCGATCCGACGTAGAGCACGTCTAGCAATTCCGCGAACGACTTTTTGAATGCCAGCGCCGCTGCAACAACTGCGGGGTGTTTTAAATCGTTCATCGTCCAACCCGGCAGCGTTCCAACATTCAAGACCACGGACTGCACCACGGTAAGCATTTTGCGGCACACTTCGTTCATCTCCGGGGTTCCTTTGCTCGCAAGTTTGAATAAGTCATCGACGTGCTTCTTGACTACCGATTGCCGGGTCAGTTTGTTCTTAGCCCGATCCGTGGCACCTTTGCCATTCGCGACTCGCATACAGTAGCTTGCGCGATTCCGATCAATCGCGTGGGCCGTGATCCATTTTGTGAAATCGCCGTGCACGTAGAACGCGGCGCGCAAGGACAGTAGCGCCCGACCAAATTCCAACGCAGATGTCTGGTCAGTCGCACTTGCATCTAGGGCCGCCGTTTCGCGCTTCGAGAATTCCTCGGCGGGAACTCTAAGCCCCGTAGGGTTCGCCACTGGCTGCTCGTTCAAACTTTGAATTGTCAAAGTTTCAGGCAGCGCCACTGCGCAGGTTGTGCTCACCGGGCACCTGCTGGCATTTTTGCCTGTTCGATAAACCGGGAAAGGTCGTCGCGGTGAACCAGAACGCGGCCCCCGATCTTTCTGAACGCTAGGAATGTTTTTTGCAGTTTCCACGAGCGGATTGTGGAGATTTTCACACGAAGCACTTTCGCTGCCTCGGCTAGTGTGAGCAATTCAGAGGGTGTTTGGTTGCTAGATTCCATAATGTCTATTGACCTCTTGCATTATTATGCTAGAATCGTGCTAGAGGTTTCAATTGAAAAAGGAACTAAAGCATGGTCAAGCACAAAGGCAGCCCGGTAACCTCTAGCATTACCGTTTATCTGCAAACGGGGAAAACGGCGAAGCAGCAACCGCACGAGGCATTTGCCAACCTAGCTGATGATGGTGCGGCGAATTTCAGCCGCGAATGGGGACCGATTTCAACCATGCCAATGGTTGAACAAGCGAAGTTGGGATGGCGAGACATTCTCCGCACGGCATGGGACAGAGATGTGGAAGCAGTGAAGGAAGTGCAAGGCTGGGTGAATCGCTACATGGTCACCAGCCTCAAGTTTTCGGATGGCCGGATCGTGATGGAATCCGACCATCTGCTCGGCACCATCTACCTACTCTTTCTGCGGGATCACTTATCGGGTAGAACAGCAATTTGCGCGAATCCAGATTGTGAGCAACCTTATTTCATCAAGCACCGCGCCACACAGAAATTTTGCGAATGCAGCGCGTGTGCTGCATACGGACAGCGGGAGTACGCAAAAGCATGGTGGCATCGGGAAGGGAAACAACAACGCGAGCAGCGCCGCAAGAAGGCACAGAAAGGACGGAAGTAATGGGCATCTACAAACGCGGCGACATTTACTGGTATAAATTCATGTTTCGCGGCGAACTGATTCAGGAGTCCACGCGCCAGCGCAATAACAAAGTGGCGCTGAATCAGGAATCGGCACACCGTACTCGCCTAGCGAACGGCGAAGTCGGCATACGTGAAAAGAAGGCAGCGCCGATGCTGCGGGATTTCCTGAAGAACGATTTCACTCCATACGCTAAGACCAAGCACGCGGCCAAACCGCTGACAGTTCGCTACTACGTACAAGGGGCCGACATGCTTTTGAAATCCGAGATGGCTGGAATGCGGTTGAATGAAATCAACGATCAGCACGCCCGCGATTTCGATCGCAAACTCTCCGCGCTATCGCCATCCGGCATCAATCGGGGTTTGCGGACACTACGCCGCGCGCTCAATCTCGCATACGAGTGGGGCAAGCTAGAAAAACCCGTAAAAATCAAACTGGCAGCAGGCGAACGCCAGCGCGACCGGGTGTTGGATGAAAAAGAAATCGTGGCATACCTTGCTGCCTGCCCCCAGCCGTGGAAGGATTGTGCCACGTTGATTTTGGACGAGGGATTCCGGCCCGGAGAAGTTTTCAACCTGCGCTGGGAAGCGGTGCTGCTGAATGACGACGGCACTGGCTTAATTCAGATCGTTGATGGCAAATCAAAAGCTGCCCGCCGTACCTTGCCGATCACCCCACGTGTGCACGCCCTACTGCGAGCAAGGCACGAAGCCAGCGGCCGTCCGGTTGCTGGTTGGATCTTCCCTAGTGGCAGCCGTGTTGGGCACCTCAACGGGGATGTTGCTAAGGAACAGCACACTAAGGCGCTAGAGGATTCCGGGGTTCAGGCTTTCGTTCCATACACGCTCCGGCACACGGCGCTAACGATGCTTGGCACGGCGGCCCACGGCGATGTGTTCACGCTGGCCCGTATCGCAGGCCACAGCAGCATTACGGTAACGCAGCGCTACATCCACCCACATTCAGAGGCAATTCAGCGCGTGTTTACAGCATCGCAATTGCCGGTAGCTACAAAATTAGATACACCAAGAAAAAGGCTTGAGGGTGCCACAGGTAAGAAAAAGTGAAAATCATCAACGTTTATGCTGGTGCCGGGAGGGGGAGTCGAACCCCCAAGACCCGAAGGTCGGCGGATTTTGAGTCCGATGGATCGAAGCCGGAAGATAAGCTAAATGAATGACATACAACCACTTACGCAATAAAGCCTAGTTGTTTTGTGCGGGGAAATTAGGTCTTGTACGGGTCGGAACGTCACGTTTACATCACGGGAACCTCGCGCCACTCGTCCACGAGGTGACTCCTGGCTGATCGAATTGCTCGACTGCGCTCGGCTGTGTCCGGCCCAACAAAGGCGCGATGGGCGGATTCCGCCAACCAGTTTACAAGGGGATTTGAAGTATGGAGGAGAAGGACGAATTCTATTGCCGCCGTTACCTGCAAGTGCCGATGAACACTGCACTTCTTGCATAATACCCTGTGTTTAAGCGGTTTACAAGCCGATGTACTCGTCCAGTAGATGGGTGACACTTTTCATTCCTTTCGTTGGGATAGGTTCTGTCGTAGGAATTGCAGCGGGGTTAGGTAGCCGA
>Ga0224547_1000129_pt1 | contig 13410 bp, 19 predicted proteins | sample 714P21014metaG_FD_179908 | JGI IMG/M metagenome (GOLD analysis project Ga0224547, IMG submission 179908) | Peat soil microbial communities from Stordalen Mire, Sweden - 717 P2 10-14 | ecosystem: Environmental > Terrestrial > Soil > Wetlands > Peat | place: Sweden: Norrbotten County, Stordalen...
AAGACGGACCGCAGCAACAGGAAAAAGAAAGGATAAGAAACCAACCGAAGCTTAAATATCATCCCCGCTAGGCGGCCACTATAGTTGTCGCGGCCCGGTCAAAGTAGTTGACGTGAGACATCGGTGTGAGTGTGCGAGGCGTCTGTCTCTCATATCGCCAACAAATATTTCGACCCAACGATCGTTTTTCGGTATACAAAATTGTTGGCGCGCCCGGACGGATTGTTCGCGTCCGCTGCGGCCGCTCATCCCTCGCTTACGCTCGGGACCACCGTCGCTTCGCTCCGGTGTCCCACTCAGCCAAAGCGCCGAGTGGTCGAACCGGCTTTTTGTCTGTCGGCGGTTCGAATTATCGGCCAACAAATATTTCGACCCAACGATCGTTTTTCGGTATACAAAATTGTTGGCGCGCCCGGACGGATTCGAACCGCCGACCACCTGGTTCGAAGCTCGAAGGGACAGAAAATTTGGAAATTTTGATATTTGGAAGTCATTGATTTTCAACAACCACGCTCGCGGGATGTCCGTTGCGAATTCACCCAAGAGCACCACAAAGCACTACCGAATCACGCAAAAGTCCGGCAACCACCTGGTCATTTTGTGGTTAGGTGGTTACGGGACTTGCGGGACTTTAAGGCAAGCGGGGCGACCGCCGGCATTTCCACGAGAACTTGTTTCGCTTCCGTTGGTATAGTACAACTGTAGTAATTCCTGTAACATCGTATCTATTACAGTTGTCGTATACCTAATTTATGTCGATCCTTGAAAGCAGAGCCCGACTCGCCGCCGTCCTGCGCAAGGCCGGGGAGTTCGTCACCGTCACGAATGCTTGCCAGGCGCTGCGAATCGATCGCGCCGCCGCTGCAAAATTGCTCGCTCGCTGGCACGAGCAGGGCTGGATTACTCGGGTGCGCCGCGGGCTGTATGTTCCCGTGCCTCCGAGCTCGTTACCGACGGATCAGGTGATGGAGGATCCGTGGACGCTGGTGCCTCAGCTGTTCTCGGCGGCTTACATTGGTGGCGCAACGGCCGCACACCACTGGGACCTGACGGAGCAGCTTTTCCGATCCGTCTTTGTCTACACCACCCAACAGATTCGACGCGCACATCAGACCGTACATGGTACCGCGTTCGTGGTTCGCCACATCAGTAAGGACAAACTCTTTGGTACGCGTTCGATCTGGCGGGGGCAAGTCAAGATTCAAGTCTCCGATGTACACCGGACGGTCATCGACCTTCTGAACTCTCCGGCTGACGGTGGTGGTATCCGTCACGTTGCAGATTGCCTGCGCGCCTATTTCGCGCGCCCCGACCGTAATACAGACGCCCTTCTGAGCTATGCGGACCGAATTGGAAATGGCGCCGTTTATAAGCGGCTGGGCTTTCTCGCGGAGACGCTAGGCGCAGCGCCCGAACTCGTCGAAGCCTGTGCCGCTCACCTCACCGAAGGAATCGTCAAGCTTGACCCCACGGCCACGTCCCCTCGTCTAATTAAGCGCTGGCGCCTATGGCTGCCAGAGAAGTGGAAGCTAGGGAAGACAAAAATTGATTGATCGCGGTGAAATTCTAGCGGTGGCGACCGATCTTGGACTGGCTCCGGAGATTGTTGAGAAGGATTACGTACTGGGCTGGCTACTCAAGGGCATCTATAGCCATCCAGCACTTTCGCCAGCATGGACATTCAAAGGCGGAACGTGCTTGAAAAAATGCTATTTCGAGACATATCGTTTTTCGGAGGACCTGGACTTTACCCTGAGTGACGCCGCGCACCTGGATGCCGAGTTCCTGGTGCGCACGTTCTCCGAGGTGGGCGAAAAGCTTTACGAAGACGTCGGCCTTCAGATTACAGCAGAGCAGCCCCGATTCGATATCTACGGCAATTCGCGCGGCGGCCTGAGTTGCGAGGGGCGCCTGTACTACGAAGGGCCGCTCATGCGCACCCGGAGCACGCCGCGAATAAAGCTTGATTTGACCGTCGACGAACTGCTGGTTCTTCCAGCGGTCGATCGCCCCGTGGGACATCCGTACAGCGACGCGCCCGCAGACGGAATCTCTGCCCGGTGCTACGCCTACGAAGAAGTATTCGGTGAAAAGGTCCGTGCGCTCGCAGAACGAACGCGCCCGCGCGATCTATATGACGTCGTAAACCTGTTTCGCCACGACGAATTCCGGCCTGATGCCGTTACTGTGCTTGGCATATTGCAGAAAAAGTGCGCTTTCAAGGGTATCGACGTGCCAACTTTCGAGACCATCGGCGGCGCTATGAATGAACTGGTCGCCGATTGGGCCAACATGCTCGGTCATCAACTACCGAAACTGCCGCCCTTCGAAAGTTTTTGGTCCGTGATGCCTGCATTCTTTTCCTGGCTCGCAAGCGGCATCACGGCAGCACCGGCACCCGCCGCGCCGCTCGCATCGGATGAGCAAGTCTTCAGGCCTGCGGTTGGTTTGTTACGCCGTGCGGGCGCAGTCGGTTCCTCATCGCTGGAAGCTATCCGCTTTGCCGCGGCAAACAGACTCTGCGTCGATCTACACTATCTCGGAAGCGTGCGTCGCATAGAGCCGTACTCGCTACGCCGAACACGCGCCGGCGCGATCCTGCTGTTCGGAATTCGGACAGATAATGGCGAATCACGAAGCTATCGGCTCGATCGGGTTGAAGGTGCCACCATAACCGATGAGATATTTAGGCCGCAGTTTGCAATCGAGCTTACACCTGGTGATTCATTATGGATTCCTCCCATTGCTCGGCCGCCGAGAAGAGGCCGAACGGGGCGTCGATAAACACGCGCTTTGCCGCCGAGGAATTCTTATCGCGCCATTTCGATTTCACGAACGCGCGGTTCGCGAGCGTGCTCTAACAGTTTCGTGGCGATATATTCCTTCTCCATTAACGGCTTCGGCATCTGCTCCACATACCGCTTAACCTGCGCCGCGATCTCGGGGTGCCCTTGGCGAGTAAGTTGATCGCTTACAGCCTGCCACCCACGCCGGACTTCCTGACGCGTGCGGATCAGTTTGGCTTTGCCCGATTCGACTTGCAGTTTGCCTTTCACCAACTCACCGTGTACGGCTTCGACGCGCTTTCGGAAATGGGTCGACTCGCCTCGAGACATTGCGCGATAGATGCCATCTGACTTGCGAGGTCTCGTTTCACCCCGAACGTGCCGCGGCGTTGCGTTTGCTGCTACTCCCAACGCCCGAAGATGGCTTGCAAACCCCTCTCGCCATTGCCTGAGCGTGGCCTTGCGGAGGTACAACCGCCGGCCCTCTTCGCTTCTGGCCTTGAGAACCAGGTGGACATGTGGATGAGGCTCATCCGTGTGCAGAGCCATGACATAGCGATGCTTGAGTGCGAACTCTTCCCGGGCGAAATTTCGCACCGCCGCCTGGACCTTTTCGGGCGGCGTTCCGGCGGGCATGGAGAATATAAGTTTGTAGACGAGTCTTGGCGGCTGCTTCGGCTTATTGGGGGTCAGATTGATCTTCCCGCGGTCCTGAATCAGATCAAGATTCCAGTCCTCCAGGAGAGCGTTCCCGACCTCTTGGCCTTGCAAGACTTCTCCCTCATCGGTTTCAAGCGCCACCTCACCCTGCCGGCCGATATAGCCGACGTGCCCGCCGACTCCGGCCACGCTGCTTGAGCCTTTGTTGATAACTTTCACCATGACTTCGGGGGTGCGTCCCACGGTACGGGTAATGAGTTTGATTTGGCCGATCGACAGCGGGCGCTCGCGCTCAGGAAGGGCGCGTCCATAACTGACCGGGTCGAAGAATGGTTCGAGTTCGTCGTCTTTCACTTTTGATCCTCATACCCTTGTTGCCAACTCTTGGCATTCGCATGGAGCAATTTCTTTGTGTTGACGCGCAGTGCTTCGCAAATCTTTAGCATGGCTCGAAACTGGGTCGACTCCGGGTCGCTTACCCGCTCTCCCCGGTTGGCAGCTCGGGTGATCTGATTGATGTTTCTGCCGAGCTTGCTGAGCTCGGTCACGATTTTCTCCAGGATCAGCCACTCAGCCTTTGGTAGCGGTGCAAGAGATCTCAGATGGGAGCGCGTCAGGACCGACACGTAGGTTGCCGCCGCCATGCCCCGCGCCGCCGCACGTTCGCGCAATAACAGCTGGTCGTCGGGGCGGATTCTGACCGTCAAGCGTGAGTCCCGGGAGTTCCGATCTGCGCTCCCTGGTGCCCCCACTTCCGCGGCGCTGGCGCTCTGTAACATGAGATCGACCAGGCGCTTCAGGAGTGCCGAGTCCGACAACCCTTGGTGACGTGCAACCGCCGCGAAACGCTCTTTCGTCTCGCGCGTCACCCAAGTTGTGAGATGTGTTCCATCGCTCATGTGAGCGACAGTTGTAGCAAATAGCAGCCGTTAGGCAATCCTGCGTACATGGGTTTTTTGCTTCATGTTTGAGTTCCGCTGAAAATAGCTCGGAACTCTTCCCGCCGGACCGTCGCGAATTTTCGTTTCATGAAATGTACCTGTCGGTTGCACGCGTACATTCGGCCTGTGTGTGGAAGCATTCGCTCCCGGGCCATCATGGAATCCGCGCGCAGTGAGCCATTCGTTTCGATGGCCTTCATTTGAGCCATGCAGGATATCGGCTTGGCACTGCGCCGGTCCGACCAGTATCACCATGAACACGATCACTTCATTGCACCCTTTGGGTGGGTCTCGTCTAGTCCGTAATCAGGCGGCCGCCACCAACGCCGGCGCTCGGAACTCGAAGTCCCGCTCCCGGTACCAACTTGCCCAGACGATTCGGGCGAGCTTGTTGGCAACAGCGACGGCGGCGTTGTTGTTCCCGGTCCGCGCACGGGTCTTAAGCGCCCAGTCGCGAAGTGCATCCAGTGGCCGACCCGCCCGCTCGGCCGCACGCGCTGAGTAGACCACTGCCCGAGCGCCGTGAACCAAGATCATCCGCAGATACTTGTCCCCGCGTTTACTGATGCTGCCTAATCGTCGCACCGTGCCGGAGGAGTACTCCTTCGGAGTCAATCCAAGCCAACTCGCAAAGCGGCGCGGACTGCGGAAGCTTCGAATATCTCCCACCGATCCAACGATGGCAGTAGCACCAAGGAGTCCAATACCTGGAATCTTCTGCAGGCGCTGACACACTTCCGAGCAACGAGCAATCTGGGCGAGCTCGGCCTCGACTTGCAGGATGCTTTCCTCCATCGCGCGAATCTCGCCTACCGCTCGGCGCATGGTGGATCGAAGCAAGGTTGGTACCGCAGAGTCGTCATCCTCGAGTTGCCTTGAAAGCTCAGCAAGTCCGCGTTTAGGGCCAAGGGGAGCGTTGATCCCGAACTCCCGGCACAGCTCGCGCAGGCAATTGATCCTGGCCGTGACGGTGGCTCGCCACCCAGAACGTACTCGATGCAAGCCTTGTAGAGCCTGTTGTTCCACCGACTTCACCCGGACCGGAACGATGTCACTCGCTCGTGCTGCCTCAAGCAATGCCGTCGCATCAGAGCGATCTGTCTTGTTGCGACGAACATAGGCTCGAACGTAAAGAGGTGGCAACAACGTCACGGCGATCCCGCGCTCTGCGAACCACCGGCCCCAGTAGTGCGCGGTTCCGCATGCTTCCATGATGACCCGACCTACTTCTCGATTATCGAAATAGCGATGATCTGCGTTCTACTCAGGCGCTTGCGTTCGATTACGTTGCCGTCCGCATCCGCAAGTGCGAGCTCAAAGACAGTCTTCGCCAGATCAATTGCAATAGTCGTGGATATCATTGGATGCTCCTGTTTTTGCTAACCAGACCACCAGACATTGCAATTAGCGCCAATGTCTTTGCCTTTAGCAAAAAACCCATCCCATCGTTTCGCGCTATTTTCAGCGGAACTCAAGCAAAGGCTCAATCGTCGACGACGAAGAACCAACGTAGGCTCGGTGTGGACCCTCTCCGGCCTGTCGCTAGCGTCTGCTTTCGCGAAACAAAAACTAACACCGCGGTCAGTCAGTCGCGTCGTGAAATGAGTCGCCGCTCAAGCGTCTCTGTAACCGACTGTGTCTCTGTACGGCCATCTGGGCGTTTGATATCCAGCTTTGTCACCTTCGTTCGGCGGCGCACGTTTCCATCGGGATCAGTATCGAATACGACCGAGATCGTGCCGGAGACGATCTCAGCCGCGTGCTCATGAAGTGCTGCCTCAATAGACACGGGCTTTTTCATAATCTCGCCCACGACGACATCCGATTCGGCGCGAGCGCGGCGAACCGAGTCGGAATCGACTGGCATCTCGGCAGCAAAAGTCTGGCCGTCTGGTGCGCCTGCCTTCCTCGCCAACTTTCCGGGACTGCTTGCTTCGGAATCCTGGTAGGGCGCTCCCTCATGAAGATCTACGGACCTCAGGTCGTACGATTGGATGGTTTTGAGTACCGATTGCGGATCACATTCGATGCGAAATGCATTCCATGTAAAAATCCAATGCCCGCAGGCTGCACGCGACAGATTGGCAGTTTTGAGCCACCCGTCGATCCTGGCCTCCAGTTCAGGGCCGTTAAGCAGCTGTACGGGTCCGGCAAACGCCTTGAAAACTTGAACTGGAAATTGCCAATCTCTAGCTCTCTCCTCTGCCGTAGTGGTATTCGGCAAGTCATACTGCAACTCTAGGCCGTCCGCGCGCAGCCCCATGACTCGTTCGACGATCGCGTCCCTGTCATGCGTGCTTCCTGAGGATCCATTGCTGCCCTTCTGCACGGACTCTCTGGTCAATACGATTTCGTAGGTATCGCCGACCTGAGGTACCTGCGGGAATGTTCCGGCATGAGCGGCGCTGACCGGCAAGAGCAACGCTGCGACCATCCCTTTGAATCCATCGCGACGGGCCGCTTCACTCGATACGTTGCGCGATCGCTGCGATCTAAAACGGCATGCTGTGTGCGCTTTCATGCTCGCACCATCGCTAACGCCTCGCGGCGTGCTTGTGTTTCCAATTGGTATTGCTGCATTCGCTTCCAGCGCTCCCTGCGCGATATATTCAGGTTCGGTGAACACAAGATCGAACCATCGTTGTTCTGCACGATTTCGTCGCCCGCAGCACGATGAACTCCTAAGGTGTCCTCTGTCAGATCCTTCCTGGCGGAATCGAAATCTGGACGTACAGGTTGGATGCTTATGCGCCAAGGCACCCGGTATCGCTTCAGGTATCCAGATCGACTGCCCCAATTATCCCAACTCCAGTAGCGCGATTTAATATACGGTCGAGCACCGTCAAATGGGTCGAAACGCCGCGTTAGATATGCCTGCTCACCGCCAGAAATTTCTCGGACAGAGCCGTCCTGATTTACATAGACAAACGTAGTCTCCGACTGCCGACGAATTGTGCCAATGGATAGCCAGGCTGTTTCCGCGCCAAGATCCGCGAAAAAACCAAACACAACATTGAGGAGCATTTTCATATCAAACGCCTCGTCAAAACGTTGTGCGTCAATCCCCCGCACATTTGACGGTTCGACACGTGACGCACCCCAGAATCCATTTGCGCATTAGCTTACCGCGGACTGCGAGTGGCCGCTTCAAGGCGATGATTTCGTGAGGTCCAGCGACCGACGTTGGCCGACACTTGCCCGACGCGGTCAATTCCCGGTCTCGACCATTTGCGGTCCCTGATGAGCGGCAGCTATCCGGCATCCCATTGCGTAGCGCCGCGATGAGATCCAGCAAAGATAGCGGCTTCATCCTGGTTTTCTCCACGCTAGTCAGAATTGGGTGGAGCAGCCAGCAGTCTCTGGAAATGGGCGTAGGCCGCTTTCCGTTCGTGTTGCAGAGCTGTCAATCGGGCGTTCAATTCAACGCCTGCTTCTCTGTCGTTCTCCAGTTGAGATGCCTTCATCAGGCTGACTTCGGATGCCGCGAGATCCGAGACCTGTCGCGCCACTTTCATCATCGCCCCGTCGTTTTTTGTTAGCGATGAAATCTTCATTGCTGACTTGACCTGCAGATCGTTGAGCGTCTCCTCCGACACGGTGTTGTCGAAGTGCTCGTAGGAAGCGGAAAAATCTGAAAGCGCCTGCGCATCGTGGCGTCCCACGCTGTAGACGACTGCCGAACCGAGAATCAAAACAGAGGCCGCACAAAGCGTCAGAGTTTTAAGCATGGGTCCTCCCCAGTTCACGTCATCGTAGAGGTCTTCGTCACTTTGTATCGCAAAGTACTTGGCATAGTCAACTGTACCGGGATATGTGCTCTGTCCGGACAGATCGCGGATCAAGCGGCACTCCGAACAACTCAATCTCAGACTGGAAGTGCGGCGTCGCACAACGGGTGCTCGTACATCCAGCGGCTCCAATGGATTGCGAATGTCAGCTCTTCGGCAGAACAATTGCTGCAGCCAGCGGCGGGAGTTGGCCGGCTACTGCCCGACGCGGACACCATGGCCGCCCATCGACTCGTGTCGACCCGTTTCTGCCGGTCACGAACGGCAGCTATGGGGTGCCCCAATTACGGTTCGCGCAAAGCCTCTACGATTGTGGCGTGGGACCGCAGGTGTCACACCTCACCCCGCCGACACATGCGCTCGCAGAGGGCTCGAGCGACACATGTTCACCTAAGGACAACCGGCCAGATTTAAACCTTCAGCGGGTCCTGACCATCTAAATTCAGATCAGATGGCCCCCAACCGCGCGGAGACTCGTAGGTCTTGCGCGGCTCAAGATCGAGGAGAATACAATTGCGTTCCGCCATGTTCCTGCTGTGCATCGCCGTGATCTCCCCAGCGTTCCCGGCAAAACCCGACGATTCGGCTGTCGATAAGATCTTCCCCGCCTACGACAAGCCCGCTTCCCCAGGATGTTCACTGGGCGTCATCCGGGACGGGAGCTTCGTCTACCGGCGTGGTTATGGCGAGGGGAGCTTGGAGCTTGCCGTGCCTCTCACGAGCGAGTCGGTCTTCTACATGGGCTCGGTGTCCAAGCAGTTCACTGCGGCGAGTATTGTCATCCTCGAGCACCGCGGGCTTCTGTCCCTCGATGATGACGTGCACAAGTACATCCCGGAGCTCCCTGATTATGGGCACCCGATTACGCTCAGGGAGATGCTGCATCACACGAGCGGATTCCGGGACTACCTGGGTCTCCTGACGCTCTCGGGCCGCGACGTCGCCGACGTCTATACGTTTCCCGAGCTGCTGGACCTCGTGACGCGACAGAAAGGTTTGAACTTCACGCCCGGAGATAAGTACTCGTACAGCAACACGAACTATCTCCTCCTGGCCGAGGTCGTGCATCGCGTCAGCAAGGAGCCCCTATCAGAATTCGCGCAGAAAAACATCCTTCAGCCGCTTCACATGACTCATACACGCTTCTTCGACGCCCGTACCGAAGTCGTGCCCGGCCGGGTAGCGGCCTATGAGCCGGGCCCCAAAGGGGATTTCCTCGTCGACTGGTCTACCAATTTCGACAAAGTCGGCGATGGTGGGTTAATGAGCAGCGTCGATGATCTGCTCCGTTGGGATCAGAATTTCTATGACGACAAGCTCGCCGATGGCTCCGTAATGAAGGAACTGCAGGTACGTGGGCGCCTGAATAGCGGGAAGGAGATCGACTATGCACTCGGCCTGCAAATAAGCGATTACCGCGGCCTGCCTACCGTCGAGCACGGCGGAAACCTGTTTGGGTATAACACCGAGCTACTTCGCTTCCCGAAGCAGCGCTTCACAGTCATCTGCCTGTGCAACGTAGCGAGTGCCAACGCCGAAGGGCTTGCGCGCCGTGTTGCGGATCTCTATCTCGCTAGTGATTTCACCAGTGAGACTGGTCCGCCAGTCGCCACCGGCGTTGCGGCAACGCGAAGCGCGTTCGACCCAGCACCATACGCTGGAAGCTATGAGGACGCCTCACATGATGGTGTCCGGACCTTCGTGGCAAGGAACGGGCGGTTAGGCTTACAGCAGGGGACCTCTGCTATACCGATGATACCGGTGTCCCTTGGGCGCTTCACTCTGTCGCTGAACTCACCTGATGATGTCAACGTGGCGTTTGGGGCACGAGGCACGAAGATGCAAGCTATCTTCACGGAAGCCGGCGAAGACGAGCTCGTCCTGACTCGCGTCGACACGACTCGGCTAAGCGCAGAAGACCTGTTGCAATATGCCGGCAACTACACGAGTACCGAGCTCCATACCGAATACAGATTCACGGTCGAGCAAATGCAACTCGTACTGCACAACGGATGGTCTCCCCCTTTGCCCCTGAGCCCGCTCGCGCGAGATGAGTTCAATGCCGAAGACTTCCTGACATTGGTATTTACGAGAGACCCGGGTGGAAAGATCAGTGGTTTCGAGGTCTTCAAGCAGCGGGCTAAAGGCATCATCTTCACGCGGAGGTAGGTCGACAGGCCATATCGGCCGTTATCGCCGCCACATTTTGTAGGGATGACGCTGAAGGTCCGCCACAGGGAAACGCGGATAGACGCCAGAATGGCCTCTGTGGCCGACCCGGAGCGACAAAGCTCAATAAAACGTTATATCGGCGCTTCGTGGTCACGGGGGCGCGACGTCCTCGCGCGCCAGAACGTCGGGCAGACTAACGCCCGCAGCCAAGACCTTCACCCGGACCTCCTCTGGCTGGGGTGCCGGGAGGTCTTCTTCGATGAGACTGATTACCTCAGGGCCGCCGTAGCGGGTCACGATGACTCGTTCGTAACGCATAGCCAGTTGTCCAATGCTGAGACAGTGGCGTGAGGATTCGTACGCGAATTGGATGCTCGTTCGAGCTCGCGTGCCATTGCGAGACGTGCGTATGGCAACGCTTGCCGCGGTGCACCGGCGCGCCGGCCAGCGCGCGAACCTTCGTAGTTCAGATGTCTGCATTCGACCCTCTACGGACCTTGGTGACCGGCGGGTTTGCGGAGCGCGGTGAGGGGCCGAGGTTCATCGCGGGGGCAATCCCGGCGCCGTGAGCGCAAGGCGGCCAGGATACAATCTCCCGGTGAGCGACAACTTTATAATCATCGAATTTAGGCGCGCCGGGTCAAAGGCCTGGGAGCACCTTGGGCGCTATAAGACTACGGCTTCCGAACTTATCGCCTTAAAAGCACATCTGGCCCGGTGTGCAAACGCTTATCAGCTGCTGGACCGGATTCCGGAGAAAGGACTCATTTGGGAAACGCTCAACATATTAAAATCCGAAGGCCGTTTCGCTCGCATTCGCTTTCCCGACTGACTGGCGTCCAAACGCGAAAACGCATTCTGTCGTCTCCGTTTGTTTCCGCTATCGACCCCAAGACGACGTCCATGACCGGCCGCTATGCGGCATTAGATTTGAGTGTCGGAAGCTGGGGAGACAACCGGAGTGTTTGGCGAACGCGCCAGCAAAAACCAGCAGAAAACGCCGACGCCGGCCGCAAGAACCAACGTAAGCAAATCGACGCGCAGAACCGGAACAGTGAGATGTAAGTTCGACACCACGCCCGTTGCAATTGAATTAACAGCCCCATGTGTCAGCACAGCCGGCCAAAAGCTGCGTGATCGCAAGGTGAGCCAAGCGAGGAAGAATGAGGTGCTTACGAGCAGCAGTGGGAAAATTACAAAGGCACCCAACACTGGGTGTTCTGGGTAATTGTAACCGGCCAATATAATTCGCAGATGCCACGCAGCCCAAAACAGGCCGAGCACCGTCACTCCCTTGGTCATCCCGAATCGTTCAATCAACTGATTCTGAAGAAAGCCTCTCCAACAAAACTCTTCGCCCACAGTAACGATGCCGTTAAGAGCGGAATACGCGATGCCGGTGATAAGAACATTGGCAGTGAACAACAGCCATGATTGGCGACCAATGCCGAGTAACCAAGGACCGCCATTAATAGTCACCTCTGAAGACGAAAAGTGAAACCAACCAGAATATCCCCAGCCGAAACCAAGCACAGCAAAGACGACGGCGAAAGTCGAAGCTATCTGCAGCAAGATGCCAAGAGGCCAGAACCAAGGATTGCCGATTTTCCACATCACCGTTTTGCGGGATGCTGGGTGTGAAATGAGAAAAGCGGCTGTCCAAACGGAGGGGAGAAACATGACCGCCAGCAGCCAGGGTTTGATTCCCGGCGCCTCGATGGAATGGAAAATATAGAGCGCAATGGCCTCTAGGAGCCAAGTCGCTGCCAGAAGAGTTCCGCAAAAACGAGCGAGCGCTCGGCCCGTCATGGCTGGTCGCTATAGCGAAGGGCGGCGTGGCCAACGGAGGCCAACGGAGGCCAACGGTCGCAAGGCCCAGACCGAAAGTCCCCGGGAAGCGAGCCAAGCTAGGAAAAGGACCAGGAACGCGATGGGGAAAATCCATAGTCCCAACACCTCGTGTCCTTTGGAGGGATCGTCGGTAGCACCGAGGATGAATTGTCCTCCACCGATCCACATCCCAACATGAGTAGGGTCAAATACCTTTGCCGCGCCTACAGCGCACACTACAAGGGCCAACACCCAGACCAACACGCACCCTGCGGTGGCCGAAATTGTACGGGCGTTCCGAATGGAACGCTCTCCGAGCGCCGCAAGCAGGCCCATACTGTCGCGGCTACCTAGCGCGCTCAGCAAGGCTCGCTCAGTGATGAACGCTCGCGCGAAATCCTCGGGCGCGCCGAGGCCGTCGATTGCCTCTTCAATTCGCGCACCGCGTTCGAGCTTTTCCTGAAGGTGAGAGCGGGCCTCGGCGACGATGTCGTCGCGTTCATCTGCCGGCAGCGACGCCAAACTCCAGCGAAGATGGCGAATATAGGTGCTGAAGGATGGATCGTCTTTCATTGTCGATTTAGGAACGAGTCCACATTGGATGAAAGTTCGTGCCATTCCACAAGCAGGACCTTAAGTTCGGCGCTTCCTCGTTTGGTTAGTTTGTAATACTTGCGCGGGCGAACGCCTTTCGTGTCGAAATGCCACTCCGAGGCCACAAATCCGGCGCGCTCAAGACGATACAGCAACGGATAGATCGTCCCGTCCGCCAACGAGAGTCGGGCGATGGATCGAAGTTGATCCAGGATCTCCAATCCATATCGCGCGCCATCCTTGAGCAGGCTTAACAACACGACTTCGGCTATTCCCTTGTAAAGCTGAGAGCGCTTGGAGTCTTCACGAGTAGCTTCCTCTTTATTAGACATCTTGCAATACAAGATATCATAAGCAGGAAAGTGAAGCAATGGATCTCGATTTCCTCTATGGCTGCTTCGAGGCGGGCAATTCGAATGGTCGAATGTCGCAAAGTGGCCTATTCTGTTGAAAAACTCCATGCGGAGATTTAGCCGGAAAATTAAAAGGCTTTAAAAAGGCCGGAATTTGAACGACACGAAGGACCAGCGGCTTCCCACGATCTCCGCGCTCAATCGCTCTATGTATGCCAGAGCGTGTGTTTATGCCTGGTTTTCAGCCACAGAGTGATTCATCTGAAAAATCGTCTGCGCACAGGAA
>Ga0224547_1000130_pt1 | contig 13409 bp, 14 predicted proteins | sample 714P21014metaG_FD_179908 | JGI IMG/M metagenome (GOLD analysis project Ga0224547, IMG submission 179908) | Peat soil microbial communities from Stordalen Mire, Sweden - 717 P2 10-14 | ecosystem: Environmental > Terrestrial > Soil > Wetlands > Peat | place: Sweden: Norrbotten County, Stordalen...
ACTAGATAGGCGTGATTGCTCCCGGAGCCTATGCCGATCTAGTGGCCGTGGCGGGCGATCCTTTGGCAAATATCAAGATTCTTGAGAGAGTCAGTTTTGTGATGAAGGACGGCAAGGTATTCAAAAACGATCTGGCAGCCAAGAAGTAAATAAACAAATGACCAAGGGGTTAATCATGAATATTCTGGAAATGTGCGATGCGGAAGCGGCTTCAGTTCCGGTGGAAGCGACCGCCGAGAAAGCCATCAGAACGATGCTTGATCGCCACGTGGGCGCCGTCACCGTGATTGATGAGAACCATCGCGTAGCCGGAATTTTTACCGAGCGTGATGTCTTGCGCCAGTTCTCCCTCGGCGAACGCGACCCGCGCCAAGTATCCATTCGCGAAGTCATGACCACGCCCGTCGAAATGGCGACTCGCGCGACTACCGCGGCTGAAGCCCTGGCCACCATGGTCGAACGCCACTATCGCCACTTGCCGATTGTCGACGAAGACGGACGTCTGCTAGGAATGCTCTCCATTCGCCACGTGCTGGAAGCAAAAATCGATACGCTCACGCGCCAACTCGATCATGCCCGCTCGGTTGTGCTCTAAGAATGTGCTTTAAGAACGCCCTCTGAGAACGCCCTCTGAGAACGCCAACTACTGATGCACGTCAGGGCTCTGTGCAGGGTTCCTGTGCGGAGCCGCCGCAGCCCTTGCGATCTTCACATCAAAACTAACCGGAAGTTGCTTCGGCGGATAGCACGCCTGATTGTCGCAAGCCTGATATTTAAGCGTTCCGCGAACGATATATTTCCCAGTCTGCACCGACATCAACGGACGCACCAGCACATCGATTTTGAAATCTCCCGTATAAACATTCAGCTTCTCATCGGGGGCGAAGGCGAAGCTCGTATCCTTCCCCTCCGGATAAGTAGTCTTGCCGATGACGATATCGGTCGTGGCCTCAACCTTAAGCACCGTAGGAATCAAAAACTCCGCCTTCGGCTGGTTGGAATTAATGTGGTAACCGCTAGCCACGCGAAATTCGAGCGAAACAGTAGACGGCTTGCCCTGCACGGCGGTTACGGTCGGAACCGGCGCCAGCTTCACGACAGAAGTTTGCGGCGCGGGGTTATCCTGTGCCGCCGCCCACACCGACAACAAGCAAAGCGTGCTCGCAAGAAGAATTTTCATTTGAGTGGAGTAACTCAACTCTAGAGTATCCCAAGTTAGCAAGCGCTTCGTAGTTACCTACGAGCCTGTACCGCTTGCCCCTGACTCAGTGCCTTTTTGATATGGTCGACAAAGACGCTCCGGCTCTGCAAGCCAAATTCGCGGGCAATCAGCTTGCCGTCGCGATCCACAAAAAAAGTAGTCGGCAGCACACTCACTCCGCCATAGCTCTCGCCCACCGATTCCTTCCCCAGCAGAATCGGATAATTGACCCCCATATCCTTGGCGAATTTCGCAATATCCTCCGTGCTCGTGTCGTCCATGGCCACGCCAATAATCTGGAATCCCTGCGGCCCATATTCTTTTTGCAGTTCCACAAACCACGGCATCTCGACCTTGCAAGGACCGCAATAAGTCGCCCAGAAATTGAGCAAAACCGCCTTGCCGCGCAGGTCGGAGAGCTTGACATCCTTGCCATCGAGCGTCTGCAAATCGAAATCAGGAGCCACGCTGCCAATCAGTTGCCCCTTGCCAGTATTGCCCGCGCGATTATTGCGCGCCATGCGCAGCCCCGCGAACAACATAACCGCAACAATGGCGGCAATAAAAAACAGAATCAGTGGATTTCTTTTCACCGTTAACCTCTCAAAATAACCGTCTTCGTCCGGGTGCCCCATTCTAACGTCGCGTTCTGTGCGACGTTAGAGTGGGCTCACTTTCCCTAAAGCGCAAAGCGATTCAAAAACGAAAAATAGCCCGAAATAAGCGCAAAGCGCCCCATCACCAGCAGAATTCCCAACGCGATCATCAAGCCTCCGCTCACCACTTCCAGGGCGTGCATGTGGAACTTGAAGCGGTTGTAGAACTTTAGAAAGCGCTCCATAAGGAGCGAAGTCAGCAGGAAAGGCACTGCCAGCCCAGCCGAGTAAATGGCCAGCAAAAAAATCCCCTTCCACACCGTATCCTGAGCCGCCGCGAATCCAAGCACTACCGCGAGAATCGGGCCAACGCAAGGCGTCCATCCAAACGCAAACGCAAATCCAATCACAAACGCGCCCCACGCTGAAGGACTGCCCTTAAGCCCATGCAGCCGCGTATCCGCCAGCAGCGCCTTGATTTGAAAAATGCCTGTGAGGTGCAGACCAAAAAGAATGATCACCACTCCTGCAATCCGCGCCAGTAGCGACTTATATTGCGCCAGCACCTGTCCGACCTCGGTCGAGATCGCGCCAAGCGTAATGAATACGATGCTGAAGCCGATAATGAAGGCGGCGGAATTGAGCATCACTTTGCGGAAGAGTTGCCCTTCTTTCGTTTTCAGTTGCTCGATGCCTACGCCGGAGATCAGGGAAGCGTATCCGGGCACGAGCGGAAGCACGCAGGGCGACAGGAATGAGAACAGCCCTGCGACGAAGGCGGCGAGCGGTAGTGGCAAACTCGTCATATTTGTCTATTGTAGCGAGCGGGCAGAGGTTTGCGCCCTCTCTAAGAGATGCCGCAGCAAGTCAGATTGTTACAACATTTAGAAGTACAACCTCACACCTACGCAACCGCAAGATAGACATAACGCAGAATAAACAGCGCTGTAAGAATCCATATGAGCACCGTAATCTCGCGAAATTTGCCAGCCGCCATCTTCACCACCGTGTATGCAATCAAACCGAGACTGATGCCGGTAGCAATGCTAAAAGTTAACGGTGTAGCCAGCATCGTGATGAACGCCGGAACCGCCTCGCTGAACTCGCTCCAATCAATATGCGAAATCGATTGCGTCATCAGTGCGCCCACCAGAATCAACGCCGGCGCCGTAGCATAAGCCGGAATCGCGGTAGCGAGAGGAGAGCAAAAAGTAGCGATCAAAAACAGCCCCGCGACCGCCACATTGCTCAAGCCAGTGCGCGCGCCTGCCGCCACGCCAGCCACGCTCTCAATGTAGCTAGTCACCGTCGACGTCCCCGTCAGCGAGCCAAACAGCGTGCCCACCGCGTCCGATACCAGCGCTCGGCCCACGCGGGGAATCTTGCCGTCCTTAATAAATCCTCCCTGTTCGCAAACGCCCACAAGCGTGCCGACGTTGTCAAAAAGATCGACGAACAAAAACGCAAACACAATTTCCAAAAAGCCAAGATGAATCGCCCCGCGAAAATCCAGCTTCAGAAAAGTAGACGACGGATGCGGCAAAGACACCAACGCCGCCGGCCAATGCGAAATTCCGCGCAGAATCCCCACCAGCGTAGTTCCAAAAATCCCAATCAAGATTCCGCCATTGATCTTCCGTGCCATCAGCACCAGAGTGAGAGCGAGCCCGAAGCACGCCGTCTGCACCTCTTTGTCAGAGAAGCTTCCGAGGCCAACAAACGTAGCCGGATTCGCCACCACCAGCTTGGCATTGCGCAATCCCACGAAAGCGATAAACATCCCAATGCCGGTAGCCGTAGAGTGCTTAAGGCAATCAGGCATTCCGTTTACAATTTGTTCGCGCACGCGCGTTACGGTCAAGAGCAGAAATACCGCGCCAGAAAAGAAAACTACCGCCAGCGCCGTCTGCCACGGAACATGCATGTTGAGGCAGACGGCATAAGTGAAGTACGCATTCAATGACATTCCCGGCGCCAGCGCGATCGGGTAGTTGTCATACAGTCCCATCACCAAAGTCGCCGCCGCCGCCGAGATACACGTAGCGAATACCACGCCCTCAGCCGGCATCCCCGCCTGTGCCAGAATCTGCGGATTCACCACGATGATGTAGGCCATGGTCACAAAAGTAGTGAGCCCGCCCAGCATCTCCTGCTTAATCGTAGTTTTATTTTCTGTAAGTTTGAAATAACGATCGATCAAAAATCTTCCCCGTGTTGTGTTTGAGTTGCGACTCCTGTGCCGCCCTGTGTCCCCCGTGGTTCAAGCTCTTTGCCAGAAGCACAGCGCGACAGAAGTAGGCACAGAAAACAATCCGCTCAATAAAGAATCTTCCCCGGATGTTTCTGCCACGCGCGAAACGCCGCCAGCGCCTCTTCGCGCATCATCTGAATCAACGGAATCTGGCGTTGCGCGTGCGGCTGGGCGATTTCGGCGTAAATAGCGGAGTCGTCGAACCCGATCCTCGCAGCATCCTCCGCGAGGTTGCCAAAATAAACTTTCTCAATCCGAGCCCAGTAGATTGCGCCCAGGCACATCGGGCAAGGTTCACAAGAGGTAAAAAGATCGCAGCCACGCAGTTCGAAACAGCCCAGCTTCTGGCAAGCCTGCCGTATCGCCAGCACTTCGGCGTGCGCCGTCGGATCGTTCGTCGCCGTAACGCGATTCACGCCCTCAGCCACAACTTTTTCTTCTTTGACGACGACGCAGCCGAACGGCCCGCCGTTGCCCAAGCGGACATTTTCGAGCGAGAGTTGAATGGCGCGCGCCATGAAAGCGTTGTCCATGTGGCTTGGTTCCTTCATCGCGTAATCGTCAAGGGCACGCTGAACTCACCTACCCGTGCCTCCGCGCGCAAATCGGTCGTCATGGACTCTTTCGCAGCCGCCGGTCAAGAAAGGAAGTATAAGCGCAGCCAAGAAATACGCAAACTTTTTCTGGCGCTCGATAACCATTCTAATTTTCGGCGTGCGATCGTAGCGCCGCCGTCCCGGCGGCTGTCCGGGGGGCGTCTCACCCGCCGTCGCGAACAGCGAAGTGCGAACGACGAACAGCGAACGGCGAACGACGAACCCCATCCTTGAAAATCCCCGTGACCCGCGATAGCCTCTGACATGGACGGGCAAGCATTTCTTTCTCACCGCATCGTGACCCCCGACGGAATCCGCCCCGGAGCGGTCCTGGTTCGCGAGAGAAAAGCACGCGACGGAAAAGCGCGTGAAGGAAAAATCAGCGCCGTCGTTCCCGCCGAGCAAATCCCGCCAAACTTCGAAGTCCTCGACTTCGGCAACTCTGCGATTCTCCCCGGCCTGGTCGACTCTCATGTCCACATCAACGAGCCCGGCCGCACCGAGTGGGAAGGCTTCGAAACCGCCACGCGAGCCGCTGCGGCCGGAGGTTACACAACGCTGGTAGACATGCCGCTCAACTGTCTTCCGCCTACCGCGACAGTCGCTGCGCTCACCACCAAGCGCAAAGCCGCGCAAGGAAAGTGCCGCGTCGACTGGCTACCCTGGGGCGGGGTAGTCAGCGACAATCAAGCCGAAATCGAAGCCCTCGCCGCGGCTGGCGTTCCCGGTTTCAAGTGTTTTCTGATTCATCCCGGAATCGACGGCTTCACCATGGTGACCGAGCAACAGCTTCGCGCCGCTCTCCCCCACGTCGCCCGAACCGGCCTGCCTTTGCTGGTCCACGCCGAACTCCCCGGCCCCATCGACGATGCGACGCGGAACCAGCAAGACGCGGATTGGACTCGCTACTCGACCTATCTGCAATCGCGGCCAGAAGAAGCAGAGCTCTCCGCAATCCGCCTCCTGCTCTCGCTCTGCCGCGAATATAAATTCCGCCTCCACATAGTTCATCTCTCGGCGAGCCAGGCGCTTGCAGAATTGTGCGCTGCCCGCTCCGAAGGCCTTCCGGTCACCGTCGAAACCTGCCCTCACTATCTTCATTTTTGCGCGGAAGAAATTCCCGACGGCGCCACTTTGTGTAAATGCGCGCCGCCAATCCGCTCGCGCGAAAATCGCGAAAAATTGTGGCAGGGTCTAAAAGACGGAATCATCGATTTAGTAGCCACCGACCACTCCCCCTGTCTTCCCGCCATGAAGCGCAGCGACGAAGATGAAGGCAACTTCCAAACCGCATGGGGCGGAGTAGCCAGCCTCTCCGTGTCGCTCCCCGTGATGTGGACCGAAGCGTGCCGACGTGGATTCACGCTAGCCGATCTCGCGCGCTGGATGGCGTCAGCCCCTGCCCAACTAGCCGGATGCGCCGCCCACAAAGGCCGCATCGCCGAAGGATGCGATGCCGATTTCGTGATCTTCGACCCGGACGCCGAATTCGTCGTCACCGAAGATCGTCTGTATTATCGTCATCTGATCTCGCCCTATTTGGGAAAAAAATTGCGGGGCGTAGTGAAAGCGACATATCTGCGCGGCCAACTGGTGTTCAACGACGGCAAATTTTCCGGAAAAGCGAATGGCCGTGAGATTTCGCGTAGCGAAACAAAGCATGACTGAAGAGCACATCATCGGCAAGTCGGTCCCGCGCAAAGAAGGTCGCGACAAAGTCACCGGCGCGGCCCGCTACATTGACGACATGACCTTGCCCGGAATGCTCTACGGAGCCACTGTCCGCAGCCAGATTCCCCGCGGCATTATCAAGAAAATCTCCTTCGACCCTCAATTCGACTGGAGCGAATTTGTCATCGTCACCGCGAAAGATATTCCCGGCAAAAATTGCATCGCGCTCATCGGAGACGATCAGCCTTGCCTCGCCGATGGAAAAGTCAATCATCCCGAGGAGCCGATTCTCTTGCTGGCGCACGCCGACCCACATCTCCTGCGCAAAGCCGTCGACGCCGTAAGCATCGAATACGACGCCCTCCCCGCGATTTTTACCATGGAAGAAAGCGAACAGCTCTCGCAAATCATTTGGGGCTCCGACAACACCTTCAAGAGTTTTCTGATTTCGAAAGGCGATGTCGATAGCGTCTGGTCAAAAGCCGACTACATAGTCGAAGGCGAATACACCACCGGCGCCCAAGAACAGCTCTACATCGAAAACAACGGAGTGATCGCCGCCTTCGACCCGGAGCAGGGAATCACGGTCTGGGGTTCGCTGCAATGTCCCTATTACGTCCACAAAGCGTTGATGGCGCTGTGCGCCCTAAAAGAGGACAAGGTTCGAGTCGTACAAATGGAAACCGGTGGCGCTTTCGGCGGCAAGGAAGATTATCCCTCAATCATCGCAGGCCATGCCGCCCTCCTGGCAATGAAGTCCCGTCTCCCCGTCAAAATTATTTACGACCGCACCGAGGATATGACTGCAACCACCAAGCGTCATCCCTCGCGCACCCGTCATCGCACCGCCGTAAATAAAGACGGCAAAATTCTGGGCGGAGAAATCGACTTCACCATTGATGGCGGCGCCTACGCGACCTTATCCTCCGTAGTTCTCTCGCGTGGCACCATCCACGCCGGCGGTCCCTATTACTGGCCCAATATCCGCATTCGGGGAAAGGCGGTTGCCACCAACATGCCGCCCCACGGCGCTTTTCGCGGCTTCGGAGCCCCGCAAAGCCTGTTCGCGATGGAACGTCACATGGATCGAATCGCGCAAACCGTCGGCCTCTCACCCATAGAAGTGCGCCGCCGAAATTTCCTGCATCCTGGCCAAACCACCACCACCGAACAAACCATCCGCGAAGAAATCGATCTCGGCAAATTACTCGATCGTGCCTTAGGGCTTTCCGACTACTGCGCCAAGAAGAAACGCTTCGCACAAGAAAACCAGACCGCCTCAATCAAAAAAGGAATCGGCCTCGCTACCTTTCTCCACGGCGCAGGCTTCACCGGTTCAGGCGAGCGTTATCTCGCGTCGGTGGTAGGCGCAGAAGGCTGCGCCGATGGCACCGTGCGCATCCTCGTCTCCAGCACCGAGTTCGGCCAGGGAACCAACACCGTCCTCTGCCAAATCGCAGCCGAAGCTCTGAACTTACCCTACGACGATGTTCACATTGCTCAGCCGGACACGAATCAGGTTCCAAACAGCGGTCCCACCGTCGCGTCCCGCACCGCCATGGTCGTCGGCAACCTCGTGCGTTCAGCCGCCCTCGGCATCAAGCAAACGTTGATCGCCGATGGCACGCTCAGCGACAAATACTCGCCTGAAGAATTTCGGGCCGCCTGCAAAAATCATATCGCGAAGCACGGCAAACTCCTTTCCATCGCCCGCTATGACCCACCCCCCGGCGTTTTCTGGGATGATGAAAAATATCGAGGCGAAGCCTATGCGACGTTCGCTTGGGCCGTCTATGTCGCGGAAGTTGCGGTCGACCTCTCCACCTACATCGCGACCGTCAAAGATTTCGTGGCCCTGCAAGAAGTCGGCAGAGTCCTTCACCCCATTCTCGCGAAAGGCCAAATCATCGGTGGCGTAGCCCAAGGCATCGGCTTTGCTCTCTACGAAAAAGTTGTCTGGCAAAATGGACGCATGCAGAACGGTCAGATGACGAACTACATCATGCCCACCTCCGCCGACCTGCCCGAGATTCGCGTTTTCTTCGAAGAGTTGGGCAATGTTCACGGAGCATACGGCGCCAAAGGCATTGGCGAACTTCCTATGGATGGTCCCGCTCCCGCCATCGTCAATGCCATCGAAGACGCGCTGGGCGCTCGCTTCGACTCCATCCCACTTCTGCCCGAAGATATCTTCGAAACACTCTCCGCCGATGGAGTGCGATGACCGTTCCCTCCGCGCACCAAAGAAAATGCGACCTTTCCTTCACCATAAACGGTATGCAAAAAACCGTACGCGTCTATCCCATGGAAAGACTGCTGGACGTGCTGCGCCACGAACTGAACTTGACCGGCGCCAAAGAAGGCTGCGGCGAAGGGGAATGCGGTTCGTGCTCTGCCTTGATGAATGGCGAAGTGGTGAATAGCTGTCTCATCCCGGCGCTACAAGCGTCCGGAGCGGAGATCACGACCATCGAAGGCCTCGCCGGCGAATCGCAATTGAGCCCATTACAAGCGGCCTTCCTCGAATGCGGCGGCGCGCAATGTGGCATTTGCACTCCCGGCATGATTTTGAGCGCCCGCCATCTGCTGAATAAAAATCCTAGTCCAACAACAGACGACATTCGCGAAGGACTTTCCGGCAACCTCTGTCGCTGCACAGGCTATGCACAAATCGTCGAGGCCGTCGCCCAAGCCGCTCGCCGCAGGAGTCGCGAATGAGGTCCGATCCCTCAGACTACGAATTGATCGCGCCCGGCAAGCTGCAAGCAGTCGTGCAACTTCTAGCGGATGAACCCGGCAAGTGGCTCCCCATCGCCGGCGGAACCGACCTAATGGTGCAGTACGCAGCGGGAAAACTTCCGGCGCGAAAGCTAGTAAGCATTTGGAATCTGCCCGAGTTGCGCAGCATAGAAATTTCGCCGGATGAAATTACCATCGGTGCCGCCTGCACCTACACCCAATTACGCGAGCACAAGATTATTGCCGGCGAATTTCCCATGCTGGCTAGCGCTGCTCGCTGGACGGGCGGCATCGCCAATCAAAATCGCGGAACCCTTGGCGGCAACATCGCCAACGCATCGCCCGCCGCCGATTCTCTGCCCGCGCTGCTAGCCTATGAAGCCGAATTGATTCTGATCTCGATTCGCGGTGAGCGCCGCGTTCCTTACCTCGACTTCCACACCGGCTACAAAAAAATGAATCTCGCGCCCGATGAGCTGATTCGAGCCATCGGCCTGCGTCGACAATTTTCGGGCTATCTTCATTACGCGCGCAAAGTGGGATCGCGCAACGCTCAGGCTATCTCAAAAGTGTGCATAGCCGCCCTGGGCCGTTTTCGTCAACATAACGGCCTAAATGTAGTGGGGGATAGGATCGATGACGTTCGCATCGCCGTCGGCAGCGTAGCCCCAGTCCCACTTCGCCTAACCGAGGTCGAACGAATAATAACTGGAAAATCAATTGGACCCGAACTGGTGCAGTCGGCCAGAAAGACTGCCGCCGCGGCGATCCAGCCCATCGACGACATTCGTTCCACCGCGAAATACCGCGCCGCCGTAACCGCGAATCTCGTTGCGGAATTTCTCGAGCAATTGCGCAACCATGGAAAGACGGCATGAGCAATGTCCTGGCACGTTGGAATTTTCTTCCCGCTTCCGCAGCGGCGAATGAGATACTTCCGTGCTGTGGCTCGCAAGCTTGGGCCTCGGGAGTCGCAGCACGCAGGCCGCTTGAGACCGAAGCGAAGCTGCTGGCTGCGTCAGACGAAGTTTGGCACTCATTGCCGCAATCGGATTGGCTGGAAGCTTTTCGCAGCCATCCTCGAATTGGCGAATCGAGTGCACCGAAAGCAGCGACGCCCCAGTCGGCGGCCTGGTCAGAGCAGGAGCAGCGTGGCATTGCGCAGGGAGACGACGCCGTACGAATTGCGCTCGCGGAGGCAAATCGCCAATACGAGCGCAGATTCAATCGTATCTTCATCGTCTGCGCGACGGGCAAGGCGCCAGAGGAAATTCTGAATATTTTGCGGCGCCGCCTCAACAATGACGAAACAACCGAGCTACTGGAAGCAGCCGAACAGCAACGGCAAATCACGCAGATTCGTCTGAGAAAGTGGCTGCAGGGATAACAAGAGGGAAGAACAGCGATGGCGCACATTTCGACCCACATTCTAGATATAGCCCAGGGACAACCAGCAAGAAATGTTCCTCTGCGTTTAGAAAAGCGAGATGCAACGGGCAGTTGGCGCCTGCTGGCGTCGGCGCGCACCGATCAGGACGGTCGCTGCTCCGAGTTATTGCCCGAGAAAGAAGCGCTAACACCAGGCCTTTATCGTCTAGGTTTCGAGACCGCAACCTATTTTGCTGCGTGCGAGCTCGACGGATTGTATCCTCTGGTCGAGATCACTTTTCAGGTGCGAAATGCCCAGCAGCATTTTCATATTCCGCTGCTGCTCAGTCCAAACGGTTACACCACATATCGGGGAAGTTAGAAAATGATTACGGTAGCCGAAAATAAATATGGGAAGTCGAGCGTCCGCCTCGTCCAGGTCAAGCGTCGCGACGGCTGGCATGACCTCCGCGAATGGACGGTGGAGATCATTCTGCAGGGCGACTTTGATTCCTGCTTTACAGAAGGCGACAACAGCAAAATTCTTCCCACCGACACGATGAAAAACACGGTCTACTCCTTGGCGCGAAATTCTGCGGCCACATGCATGGAAGATTTCGCCAAAGAATTAATCGATTTTCTTCTCCGCCGCAATCCCCAGGTTTCCGCCGCCGAAGTGTCCATGTCCGAAAAACCGTGGCAGCATCTCGAAGTCGTCGGAAAGCCGCATCCCACAACCTTTCTTCAGGCAGGCGCAGAAACACAAACCACGAAAGTAACGCGCAATCGAACAGGAGAATTCTCCGTCACCGCCGGTTTCGAAAATCTCGTTATCATGAAAACCGCGAATTCCGCCTTCGAGGGCTACATTCAAGATTCGCTCACCACCTTGCCGCCCGCAAAAGACCGGCTCCTCGGCACTGCCATTCGAGCAAACTGGAATTACACATGCCCTGATGCCGAGTTCAATTCTCTGCGCGTAAAAGTTCGCGAAATTCTCCTGGCTCAATTTGCCGATCACGAAAGCAAATCTGTCCAGCACACGCTTTACGCCATGGGCAAAGCCGCGCTCGAAGAAGTTGCCGAAGTCGAAGACATCGAGCTCGCCATGCCCAACAAGCATTGCCTGTTGGTCGATCTTTCGCGCTTCGGACAAGACAATCCCAACGAAATTTTTGTGCCCGTCGATGAGCCGCATGGCAACATTCAAGCGCGTCTTCGTCGCCAATAAATATGCGCGATAGCGAAACTCTAGCCCGAGAGGTCATCGCGCGTTGTCAGATGCTTGCCCGCTTCAGTGAAGACGTCGGCAGCATCCGCCGCACATTTCTGAGCCCTCCGATGCGCGACGTTCACCGGGCAATCGCTGAATGGATTGCTCCGCTCGACGCCACATCGCGCGTCGACGCCGCAGGCAATCTACGCATCCTTTATCCGGGCGCGGAAGCAAATGCCCCGCGCCTGCTCATCGGCTCGCACCTCGACACCGTCCCCAATGCCGGAGCGTATGACGGCATCCTGGGAGTTGTCCTAACCATCGCACTACTCAGCGCATGCGACGGCCGCAAGTATCCGTTTGCTGTCGAAGTCCTCGGATTCTCGGAAGAAGAAGGCGTTCGCTTCGGCACACCCTTCATCGGTAGCCGCGCCCTCGTCGGCAGCCTCGACGATGAACTGCTGAACCGCCGGGATGACCGAGGAATTTCCGTACGCGACGCGATTGCGAATTTCGGTTTGAATCCCGCAGAAATTAAACGAGCTGCAATAAGCGACGACATTCTCGGTTACATTGAATTTCACATCGAGCAAGGGCCTGTATTAGAGAATGCCGGCCACGCGCTCGGTGTCGTCGACGCGATCGCGGGTCAAAGCCGCATGGAGTTCACCTTTGTTGGTCACGCCAATCACGCCGGAACGACGCCGATGCATCTTCGCCACGACGCGCTCGCAGCGGCCGCCGAATGGATCAGCGCAGTCGAGCACCGTGCTCAGAATACCGACGGATTGGTAGCCACGGTCGGATCAATCCATGCCAAACCCGGTGCTGTTAACGTCATTGCCGGGGAAACGCAATTGAGCCTCGACGTACGCCATCAAAGCGACGAAGCCCGCAATCGATCAGTGGAATATTTTATTTGCCAGGCGGAAGATATTGCGGCACGTCGCGGCGTGCACGTGCAATCAAAAAAACTAATGAACCAGCAAGCCGTCCCTATGGATTCATTCCTGATAGACAAGCTTGCAGAAGCCGTGCGTAGAGCGGGATGTGAGCCCTTCCGCATGGTAAGTGGCGCAGGACATGACGCGATGATATTAGCCGCAAAGGTTCCCGCAGCCATGATCTTTCTCCGCACTCCCGGAGGAATCAGCAACGATCCCGCCGAAACGGTCGAAGTTAATGACGTGAGTAAAGCGATCGATTGCGGAGTACATCTTCTCGATCAACTTGCTTCCTCATCTGATTTTCTATCTTCTTCATCAAGGACGAATCGTGCATAATCTCGGCCACACCCGAAGCTCGCAGCAATCGAATCATCTTCTGCTGACGCCTGACACATTTGTACGCACAGTCTTGCCCGGCATGAAAAAATGCGCCGCGATCGTCCACGCCGGCCCGGCCATGGGCGCCGCATTCACCCAATACACAGCGGAAATCGAAGTTGGCGGAGAACTCGGCAGCACCGCCGCGCAGCGTTTTATTTTCGTGATGGAAGGCGCTGTCAACCTCGATGCGAATGGCAAAACGAGCGCACTCGGCGCGCGTGCCTACGCCTATCTGCCAGCAGGAATCACGCACCGGATCACGGCCACGGAAAAGGCTCGCCTGGCGGTGTTCGAAAAATCGTACGAGCCGCTGGCCGGGACCGCGCCGCCGCAATTAATCGTCTCCCACGAAGACGAAATCGTCTCGCATCCCCTCGGCGATGATCCCGATTTACAGGTCAAATGTCTGTTGCCCGACGAGATGAGTTTCGATTTTGCGGTCA
>Ga0224547_1000132_pt1 | contig 13315 bp, 13 predicted proteins | sample 714P21014metaG_FD_179908 | JGI IMG/M metagenome (GOLD analysis project Ga0224547, IMG submission 179908) | Peat soil microbial communities from Stordalen Mire, Sweden - 717 P2 10-14 | ecosystem: Environmental > Terrestrial > Soil > Wetlands > Peat | place: Sweden: Norrbotten County, Stordalen...
CTGCCTGCACCCAAGTACACCCGCAGCGGCGCCGCGCCCGCGATGGTCTTCACGCTGTTGGCAAGTCCGTTACCCGCGAAGGTGCGCTTACCGTTCGCATCGTGCACATCCACCCAGGAATCCGCCGAGAAACTCAAGCGCAGTCGCGCTCGGCCTGCGCCCGGGGGCGGAACCGCATCGGCTGCCGGGAGCCCCGTGCCGTTTTCGATTGCCGGTGTCGCGAGGGGCGCGGCAGGCATTTCCCCGGAGGTGCCGGGCGAGGCTGCGGCGGCGGAGTCACCGCCGGACTCGGCCGGTCCATCCGGTGTCGCCGCCACCGATGTCGCGGCCACCGGCGGCCTGCTGACGGGCGCCTTGCTGCGCTGATGCCAGGGTCTCCACCACAGCACGCCGACCAGCAGCAATGCCGCAATCACACACCCCACGATCTGCGTCGGCGACCAATTTCCGAAGGCCGGTCCCTCCTCTCGCGTCGACAGCAGCATGCTGGGACCGGCTGAGGTCGTCTCGACCGGCCCGGGCGGGCGCGATTCGTAGCCGGCCAAGATCTCGGCCGCCGGCAAACCGAGCAATGCCGCGTACTTCTTCAGATGACCCCTGGCGTAAACCGTCGGGCCGATGCGCTTGTAGTCATTCGCCTCGAGCGCATCGATGACCCATCGATCCAAGTGCATTTCGTCGGCGGCTTTTTGTGCGCTCAAGCCACGGCGCTCGCGTTCAGCCTTTAATTTGGCGCCCGGCGGTACCGTGGACTCGCTCATCGACTGACGCCATTGCGCATATTTTGTGCTTGCTCGGAATTAGGAAATTCAGTCTGCACGCGCCGCGCGAATACCGCCGCCGCGACCGCATCACCCAGCTTACGCTGCGCGCGGAACCCCAACCACAACACCTCAGGGGAAGCCGGATTCACCGCCAGGTAGCGCTGCACGATGTCGAGCGCCCGCACCGCATCGCCGCGATCGAATGCGACATTGCCCAATTGCAGCAAACCCTCGGTGTAGTTCGGTCGAATCGCGAGCGCACGATTGAAAAAATTCTCAGCAGTCACCAAGTCGCCGGAGCTGCGAGCGCACGCGCCCGCGTTTCCCCATGCCACCCACGGCGTTTGGTACAACGGATTGACTGCGACTTCTTGGAATAATTTCTCCCCCGCCGCCGTCTTGCCCGTGCGGCACAGAAAGACGGCGTAAGTATTGGCGATGTTCGGATCCCCTTTCCCCAACCGGTTGGCGGCATCGTAGGCGTGTTCCGCCTTGGACATTTCGTTGATGCGCTCGTACACGAGGCCCGCGGTCATCTGCACCTCCGCGTTTGAGGAATCCTCGCTGAGCGCCTTTTCGATGCATTCGCGCGCGTTCGGCAGCTGGCCGAGCTTCATGTACTCGATGGCCAGCTGCATATTGGCGATCGCTGCCTTGGCGGGTTCCTTCTTGTAGGTGCGCACCGGGGGCTGATAAGCCGGAGGATTGTGGTTGCACGCGGTCAGAGTCCACACCGCCATCACGGCCAGCGCAGGTATTGCGCGAAATAATTTCGGATTGGGCTTCATTGAACTTCTGCCGGAGCGCGCGACACCGATGAGAGTTTCGTCCCGAGGCGCACCAGCGTGCGATCCGTGACCCTGCCCGCAAGTTGGCCGCACGCCGCCTCGATATCATCGCCGCGCGTTCGGCGCGTCGTCGCGATGACGCCGTGATCATTCAGAATGTCGCGAAACTTCAAAATGGTCGCGGCCGCAGAACGGCGATACCGAGTGCCTGGAAACACATTGAAGGGAATCAGGTTGAGCTTGGCCGGATGCCCCTGCATCAGTCGGGCGAGTTGCCGCGCATGCTCCGGCTTGTCGTTCACGCCGTCCAGCATGACGTATTCGAATGTGATGCTGCGGCCGTTTTGCTGATCGATGTAGTGCCAGCAGGCAGTGAGCAATTCGGCAATCGGATGTTTTCGATTGATGGGCACGAGTTCGTTGCGCAATTCATCGTTCGGCGCATGCAATGAAACCGCCAAGGCGACATTGCATTCTTCGGCCAATTTGTAGATCTGCGGCACCAGCCCGGAGGTGCTCAACGTCACCCGGCGCCGCGATAAATCGTAGCCCAAATCGTCGAGGAAAATGCGCATGGCGGGCACGACATTGCGGTAATTGGCGAGCGGCTCGCCCATGCCCATAAAGACGATATTCGTGATCTTGCGACGGCCCTCACCCACATCATCGCCGCTCGCTTGCGCCAATTCACGCTGCGCCAGCCACACCTGGCCGACGATTTCCGCAGCGCTCAAATTGCGGTTGAATCCTTGCTGGGCCGTGGCGCAAAACGTGCAGTCCATGGCGCAGCCCACCTGACTCGAGATGCATAGCGTGCCGCGATCGGGTTCGGGGATATAGACTGTTTCGATCCCCTGGACCTCATCCATGCGCAGCATCCATTTGCGGGTGCCTTCCTTCGAGACTTGTTCGGTCACAATCTGCGGAACCGTGATTTCGGCGATCTCGCCAAGCTGTGCGCGAAACTCTTGCGCGAGATCACTCATGGTGGAGAAATCCGCGGCGCCGCGCCGATAGATCCACTTCATCAGCTGTCGAGCACGAAATGGCTTTGCGCCGAGACGCGTCGCAACGAACGTCTCGAGCTGCGCGCGGGGAAGCCCCAGTAGATTCACGCGGTCGCTCGACACTTAAAGTCCTCCTTATCGCCGCTACGCTAACGCGTACGCGGGCAGAGCTCAATTTCGCGGAAGAAATACCCGATTTCGCGCGAGGCCGTATCCGGCGCATCGGAACCATGAACGATGTTTTCATCGATGCTGGTGGCAAGATCCGCGCGAATCGTTCCCTTGGCGGCCTTCTTGGGGTCCGTGGCGCCCATGACTTCGCGATTCTTGGCGATGGCGTTTTCGCCTTCCAACACCTGCACGATCACGGGGCCGGACGTCATGAAGCGGACCAAGTCCTTGAAAAAGGGCCGCCCACTATGCACCGCGTAGAAACCCTCGGCTTCAGGCTGAGACAACTGCATCATGCGGGCTGCGATGACTTTCAAACCCACTTGCTCAAAACGCCGATACACCTCGCCGATCAGGTTACGGCCCACGCCGTCCGGCTTGACGATGGATAGGGTTCGCTCGATGGACATCACAACCTCGCTGAAAATGGACGTAAATCGGCACAGGGGTCAGGGCCGACAAAGACCGCGAAGTGTACTGGAGCGAAGGCGCGGGGGCAATCGTGATGAGTACCGAAGTCCCTGTATTACTTGGAAAAACCCCCTGAGTTCAGGCGCTGCGCGCCGAATTTCCCGGGGTCGAAGCGACCCCGTCCGATAGTTGCTCGCTGCGCGAGCTAAGACTACACGTTGAAGCTCTCACCGCAACCGCATTCGCCCTTCGCTTTCGGGTTTTGGAACTTAAACGCCTCGTTAAGCCCCTGTTTGACGAAATCCACGACCGTGCCGTCGATCAACGGCAGGCTTAAGGGATCAACTACGACTTTGACGCCGCGTGCCTCGAAAACCGCATCTTCCGGATTGATGGCGTCGGCGTAATTAACCACGTAGGCGAAGCCCGAACAACCGGTTTTCTTGATTCCAACTCTCAAACCGACGCCGACTCCGCGCTGCGCCAAATGAGTTTTTACCCGATTGGCCGCCGATTCCGTCAGTAGTATCGCCATGCTGCGCCGTACCTCACCAAAGTTCAGCTAGAAGACACCATACATAACATGTCAACGCGTCGCCCGCACGGAACCAAAGCGCGTTTTTATCCGATCGCGCTCTCGGGTGAGGCCGGTATTGCATAAAGTCTCAGCTTCAAAGAGCAGTGCATATATGCGGACGAAATCTCTGCATATCAACAGCAGAAACAGAGCGAGAGATTCGCACACATACTGGATATAATCACAGTATATCATCACATAGAGAAATCTATGAACAAGCGATCCGCACCTAAGTTAATGTCCGTGCTCATCCGCGGTAGTCAATGGCCGGAAGCGCTGCCGCGAGCCACGCATCTTCGATAACTAACAGGCGGCCCATTTTGTCGACGGGCACGTCGAATCGATCGCGCAAATCCTGAACACTCTCGGGGAGCGCTCGCGTTACCGTCTTTCCCACCGACTGCTCCGCGAGCCAAGCCGACACGGCGATGGTATGCGGGCAGGCGAAAGCCAAGAACCGCACAGCCCGCAGCGTTCCGGATTCGCATCGCAAGTCGAACTGCACCCAGGTGCCCTGCGCGATATTGCCTGCCGCGCCGCGGAATACCCCCGCGCCGGATAGTTCACCCACGTTCCCCGGCGACTCGAAATAGCGGCGCGTCAATTCGCTGTAGTTCACGCTGCGGGTACCGCAGCCGGTACTTTGCCCGGCCGCGCGCCCGCAATGTCGCGCAGACGGCCCACTTCCCGAGACAGGACCGCGACCGCCACGTCGATGTCGGCTTCGGTCGTGGTGCGGCCCAGTCCGAACCGCAGGCTGCTCTCGCTCAAGCGCTCGCTGCGGCCCAGCGCACGCAGTACATATGAGGGCTCCGCCAGCGCCGAGTTGCAGGCAGATCCTGTCGACACGGCCAGATACGGGCGTACCGCGGCGAGCAGACTCTCCCCTTCCACGCCTTCAAACGACACGTTGAGCACGTGCGGCACAGAATGCGAGACGCTGCCATTGCGCAGTACGCCGCCGATCGACGCCAAGCCCTGCCACAGCCGCCGCTGCAGCTGCGCGATGCGCACGGTTTCCGTGGACGATATGGACGAGGCCAGCTCGAACGCCAGGCCCATGCCGACCACTTGGTGGGTTGCTAACGTGCCCGCCCTTAAGACCCGCTCTTGGCCGCCGCCGAATTGCAGCGGCGCGAGCTGCAGGCGCGCGATGCGAGATCCGTCCTTGCGCTGCGCTACCAACAACGCACCGACTCCCTTCGGACCGTACACTTTGTGCCCCGACAGGGACATCAAGTCGACGCCGAGACTCGCAAAATCGATCGGGCATTTCCCCAGACTCTGCGCTGCATCCACGTGCAGCCATGCGCCGCCGTGCCGCGTGCAAATCGCGCCGAGGGCGCCGATATTTTGAACCACGCCAATTTCGTTGTTGACGTGCATGATGGATAACAGCACGGTGTCCTGCCGCAGTGCGGCGGCGACTTGATCGGGATCGAGCAATCCCTCGCGATCGGGCACCAGGTAGGTGACCTGCCATCCTCGCCGTTCCAGTTCGCGGCAGGGATCGAGCACGGCCTTGTGCTCCGTTCGTGACGTGACGATGTGACGGCCGCGCTCCCGGTAGTACTGAGCGACGCCGAATATCGCTAAGTTGTTGGCTTCCGTGGCCCCTGAGGTCCATACGATCTCGTTCGAAGCGGCGCCGACGGCCGCCGCGACCTGACTCCTTGCCTTCTCGACCAGCGCGTGCGCAACGTCGCCGTAGTCGTGGCTCGCCGATGCAGGATTGCCGAATTCAGTCTCGGAATTCAAGATCTCGGCCATGCGGGCCGCCACGCGTGAATCGACCGGAGTGGTCGAGGCGTTATCCAAATACACCGGCATGCTGGCTGCGTTCATTTGCGCGGCTGTCTTCATTTGGGAGAGCGTTGCGCCGACTGGCCTCGCCTGCCCTGCACGGCGCTCAAGATCCCACGCATGATGTTGAGCTCATTGCGATCGAGCTGCGCGCGATTGAACAGCCGGCGCAGGCGCTCCATGAGGTGCCCGGTGCGATCCTCAAAATCGATTTCGTTTAAGACCTGATGCAGGTGCGCGTAAAAATGTTCGACATCGCCCGACGGGGCCAAGGGCATTTCCAACTGCGTATGCGATTGAGGCTTCTCGCGCGCCATGAAAATCTCGTACGCGGCGAGCTGCACCGACATCGCGAGATTCAGCGAGCAATATTCCGGATTCGCCGGGATCCGTACCAGCACATTGCAATGATTCAAATCATCGGTCGCCAGTCCGTAGCGCTCGGACCCGAACAACAGCGCCACGCGATTCTCTGAAGGTAAAGCCACGATGCGGCCGGCAACCTCGCGCGGCGTCGTGAACTCCCAGTAGTATGATCTCGGCCGAGAGGTCGTGCCGGCGATGAAAGCGCAGTCGCTGATGGCCTCGGCGACGCTTCCGACGATGCGAGCACCCGCCAAAATGTCGTCCGCGCCAGCCGCCAGCGCATTGGCTTCCGCATGCGGAAATGAGCGCGGGCGTACCAGCACCAAATCCGAAAGTGCCATATTTTTCATCGCGCGCGCGACCGAACCGATGTTGCCCGGATGGCTGGGATCGATCAGTACGATGCGAACGAGGCTGGTCACACTTGACTGCGCCGCTAATGCAATCTTGCCTGTTCCAGACAGGCTCGATTGAATTGCCCGCTTCGCGCTTCTTCTGCGAGCACCTGCACCAGAATCTCTTCTGGGCATGCATCTCCCGCATCCACGCGCAGGTCCCGCTCGTCACGAGCGGCAAGCTGACGGAGTCCCTCCATCAACAGGTTCCGTGCGGCATTGATGTCTCGGTCATGGGTTACCCTGCATTTGGGGCACGTCCAGTACCTTGCATCCAGCCGCAACTCATCGAGTACGTGCCGGCACTTCGAGCAGGTCTTGCTCGATGCATACCAGCGATCCACTGCGATGAGGATCTTGTCATGCCACTCGCTCTTATAGGTGAGCTGGCGGCGAATCTCTCCAAACGCGGCGTCGTTAATCGAGCGGGCATTGCGCCCCCGCGATAGCGCCTTGACGTTCAGGTCTTCGATAAAAATCAAATCATAATCTTGAGTCAATCGAGTGGTGAGATCGTGCAAGGCGTACTGACGCGCTTGCTGGACCTTGGCATGCGCCCGTGCGACTCGAAGCTTTTGCCTCTCACGCCGTCGACTGTCTTTCTGACGGCGGGCTAGACAGCGCTGCTGCTGGCGCAGATACCTCAATCGGGCTTGGCTATGCCTCGGGTTATCGATCTTCTCCCCGGTCGAGAGCGTGGCTAAGTGTTTCAGTCCCAGATCCACCCCCACCGCCGGGGCCCGGCACGAGAGCGAGGGCGGGGCTTTCTCAACGTCGGCGCAGAAGCTCACGAAATACCGTCCCGCGGCATCGAGGGTAAGCGTCACCAGATCCGGTCGATCGACGCTGGGTAGCGATTCGGCGAGTTTCAGAACCCCGAGTTTCGGCAAACTTAAGATCCCGCGTTTCCATCCGGTCCCAGCGTCCTGAAAGCGCAGGCTCCCCGCGCTTTCCTTACGCTTGAACCTAGGATACTGCGCACGGCCGGCAAAGAAGTTGCGAAACGCGGCGTCTTGATCGCGCAGACACTGAGTGAAGCAGGTCGCGGGCACTACCTTAAGCCACTCGTGTCCTGCAGTTCGTTTCCACTGCGTCAGCCAACGCGAAATGTCATTGCCGGTAAGCGTAAGACCGCACTGCCGGTACGCTTCGGTGCGGATCTCGAGCGCCGTATTCCACAGCCACCGGTACGCGCCGAACCAGCGATCCCGCAAACGGCGCTGAGCCCCGTTCGGGTAGCTGCGAATCCGATAGCTTCGCGTGATTCTGCGCATGGCTTATTTTAACTCCCCGCGAGCCGCAGCGCAGTACTCTAGACAGGCCGCTTAGGCGCCGAAGCGCGTAACGCCTAACATCGAGCTGAGAGCAATAACTCAAGCGAGCCGGGCCGTCCTCGTCCCTGGAGGACTTCGATGATATTCTAGCGCCGCCAATGCAACCCCTGCTCAATATCGCTATGCGCGCCGCGCGGCGCGCCGGCGATTTAATCGTCAAAAGCCTGTCGCGACTCGATTCCTTGAAAGTCGACAGCAAGGGTCGCAATGACTTCGTCACGGACATCGACCGCAAGGCCGAGGCGGATATCATCGCAACGATCCGGCGCAGCTACCCCCAGCACGCGATTCTTGCCGAAGAATCGGGTCGTAGCGGCGACGATGAGTTCGTTTGGATCATCGATCCACTCGATGGCACCACGAACTTTCTGCATGGATTCCCCACCTTCGCCGTCTCGATTGCGGTGGAGCACCGCGGCCGCCTGCAGCAAGCCGTCGTCTACGATCCCATGCGTCAGGAATTCTTTACCGCCTCGCGCGGCGACGGCGCGCAGCTCGAAGGCAAGAAGATTCGCGTGAGCACGCAGCGTACGTTGGAGGGTTCGCTGATCGGCACCGGCTACCCGTTTCGCGAAGGCGCGGCCCATGTCGATGAATACCTGGCGATGCTCAAAGTGATCATGGCCACCGCGGCGGGCGTGCGCCGGCCGGGCGCCGCATCCTTGGATCTCGCCTATGTGGCCGCCGGGCGCATCGACTGCTTCTGGGAATTTGGCCTCTCCCCGTGGGATACGGCGGCTGGGACCCTGCTGATCCAAGAGGCCGGCGGCCGTATCGGCACGCCCGCGGGCGCGGAATATGCCTTGGGTCCCAACGTCATCGCGGGCAACCCCAAGGTGTACGAAGAACTGCTCGCGGCGCTCGGGCCGCTCACGCCGGCGGCACTGCGTACTTAGCGCCGAGACCGGCAATCCATCGCCGCGCTAGCGCGCCTGCTCGGCCTGCGGAACCCGCAGACGGCTGTTCTTGTAGCCGTAGAATAGGTAAATCAGAATCCCGAGCACGCTCCAGAGGATTAGCCGCAACCAGGTGCCCGAGGGCAGCGATGCCGCCATTCCCGCGCAGAACAGCACACCCATCGCTGAGACAAACCAAATCCATTTCACGCGGAAGGGCCGCTTCAAATCCGGACGCGTGTAGCGCAGCACCAGCACGCCGGCGCACACCACGATGAAGGCTATCAGCGTGCCGATCGACACCAATTCACCCAGGATACCAATGGGCAAGCAGCCGGCAAGGATTGCCGCACCCGCGCCGGTGATCAGCGTGGAGATGTGCGGGGTGCGGAACTTCGGATGTATGGCGCCGAAGACCTTCGGCAGCAGGCCGTCATGCGACATCGTGAGCCAGATGCGCGCCTGCGGGATGATCATGGTGATGATCACGGAGGTCAGCCCGAACAGCGCGCCCCAGATGACCCAGGTCGTCAGCCACTTCAGTTGCGGATGCGCCTCCAGAGCCACCACCACCGGGGCCGCGTCATCGAGCTGCCTGAATGGGACCAAGCCCGTCATCACGCTCGACATCAGGATATAGAGCACGGTGCAGATCGCGAGACTGCCCAGTATGCCGATGGGCATGCCGCGCTGCGGATTCTTGGCTTCCTGCGCGACGGTCGACACGCCATCGAAGCCGATATAGGCGAAAAAGATGATGGCCGAGGCTTGCAGGATGCCGCTCCAGCCGAACTGGCCGAAGGTGCCGGTGTTCTTCGGTATGTAGGGAACCCAGTTGTGCGTGTCGACAAAACTGGCGCCGAACGCGATCACGGCCATCACAATGGCAACTTTGATCGCCACGATGATGGAATTGACCATCGCGGATTCCTTGATTCCCTTGTAGCACAGCGCCGTCGCCGCACCGATGATGATGATCGCGGGCAAATTCGCTATCGCTCCCGTCATGTGCACCTTGTAGCCCACGTCGGCCGCCTCGAATGGCGCCGAACTCAAAGATGCCGGAATGAAGTTGATGCCGAAGTGATCAAGCAACTTGATGAAGTAACGGCTCCAACCGACCGCCACCGTGGAGCACGTCACCATGTATTCCAAAATCAGATTCCAGCCTACAAACCAGGCGACGAACTCGCCCAAGGTCGCGTAGCTGTAGGCGTAGGCGCTGCCCGCAACTGGCACCATGGCCGCAAATTCCGAATAGCACAGCCCGGCGAACATGCAGCCGATACCGGCGATGATGAAGGAAAAGACGATGGCGGGGCCGGCATGTTCGGCCGCCGCGAGGCCAGTGAGCACGAATATCCCGGTGCCGATGATGCCGCCGATGCCGAAAGCGATCAGCGCCGGGATGCCCAATGCCCGGATCAAAGTCTTATCGGAGGCTTCCTGCTGGTAGGCGGCGACCGGCTTGGTGGCGAGCATCCCTTGTAAATTCATTGTTATGCACCAATTGCGGCCAACGACGATCGCGCCGACTCTAGCGGCTTTCCGGCGGCACCACCCAACAATTTAGCGTAATCCCCCCTGGCGTCATCAAGGATCGCAACCGCGTCTGCCCTGCGCACTTAGGGCATACTTCCCGCAGCAGGCGGGCCTCGAGCCCGCAATGGTCACTGCAATTCCGAGGGAGAACCCATGAGTCTGTTCCGCACCAAGCCGATCGACGTCAATGCCAATACGGGTCTGAAACGCTGCCTCGGCGCTTTTGATCTGACTATGCTGGGCATCGGCTGCATCATCGGCACGGGAATTTTCGTGCTCACCGGCGTGGTCGCGGCACAGCATTCCGGGCCGGCCATCGTGCTGTCGTTCATTTTGTCCGGTATCGCCTGCGCCTTCGCCGCACTGTGTTATGCGGAATTGGCGGGCGCGATCGGCGGCGCCGGCAGCGCTTACGGCTATGCCTATTCCGGCATCGGCGAATTGATCGCCTGGATCATCGGCTGGGATCTCATCCTCGAATATGCGATCGCCACCTCCACCGTAGCCATCGGCTGGTCGGGCTACTTCGGCAAGATCCTGGAACTGCTCGGCCTGCATCTGCCGCATGCGCTGACCAACGCCCCGCTCGACGGCGGCATCGCCAATGTGCCGGCCATGATCATCGTCCTGCTGCTGTCGGTGTTGTTGTCGATCGGCGTCAGCGAATCGGCGCGATTCAACACGGTCATGGTGATCGTCAAGCTCGCTGCCGTCGCCATCTTCATTGTCGTCGCCGGGCCACACGTCAATCCGGCCAATTGGCATCCCTTCATCCCGCCGCAGGTCACCGACATCAATGGCCAGTCGCACTTCGGCGGCTTTGGCGTCCTCACCGGCGCCTCGCTGATTTTCTTCGCCTACATCGGCTTCGACGCGGTTTCCACCGCGGCGGAGGAAACGGTAAACCCGCAGCGCAACCTGCCGATCGGCATCATAGCCTCGCTGGTGATCTGCACCATCCTGTATATCGTCGTTTCCGGCATCCTCACCGGAGTGGTGCATTACGACAAGATCGACGTCATGGCGCCCATCGCCGATGCGCTCAAACAGCTCGGCATCGGCTGGGCCGAAGCGCTGATCTCGATCGGCGCCCTCGCCGGCATCACCACCGTGATGCTGGTGCTCTACTTCGGCCTGACCCGCGTGGTGCTGGCGATGTCGCGTGACGGCCTGCTGCCCAAGCCCATGGCCAAGGTCAATCCGAAAACGCAGACGCCGGTGCGCCTCATCCTGGGATCCGGCGTGGCCATCGCGCTGATCGCCGGCCTGTCGCCGATCGGCAGGGTGGCGCAACTGGTCAACCTGGGCACGCTCGCGGCATTCTTCATGGTTTGCGCCAGTGTCATTGTGCTCCGCAAGACGCGTCCTGAGCTCAAGCGCCCGTTTCGCACGCCGCTGGTGCCGCTGGTGCCGCTGCTCGGCATGGGCTTCTGCGCCTTCCTCATGGCGGGGTTGCCGGCAATTACTTGGGAGGCCTTCTTCATCTGGTCCGCCGTCGGACTAGCGGTCTACTTCGTCTACTCACGCACTCACAGCGAACTCGTCCACCAACCCTGAGCACTAAGGCGAGCGGCGTCGCAAGCGGATGTTGATGCATTCCACGGCCGCCGAGAATGCCATCGCGAAGTACAGGTAGGCCTGCGGGATGTCCAACTCCAACGATTCTGCGATCAGCGCAGCGCCCACCAACACCAGGAACGCCAAAGCCAGCACCTTGATCGTGGGGTAACGGTCGATGAAGCGGCTGACCGCTGAGGAAACCATCATCATGACGAGCACCGAGACCACGATGGCGGCGATCATGACCTCGATGTGCTTGGAGAGTCCGACCGCCGTGAACACCGAATCGAGCGAGAACACGATATCGATGATGCCGATCTGCAGGATGATCATCAAAAGACTGTTCATCATTCCGGGCTTGCGGACCCTCACCTTGCCTTCGAGCATCTCGCGAATTTCCATGACGCTTTGAACCAGCAGGAAGACACCCCCGGCAAACAGAATCAAGTTGCGGCCGGACACGCCCTTTCCCAGCACCGTCAATAACGGTTCACGCAGCGTCGCCATCCAGGTAACTGAAAATAGCAGGGCGATGCGCGTGAGCATCGCGAAGCTCAGACCTAAGATGCGTGCGCTGCCGCGCTGAGCCCTAGGCAGGCGCTCGACCAGAATCGACAGAAAGATGACGTTATCAATGCCCAACACGATCTCGAGCACGGCGAGGGTCAGGAATGACAGCCAAGTCTGCGGATCGTGGAGCAGCTGCATCACGTGACCATGACGCAAAGGCTCCCTGGGCGCCTAGGGCAGGCCGTCAATTTCTTCGGGTTTCGCGGCCTTGCGCTCCAGCAAATCGTCGGTGCGCAATCCTAAGTCGAGCGCCAAGGCCGAGGAAATGTAAATCGATGAATAGGTACCGGCGATGATGCCGATCACCAATGCCGCAGAGAAACCGCGCAACGTCTCGCCGCCGAATATCAATAGCGCGACGACCACCAGCAACGTCACCAGCTTGGTCATGATGGTTCGCGACAGCGTTTGATTGATCGACTCGTCGATCACCTGCGCGATGGTGAGTTTTCGCGCGGTGCGCGCGCGTTCGCGGATACGGTCGAATACGATGACGGTATCGTTCAGCGAATAGCCGATCACCGCCAGTACCGCGGAAATCGCCGTCAAGTCAAACGTCATTTGGGTCAGCGCGAAAAAGCCCACGACGCAGATCGGGTCGTGCAAGACGGCAAAAATCGCGCCCAGCGCGAGCTTCGGGGTAAATCGGAACAACACGTAGATCAAGATAAGCACGAGGGTTGCGAACAGCGCCCAGCCGCCCTTGACGAACAATTCCTGTCCCACCTGAGGCCCCACGACTTCGGTTCTCTGCAGCTTCACGCCGCTGTCGGTCTTGGCGAAAATTTCGAGCACACGCGCGCCGATTTGATCGCCCTTGGCATTCGGATCCGGCGGCAAACGCACCAAAATATCCCGGGAACTGCCGAAGGCCTGCACCTGAGCTCCTGCCACGCCGGCGCCGGCCAGAGCCGCGCGCAGCGTTTCGATATTGGGAGCTTGGGGAAAATTCGTTTCCACCACCACGCCGCCGGTGAAGTCCACTCCCAGATTCAGTCCGCGAATCAGCACCAGCGCGAGCGACACGACGATCAAAATGGCGGACAACCCGTACCACACCTTGCGGGTGTTCATGAACGGGAAACGAGTCACATTGTGGAAAAATTCCATGTCCGTTCCTTTAAATCGACA
>Ga0224547_1000133_pt1 | contig 13301 bp, 10 predicted proteins | sample 714P21014metaG_FD_179908 | JGI IMG/M metagenome (GOLD analysis project Ga0224547, IMG submission 179908) | Peat soil microbial communities from Stordalen Mire, Sweden - 717 P2 10-14 | ecosystem: Environmental > Terrestrial > Soil > Wetlands > Peat | place: Sweden: Norrbotten County, Stordalen...
GGCAGCAAAAATCGCTCAAGCACAATTGCGCCTGCTCCTGCGGCTTGGATTTTTGCTGCCTCAAGTGATGCAGCCGCAGCTCCACGCTCGCGCGCGCCTCATCGGCAAACACGTTGATGTCATCATCGCCGACGCTATTGGCGGGGAAGAACCCGACCACCGCGCGGGCCTTGAGCCATTTCTCCTCGATCAATTGATCCAACATGCGGGTCGCATCCGCGTACAGGCTGCTCGCCGCCTCGCCCACCACCGCGTCTTTTAAGATGTCGGGAAATTTGCCCGCGAATTCCCAGGCGTTGAAAAAGGGCATCCAGTCGATATAGGGCTTAAGCTCGGCAAGGGGATAGTCATCGAAGGCCTTGACACCTAAAAACGTCGGAACCGGCGGCGTGTAAGCGGCCCAGTCAACTTTAAATTTCTTGGCGCGCGCTTGGGTCAAGGATAACTGCGGCGCCTTGGCGCCCTTATTGCGATGTTGCTCGCGGCGGTGCTCGTTCTCGGCCTTGATGTTCGCCACGTAAGCATCGCGCGTGCTCTTGGTCACCAGCTGCTGGCACACGCCCACTGAGCGCGATGCATCCTTCACATAAATGACAGCGCCCTGGTACTGCGGATCGATCTTCACGGCGGTGTGGGCCGGCGATGTGGTCGCCCCGCCGATCAGCAGCGGTTGCTTGTAGCCCAAGCGCTGCATCTCTTTGGCCACATGCACCATTTCGTCCAAAGAAGGCGTGATGAGTCCGGAGAGGCCAATGAGGTTAGCGCCCTCGCGCGTGGCGGCCTCGAGGATTCTCTCGCAGGAAACCATGACCCCCAAGTCGACGACCTCGAAGTTATTACATTGCAACACCACACCGACGATGTTCTTGCCGATGTCATGCACGTCGCCCTTGACGGTGGCGATGACGACCTTGCCATTCGAGCGGCTCACGCCGGACTTCTCCAGTTCGATATAGGGGATCAATACCGACACGGCCTTTTTCATCACGCGCGCCGATTTGACCACCTGCGGCAGAAACATCTTGCCGGCGCCGAACAGATCGCCGACAACGTTCATGCCGTCCATCAAGGGCCCCTCGATGACATCGAGCGGCCGCTTCGCCTGCAGGCGCGCCTCTTCCGTGTCCGCGAACACAAATTCATCCAAGCCCTTGATCAGCGCGTGCTGCAGCCTCTGTTCAACGGGCAATTTGCGCCACTCCAGATCATCGCCGCGCTTGACGCTGCCGCCGCCTTTGAATTGCTCGGCGATTTCCAGCAGCCGCTCGGTGGCATCCTCGCGCCGCGCGAGAATCACGTCCTCGACGCGTTCACGCAGATCGGCCGGAATGTCCTCGTAGATCGCCAGCTGACCGGCGTTGACGATGCCCATGGTGAGGCCGGCGCGAATCGCGTGGTACAGAAACACCGAGTGCATGGCCTCGCGCACCGGCTCATTGCCGCGAAACGAGAACGACACGTTGCTGACGCCGCCGCTGATGTGCACCAGCGGCATGCGCTGCTTGATGGCCGCGGTCGCTTCGATGAAATCCAGGCTGTAGCGGTTGTGTTCCTCGATGCCCGTGGCCACGGCAAAGATGTTCGGATCGAAAATGATGTCCTCGGGCGGAAAGTTGATCCGCTCGGTCAAGATGCGGTAGGCGCGCTCGCAGATCGTCACCTTGCGATCAATCGTGTCCGCCTGTCCTTTTTCATCGAAAGCCATCACCACCACGGCGGCGCCGTAGCGCAGGCACAGCCTGGCGTGCACCAGAAATGCCTCTTCGCCCTCTTTGAGGCTGATGGAGTTGACAATGCCCTTGCCTTGCACGCACTTCAGTCCCGCTTCGATGACCGACCATTTCGACGAGTCGATCATGACGGGTACGCGCGCGATGTCCGGCTCACCGGCGATCAGGCTCAGGAATTTCACCATCGCCGCCTGCGAGTCGAGCATGCCCTCGTCCATGTTCACATCGATCATCTGCGCGCCGTTCGCCACTTGTTGGCGCGCCACGTCGACCGCGGCCGCATAGTCATTGGCCTCGATGAGCTTGCGAAACTTGGCCGAGCCCGTCACGTTGGTGCGCTCGCCCACATTGACGAACAAGCTTTGGGCATCGATGGTCAGAGGCTCCAAGCCGCTCAAGCGGCAGGCCGACTCGACGCTCGGGACGAGGCGCGGTGCGATCCCGGCGACGGCGCGCACGATGGCGCGAATGTGCTCAGGCGTAGTGCCGCAGCAGCCCCCCACCATGTTCACGAATCCGCTGGCGGCAAATTCCCTCAAGATTTCAGCTGTCTCGTCCGCCGTTTCATCGTACTCGCCGAAGGCATTGGGCAGTCCGGCATTGGGGTAAGCGCACACATAGGTATCGGCGATGCGCGACAGCTCTTCGATATAGGGCCGAAGCTGCTTGCCGCCCAGCGCGCAATTCAACCCCACAACCTTAGGTCGAGCGTGGCGAATGGAATTCCAAAAGGCCTCGGTGGTTTGGCCCGACAAGGTGCGCCCCGAGGCATCGGTGATCGTGCCCGAGACGATGATCGGCAGTTCCGTCCTCGCCTCATCGAATACCTGACGTACTGCGAACAACGCCGCCTTGGCGTTCAAGGTGTCGAACACCGTCTCGATCAAGATCATGTCGACGCCGCCCGCCATCAACGCTCGCGTGACATCGGAATACGCGGCCACCAATTGATCGAAACTGATGTTGCGAAAACCGGGATCGTTCACATCGGGCGATAACGAGGCCGTGCGGTTGGTGGGTCCTAGGGCACCGGCAACGTATCGCTGCAAGCCGGTTTTCGCGGTGACCTCGTCCGCGACTTGGCGCGCCAAGCGCGCGGCCTCAAGGTTCAATTCACCAACCAGCGACTGCATGCCGTAATCGGCCTGCGACACCGCCGTGGAATTAAAGGTATTGGTGGAAATGACGTCCGCGCCGGCATCGAGGTAGGCGCGATGAATGTCGGCAATGATTTGCGGCTGCGTGATCACCAGCAAGTCATTGTTGCCGCGCAGGTCGCTGCGCCACGCCTTGAAGCGCTCGCCGCGGAATTGCTCCTCGCTGCAGTGATGCCGCTGGATCATCGTGCCCATGGCGCCGTCGAATATCACCAGGCGCTGCTTCAGCAGCGCCGCGAATGCATCGCTCAAAGAGGCTCGCGGCGAAGTGGACATCAAGCCACCCGCGCCTCGTTCAAACGCGGCCGCAACCCCAGGGCGTGGCAAATCGCATAGGCCAGTTCGGCGCGGTTCAAGGTGTAGAAGTGGAACTCCTCGACACCATGCTCGCGCAAGCGCTGTACCTGCTCGATGGCCACGTTCGCCGCAATCATGCGCCGGGTATCCGGATCATCATCGAGTCCGTCAAAGCGGGCGCGCAGCCAATCCGGAACCGAGGCGCCGCAGCGTGCGGCGAAGCGCAGCAACTGCGGGAAACGTGTGATCGGCAATATCCCGGGCACGATGTTGGCTTCGATGCCGGCGGCAGCGCAGCGGTCTCGGTAACGCAGAAATAAATCCGTTTCAAAGAAGAACTGGGTGATCGCACGATCGGCGCCGGCATCCACCTTGCGCTTCAAGTTTTCCAAGTCCGCATCAACGCCGCCGGATTCGGGATGACCTTCAGGATAGGCTGCGACCGAGATGTCGAAATTCCCGACCTGGGACAGGCCGCTCACCAAGTCGGAAGCATACGCAAATCCTTCGGGATGGGGCCGATAGCGGCCATCGCCCGAGAGATTGGCGGCGGGCGCATCGCCGCGCAGCGCGACCAAGTGCCGCACGCCTTGCTGCCAGTAGTCACGGGCGATCTCGAGCACCTCGTCGCGCGAGGCGCCCACGCAAGTCAAATGCGGTGCGACCCGAAGGTCGGTCTCGCGCAGCACCCGCTGAACGAATTCGTGAGTCCTTTCGCGGGTAGATCCATCGGCTCCGTAGGTCACCGAAACAAAATTCGGGCGCAGCGGCGCCAGCCGCTGTACGGATTGCCATAACTGCTGTGCCATGGCCTCATCGCCCGGCGGGAAGAATTCGAAGGACACGATCGGATCTGACATGCAGGGACTACCTCGACAATAAGCATGCTTCAGCCTACGATTTGACTCAATCTCATTATTCTAATAGAAGGAATGAATCAGGCTCATGTCATCCACCGCCCTGGAAGTCCGGCACTTGGAGACTCTATTGGCCCTGGCCGAGTGCGGCAGCCTCTCCAAAGCCGCGGCTCGCCTATTTCTGACCCAGTCGGCCCTTTCGCATCAGCTCAAGGCCTTGGAAAGCCATTATGGGGCTGCTTTGGTCGAAAAAAACGTCCGCCCCCTGCGCTTCACCGCCATCGGCCAGCGATTACTCGCCCTGGCACGCATGGTTTTACCCCAAATGGCCGAGGCAGGCCGGGATGTGGCGCGCTTGGCCCAAGGCCACGCGGGCCCCTTGCGGGTCGCGGTCCAGTGCCACAACTGTTTCGACTGGCTGATGCCCGCGATGGATGCGTATCGGAACCTGTGGCCCGAGGTGGAGCTGGACATTATTTCCGGCTTCGTCGTGAACCCCCTGCCGCTGCTGGATCAAGGCGAGGCCGAATTGGCCATCATCCATGACCGGCAAGAAGCCCATCCCACCATCACCTTCAGTCCCCTGTTTCGCTACGAAAGCGTGGCGCTGATGAGCCCGCGCCACCGCCTCGCGGCCAAACCCTGGCTGGACGCCGCTGATTTCGCCGCCGAAACACTGATCACTTATCCAGTTCCCGACGAAATGTTGGATGTCATGAAGCACTGCCTCACGCCGGCGAACATCAGCCCCAAGCGGCGCACCGCCGAACTGACCGTGGCCATTCTGCAATTGGTTGCAAGCGGTCGTGGCATTGCCGCGCTCCCCTCCTGGACGGTGGGCAATTATATCGAGCGCGGTTATGTCGTGTCCCGGCCTATAGGACAGTCCGGACTTCGCTGCGAGCTCTATGCCGCGACCACCCGAGCCGGCGCGGAAGCCGCCTATATAAGAGAGTTCATTGCCCTGACCCGCGCGCAGAGCCTGACCGAACTCGCCGGAGTCTCGGCGCTATAGCCTTAGCCGATTCGCGCACTCTGCCCGCCGTCCACGGGCAGCGTCACGCCCGTGATGAACGCCGACTCGTCGGAGTGCAGAAACAGCGCTGCGTAGGCCACGTCCCAGGCCGTACCCATTTTATTTTTGAGCGGCACGCGCTTGTCGCGTTCGGCACGCAGCTCCGCCTTCGGAACATGGAGAGCCTTCGCGTGACCCTCAATGGCCATGGGCGTGTCCATGAGGCCGGGCATGATGGTGTTCACACGGATGCCGTACTTGGCATTGCTCAGCGCCAATTGCTGGCCGAGCATGTTCATGCCGACCTTGGATAGCTTATAAGCGGTCAGTCCCGGCGCATAAGCCACCGCCGCAATCGAGGAAATATTCACGATGGTGCCCGCGGCCTGCTGTCGCATGACGGGCAACACGGCCTGACAGGAGAATAAGCAACCCTTCAAGTTGATCTTCATGATGCGATCGTAGGCTTCCTCGGCGATATCCGCGGGCGGTCCATCGCCCGCGCCGATACCCACATTGTTGTGCAGGAAATCGACGCGGCCCCAGGCATCGGTGCAGGCCTTGACGTAGGCTCTGCAGTCCGCGGCTCGCGTCCAATCACCCGCAAAACATCGCGACTGGCCGCCCTCCGCCGCAATCATCGCGGCTGTCTCTTGAGCGCGCTTGAGGTCGCGATCGACCAACATCACGTTGGCGCCTTCGCGCGCGAACAGCACCGCCGCCGCGCGTCCATTGCCGATGGTGTCGCCCGGCGTCTGGCCCGCACCCACCACGATGCCGACCTTTCCCTTGAGCCTCATTGGCGAGCGCCCGGCAGGAAGTCGTCCAGCGGCACACCGAAACTATTCAATGCCCATGAGACCAGGTTGTACTGCCCGATGGTGAAGACCAGATCGATCATTTGTTCGGTGGAATATTTTTTTGCCAGCGCCGCCCACGTGGCATCAGACACAACCGAGTGTTCATACAGATCATCGACCGCCTGCAGCAGCACGGCATCGTCCCCTCCCCAACCCCCTGTCGGCCCCGTTTTGACGCGCTCGATCTCCGCTTCGGTTATCCCTTCGCGCTTGGCAATCTCCACATGCTGCGCCCATTCGTATTCCGCTTGGTTGAGCCAACCAATTCTCAAAATGAGCAGCTCGCGCTCGCGCGCCGGCAGGGTCTGTTTGCGCAGCACATGGCCCGCGAACACAGTCCAGCGCCTCACCAGCGTCGGATGGTGCATCAAGATTTTGAAGAGGTTCAAGTCGCGGCCGTTGACGCGATGCTTAACGGCCGTTTCCGCGTCCTCGCCGCTCAATGTCGACAGATCCAGCATTGGAATGCGTTGTTTGCGCTTGATCATGCCTTCCCCCTTTTGCCACTAGGGTAGCCCCTTAGCGCGTCTCATCGCCACCGTTGCGGGGCAACGCCCTATCTTCAGGGCAGCGCGGCCGGCGAAATTGCGGCAACCTCGCCCGGGCGGGCTTGGTTGGCGTCAGCGCAGCTTGTAGCCGTCCGACAAAGTTTCCAAAAATGCGACAATGTCCTCGATGTCGGCGTCGCTCAATGGCGGGGAGTCGCCCGCATGGCGGTCGAACGGCGGCTGAGTGTCGATATTGGCGCGATACGCGGCGAGCAAATCATCAAATATCTTCGTGCTGCCGTCGGGCGCGCGCGGGTACCACTTCTGCGGCTGAGTATCCCGCTCGGCATAGAAGCGCACGACATCACTCAAGGAATGCAGCACGCCGTTATGAAAAAACACCGGCCGCAGCGCCACGTTGCGCAAGCTTGGCGTGCGAAACAGGCCGCAGTATTCCTTGCGGCCGCGCAGATCCGCGCGCAGCGGTCCGCATAATCCCAAATCGTAATACTGCGCATCCGCATTGGCCGGAACGCCGGCATTGCGCGGCGCGCCGATGGCGGCAAAACCGAAATCGGTGAACTGCGGCAGAGCGCCTTTTCTCATGGCGCTGGGATGGCAGCGCGCGCAATTTCCTTTCGCCGGATCGTTGAACGCGGCCAGGCCCTTGAGTTCCTGTGGACTCAATGATGTCTCATGACGCAACCAGGCATCGTACTTGCTGCTGTAGGGATAAAACTCGACGGGACTTTGCTGGTATGCCTCCAGTGCCATCAGCACACCCTTGAACGCCAGCGCCCTATCGTCAAAAATCATCGCGCCGAACGCCGCGCGAAATTGCGCGGCGTAGCGCGTCTGTACTTTCTTGACCACGGCATCCTCGTCCGTATTCGCCATCTCGAAGGGAGAAAACAGCGGCAGTCGCGCCTGGTCATGAAACGATTGCGCGCGTCCATCCCAGGTGCGTCCTCCGGCAGGCCCCTGATCGATGCTGTCATCTTCCTCGTCGTCGATGTAGTGCTCCGTGAAGGGCGGAACATTTTGTGTGTACTTGAGCGAGGGGACCGCGCGCACCCCAAAGCTGCGCCCATCGCCGCCGCCGCGCTGCACCGGCAGGTCATTCGCCGGTCCGAAGGCATGTTTTGGATCATGACAGCTGGCGCAGGCAATCTTTCCGGAAGCGGACAATGCAGGATCTGCGAACAGTTCGCGGCCGATGGCGGTGAGCGCCGCCGAGGTGGGCATCTTCTCAAGGGTATTGGCGTAGAACGGCGTGCCGGTGGCCCGGCCGCTGTCTTGCGCCACGGCGACGCCCATCAACGCGACGCCGAGCAGCGCGCTGCCCGCCAAAACAGGGCTCAGCAGCACAAATTGGGAGCGCGTAGCCGTAACGTTGGCCGTCGCCGTAACGCTAGCGCGTCGCCGTAACGTCAGTGAACAGAACTGCCACTGTCGGCGGCCACCGTTGCCTTGAACAGCTGAGCGACATCCACCGCGTCGAACACATAGGCGCGATTGCAGAAATCGCAGTGTACTTCGACCTTGCCGCGTTCGGCGATCACGGAGCGTGTTTCCGCTTCGCCAAGTCCTTGCAGCATGCCGGCGACCCGCTCGCGGGAGCAGCGGCAACGAAAATACACGGGCGACGGTTCGAACAACCGCAGATCGTCTTCATTGAACAGCCGGTGCAAGATTTCCGCATCCGCCAGCGTGCGCAGTTCGTCGGGCGTCAGGGTGTCGGCGATGAGTTGCACGCGACGCCAGGCGTCCTCGATCGCCACTGCATCCGCGGCAGGCACCGAACCCGAGCCGGGAAGTTTCTGCAGCAGCATCCCTGAGGCGCCTTGCGCGTCCGCATGCAGCCACAGCCGCGTCGGCAATTGCTCGGAATTCTGGAAGTACGCCTGCAGCGAGTCGGCCAAGCGCTCGCCCTCGATGGGCACGATGCCCTGGTAGCGCTGCGCGCCCTCATCGGTTTCCAAGGTGACGGTGAGATTGCCGTTGCCCACGAGATCGCGGATTTTCAAGGAGCCGCCTTGCTTCAAGTCTCGATAGCGAGCCAGGCCTCTGACGCCCAAGCCGCTGGTGCATTGCGCCAGCAACAGATGCACCGGACCGTCACCCTGCAACTGCAACGACAACACGCCTTCAAATTTGATGGTCGCCGCCAACAACAGCGAGGCGACCACCGCTTCTCCCAGTGTTTCGCGAATCGCATCCGGGTATTGTCGATGCTCGATCAGCGCACGCCAGGCGGCATCCAAGTGAACCAAATGCCCGCGAATCGGGTACCGCTCGAACAGAAAGCGATGCAGCGTGTCACGGTCATGCATTTCCGCCGCCCAACTTGGTCTTTAAGAGCTCGTTGAGCTGTGCGGGATTCGCCTTGCCGCCGGTGGCCTTCATAACCTGGCCGACGAAAAATCCAAACAGCTTGTCCTTTCCCGACCGGTAGTCTGCCAGTTGTTTCGGATTCGCGGCGATGACGGAATCGATCACGCCCTCGATGGCGCCCGAGTCGGTTATTTGACGCAGGCCCTTCGCCTCAATGATGGCGTCCGCTGCCTTGCCCTCGGACCACATCGCTTCGAACACTTCCTTGGCGATCTTGCCGGAAATCGTCTCATCGACGATGCGCTTGAGCAGTCCGGTCAGCGCTCGAGGATTGACTTTCGAATTCGCGATGTCGGCATTGTCGCGATTCAGAGCGCTCGACAATTCACCCATGACCCAATTTGCCGCGAGCTTGGCGTGGCTCGCACCTAAGCCGGCTATCACCGCTTCGAAATAAGCGCCGAGTTCGCGGCTGGCGGATAGGACGCCGGCATCGTAGGCCGACAGTGCGAAGTCTTTGGCGAATCGCGCCGCCTTTTGGTCCGGCAGCTCCGGCAATGTGGCTCGAACCGCTTCAATGAACAGCTCGTCGATTACAACCGGCAGCAGGTCCGGATCCGGAAAGTACCGGTAGTCGTTGGCTTCTTCCTTGGAGCGCATCGAGCGGGTCTCGTCCTTGTCGGAATCGTACAGGCGCGTCTCCTGCGCCACCTTGCCGCCGCTCTCGATGAGCTCGACCTGCCGCGCGACTTCGTACTGAATGGCCTTCTCGACAAATCGAAAGGAATTTAAATTCTTGATTTCGGCGCGCGTGCCGAATTTCTCTTGACCCTTGGGCCGCACCGACACGTTGGCATCGCAGCGGAACGAGCCTTCCTGCATATTGCCGTCGCAAATCTCCAGATACCGCACCAGGGTGTGGATCTTCTTCATGTACGCAACCGCTTCCTTGGCGGAACGCATGTCGGGCTCGGAAACGATCTCCAGCAGCGGCGTACCCGCGCGGTTCAAATCGATGCCGGTGGCGTGGGCCAAGCCTTCATGCAGCGATTTGCCGGCGTCCTCTTCCAGATGCGCGCGCGTAATGCCGACGGTTTTGACAGAGCCGTCGTCCAGCATGACTTTGAGCGTGCCGCGCGCGACCACCGGCAGTTCGTACTGGCTGATCTGATAGCCCTTCGGCAGATCCGGATAAAAGTAATTCTTGCGCGCAAATACCGAGCGGCGCGCAACCGCGGCATCGATCGCCAGCCCGAATTTAACCGCCATTTGCACGGCGCGGGCGTTCAAGACCGGCAGCACCCCGGGGTACGCCAGATCGACCAAATCAGCCTGCGTGTTGGGCGGCGCGCCATACGCCGTCGGTGATCCGGAAAAGATCTTCGATTTAGTCGCGAGCTGCGCGTGGATTTCCAGCCCGATGACAACTTCCCAGTTGCTCATCACTCGTACCCGCGCGGCGCGTGTTTGTGCCAATCCGTGGCCTGCTGGTATTGATGCGCCGCATTCAAGAGCTTCGCTTCGGCAAAATGCGGACCGATCAGCTGCAAGCCCATGGGTAAGGCATCGACGAAGCCACACGGTACCGAGACCGCGGGGAGTCCCGCCAGATTGGCACCGATGGTGTAGATGTCGTTCAGATACATGAGAACCGGATCATTCATCTTGGCGCCGATGTCGAAGGCCGGCGTCGGCGTCGTCGGGCCGATGACCAGATCCACCTTTTCAAAGGCCGCGCGAAAATCATCCGTGATCATGCGCCGCGCCTTTTGCGCCTTCAAATAGTAGGCGTCGAAATATCCGGCGGACAGCACATAGGTGCCGGTCATGATGCGCCGCTTCACTTCGGCGCCGAAGCCCTCGCCTCGCGACCGCTTGTACAGATCCAACAGATCCTTCGGGTCCTCGCAGCGATAGCCGAAGCGCACGCCGTCGAAGCGCGACAGATTGGAGGAGCACTCAGCCGGCGCCACCACGTAGTAGGTGGGTACTGACAAGGGCAGGTGCGGCAGGCTGACCTCGCGTGTTTCTGCGCCTAAGCCGGTGTAAATGTTCAGGGCCTCTTCGATGAGAGCGGCGTTGCGCGGTTCCAACCCGTCGAAAAATTCCCGCAAAAGACCGATCTTCAATCCTTTTAGCGGCGCGCCCAAAGCCTTCGAATAGTCGGGCACCGGGACATCGACGCTGGTCGAATCGCGCGGATCGAATCCCGCCATCGCCTGTAGCACCGCCGCCGCGTCGCCCGCCGAGCGCGCGAACACCCCAGCCTGGTCGAGGCTTGAGGCAAAGGCAATCATCCCGTAGCGCGACACGCGCCCGTAGGTTGGCTTGAGGCCGGTCACGCCGGTCAACGCGGCCGGCTGGCGAATCGAGCCGCCGGTATCGGTGCCCGTGGCGAGGGGGGTCAAGCGTGCTGCCGTGGCGGCCGCCGAACCGCCTGACGAACCACCCGGTACCTTGCTGATATCCCAGGGATTCTTGACCGGTCCGTAGTAGCTGGTTTCGTTGGAGGAGCCCATGGCGAACTCGTCCATGTTGGACTTACCCAACATCACCGTGCCCGCGCCTTTGAGGCGCGCGACCACGGTGGCATCATAAGGCGCGACAAAGTTGTCCAGCATGCGCGAGCCGCAGCTGGTTTTAACCCCACTCGTGCAGAAAATGTCTTTATGAATGAGGGGGATGCCGAGCAAGGGACCCTTCTCGCCCTTGCCTAAACGGGCGTCGGCCGCAGCCGCATCTTCAAGCGCGCGCTCTACGGTGAGGGTGATGAAGGCGTTCAGCGCGGGGTTCAAGCGCTCGATCCGGCTCAAGAAGTGCCGGGTGAGTTCCACGCTTGAAATCTGTCGCTTGGCAAGGCGCTCGGCGAGTTCGCCGATGAAGAGGTTATGCAGCATCACTCAAGAATAGCACCGGTCTACTCGATCACCCGCGGTACGACATACAAGCCTGCGGCCACGGCAGGCGCATTCCGTTGGTATTTTTCATGGTGATCGCTCTCCGACACCGCATCGGCTCGCAAGCGCTGGTGCTGGCCGTCGAGCGGATGCGCCATGGGTTGCACGCCGCTGGTGTCGGCGCGCGACAATTCGTCGACGAAGTTGACGATGCTCGACAAGCTGCTCACGTACACCGGCATCTCTCGCTCGGTGATGGACAGCCGCGCAAGGTGTGCGATTTTTTCGACGTCTTGACGGGTCAGGCTCATAGGTTGCGTGCTCAAACTGCGCGGCAACTCACGCAAAATAAGCCTAGGGGATGATACACGTTGCCTTGTGATATGTCGTGTCGGTTGTTACATTAGCCGATCTTTTTTTAACCCCAATTAATTACGAAAAATACCCCATGTTCAAACGCCTTAGAGGTTATTTCTCCAATGATCTCTCAATCGATCTTGGTACCGCCAATACCCTCATTTACGTGCGTGAGCGCGGCATCGTTTTGAACGAACCCTCCGTGGTCGCAGTGCAGGATGAACCCACACGCGGCGGCAAGATCATCGTCGCGGTCGGGGTCGAAGCCAAGAACATGTTGGGCCGCACCCCCGGCCATATCACCGCCGTACGGCCCATGAAGGACGGGGTGATTGCGGATTTCACCTACACGGAAAAAATGCTGCAGTACTTCATCAAAAAGGTACACGGCAACCGATTCTTGAGCCCGAGTCCAAGAGTGCTGGTCTGCGTGCCCTTCGGTTCCACCCAGGTCGAGCGGCGCGCCATCAAGGAATCCGCCGAGGGTGCCGGCGCGCGCAGCGTCGACATCGTTCCTGAGCCGATGGCCGCAGCGGTAGGCGCGGGCCTGCCGGTGCAAGAAGCGCGCGGCTCCATGGTGCTCGATATCGGCGGCGGCACCTCGGAGGTCGCGGTCATCTCCTTGAACGGCATCGTGTATGCGGCCAGCGTGCGCATCGGCGGCGACAAGTTCGACGAAGCGATTACCAACTACGTACGCCGCAACTACGGCATCTTGATCGGTGAAGCCACGGCCGAGCGCATCAAGCTGGAGATCGGGTCGGCCTATCCCGGCCAGTCGGTGCGGGAGATTTCCGTCAAGGGCCGCAATTTGTCCGAAGGCGTGCCGCGCAGCTTCACCTTGAACTCGAACGAAATATTGGAAGCGCTGCAAGAACCGCTGCAAGGCATCGTCGGCGCGGTCAAGCAGGCGCTGGAACAAACACCGCCGGAACTGGGCGCCGATGTCGCCGAGCGCGGCATTGTCCTCACCGGCGGCGGCGCACTGCTGCGCGACGTCGACAAGTTGCTCATGGAGGAAACCGGTTTGCCGGTGGTGATCGCGGATGATCCTCTGACCTGCGTGGCGCGCGGCGGCGGGCGAATCCTCGAACTCACCGAGGAACACGGACCCGGCATTTTCGGACTGGAGTGATGCAAGCGACAGCCGATGGTCGCCTTTCGTAGTACCGACGCCTCGGGTCGAATCACGGGACTTCTGTTCCGCTGCGTCCTGTACTCCCTGCTGGCCCTCGCCCTGATCATCGTCGACAAGCGCTACGATCACTTGGGGAGAATCCGACGGCTGCTCTCGGTGATCGTAGCGCTT
>Ga0224547_1000134_pt1 | contig 13279 bp, 11 predicted proteins | sample 714P21014metaG_FD_179908 | JGI IMG/M metagenome (GOLD analysis project Ga0224547, IMG submission 179908) | Peat soil microbial communities from Stordalen Mire, Sweden - 717 P2 10-14 | ecosystem: Environmental > Terrestrial > Soil > Wetlands > Peat | place: Sweden: Norrbotten County, Stordalen...
AGGCGCGGGCACCGCGGCGGCGCTCGTCACGGCGGCGGGCGCCGCGGTTACAGGCGCGGCCAAGCCGCGAATCTGTGCAATCAGATCGCGCGCATTGCCTGGCACTGTTCCGGTACTCACCAAATCGCGCATGCGCGAGAGCTCATCGAGGCTGGCTTGCATGACTGAGTGCGCGTGGTCATTGCCCAGCACCGCGCCGCTATCGATCTGCAACACCAGGGTCTCGAGCTCATGACTTAGATCGCCCATGGCGGTGATGCCGGCCATGCGAGCCCCGCCTTTTAGCGTGTGCAGCTGACGCTGCAGCTCGGCGACCGGCTGCTTGTCTTGGCGATCCTTGTTCCAAACGCTCAAGGATGCTTGCGCGGACTCGAGCAGCTCGGTCGCCTCTTCGCTGTAGATATTGGCGATCTCGCGATCGAATTCTTCACCGGGCGCCGGCTCTTCGGCAGGCAGGGTCACATCTACCATCGGCGGCGTCGCGGCAAGCGCCGGCATCATCGCTGAGGCGCTGGTGTCACTGCCGGCGCGGGCGAGCATGGCGTCGACTTCGGACTCGAGATTGCGCAGCCGGATCAGCAGGGCCGGCTGATCGGAGAAAAATCCCGTCGACTCGTTGATGTGCGATAACACGTTTTCGATGGCGCGCACCGAGTGCTCGAGTGTCGCCAACCCTGAATCGGACAATCCTTGGCCGCTGTCGAATACCTTGCGCATGACATGATTCAGCGGCTCGGTAATTCGAATGCCGTGGCGCGCTTCCGCCATCTTCGAGCTGCCGCTCAAGGTATGAATCGCCCGGTACACGGTCTCGGGTAACTCGTGCGGCGCGGCCTGCTCAGAGCGTTTGCTTAGGTACTCGCGGATTTCGGACAGATGGCTCGAGGTTTCCTTGCTGTAGATCTCATGCAATGCCGGATCCATCGCCGGCTTCAGAGCCGCGGCCGTCGCCCCTCCCCAACTCGTCGTTGCACTGTTTGCATCGGATCCGGCCCGGTCCTCGGGCGCGACATTTGCTTTTACCTGTTCCGGATCGCGGCCATCGGCGAATGCGAAAGCGCGGCTCATCAGCGCCTCAATGGGCGCGGTGCTTTGACGGCCCGTCTCCAGCTGCTCGACCAATTGCGGCAGCGCGGCCACCGAACTGCGCAGCAATCCCATCATTCCCGGCGTGCGCGTCAGGGTTTTGTCGATGATTCGATTCAGCAAATTCTCAATCGACCACGCGAACTCCGCAATCGAACGGGCGCCGACCATGCGTCCGCTGCCCTTCAGGGTATGAAAGCTGCGGCGCAGGGAGGATAAGGGTTCGAAGTCCATGGGATTTTGATCCCACTGCGGAAAAGTCTTTTGCACCGAGGCGATCTCTTCCTTGGCTTCCTCGATGAATAGTTCGACGAATTGCGGGTCGACCGCCTCCGGCTCAGGCACCACGATCAGCGGATTCGTTGCCGCGTGAGCGCGCTTGGTGCGCTCCATGGCAATCGTGTCGGCCGGATCCAGCTTCATGGTCTTGGCCGCTTCGCTGCTGCTGAGATCTAAGTTCGGCAGACGCGACAGCGTGTCATCATCCGTCAGTGTCTTGAGACACATCTCGGCATTGTCCAACATGTACCAGGGATCGGTCCGCCCGTTCTGCAGCGTCTCCATGTAGTACTCGATGCTGACGATGGCATCGGCCACTCGTTCCAGACGGATGGAATCAGGCGCCGGCGCGCCCGGCTCGATGAGCTTGCGCACTTGTGCACCGATGGCATCCATCAGTTCCACCGCGCGGCCCTTGCCCAGCATGAGCAGGCCTGCCGTAATGCCGCGCAATAGCTGCGGTACATTGTCCAGGCCTTGCGGCGAAAATTCGTTTGGCTTTTGCACGGCGGTGGAGACCGCTTCCTTGATGCGCGCCAAATTGACGATGCATTCGCGCAGCACCGCCTCGCTGACCTGCCGGAATTCTTGATCCAGATCCTGCGGAAAATCGGCGGCGACATCGGCGGACGGTGTCGGCAGGATCAGCCGCACCAGCTGGTCATCGAGGCTGTCTTCGACCGACAGTAAAACCCCGGCAACCTGCACCAAGGACTCTTCGGACGGCGGCTTGCCGTCCGCGACGATTTGCGTCAGCGCCAAAATTTCATCTTGCACGCGCTGGCGCAGCTCTCCTAAGCCCAGCACGCCCAAGGTGTCGCTGATTTTCTTCAACAACTCGAGCTGCGGCAGCAGTTCGGCGCTTTGGCCGCCGCCGCGGCGCACGAAGATGTCCAGCACATCCTTCACTTTCGAGAGGTCTTCCTTGATGGCAGCGGCGACGGTGCGCATGAGTTTGACGCTCGGCGCCGAAAGGCTTTCTCGCTCGTGCTCGATCGCGTCATCGACCGGAAGAAGCTCGGCCAGCTTGAAAGAGGCGCGCACTGCGGCGATCCGGCCGCCGCTGGTCGTCGCACGGGCGACGTAGTAGAGCAAATTGTTCAACAGGTCGATCGGCGGATCTTCGCAATAGCGTCCCTCGCCGAGTTCATATAAAGCCTTGATTTGCCGATCCGCCTGGCCGAGCAGGCGCTTCAAGGTCGCGCTGCCTTCGAGCCCGTTGGCTCGAACCGCCTCGAGAATGGCACCCACGACCCACCACAATTGGAACACGGGCTGCGTCGTGGCGACCTGTTCCAATTTTTCAGTCACCTTCGCCAGAATTTCCAGATTCTGCACGGTCCGTTCGCCGCGGATGTATCCCAGCAGGCCGATTTGGAATCGAGGCCGCAGGCGCCGCGCCCATTGCGCCACCGAAATCGATTGCTCACCCTGGGTCAGTTGCGGTTTGGCGTTTTGATCGGACTTGAGGTTCAGCAGCAATAACGTGCCTTCGGACAGCAGCGGGCTGCCGCGCACGGATCGCAAATCGTTGAGCAACGGCAGCAACACCAGCGCCAGATCCCGCCCGCCCGACAAGACGCGTTCAAGGTAGGTCGGCAGTTGCACCATGGCGCGCATCAGGGCATCCAAGCCGTCGACCTGTCGCTTCTGGTCGCTGCCGGAACTCAGCAAGTAGCGCGTGACGTGTTCCATCTCCTCGGCGAGCAGCGCCGCGCCGTAGACCTCGACCAAGCGCAGAACGCCATGTGCTAAGTGCAGTTGGTCGGCGCACTTCTCGAGCTGCTCGCGCTGGTCGGGGCGGTCCGCGTACCCCTCGAGCGAGTCGCGCGCATCGTTCAAGGTTGCGTTGAGTTCCTTGGCGACGAGGTGCAGGGTTTGAGAACTGATATCAGTCATGCCGGAACCGTCGGGAGCCTAAGCGCCGAAGCCGCTCGCCTTGCGCATTTTTGCGGGACTGGCTGGCTTTGCGGGACTAGCTGGCGGTGCAGGTTCGCTCAATGCCGGCAACTTGCCCGATGTCGCGCCGGTGCCCGCACCGCCGCCAAAGTCGGGAAGCCGGAATCCGGCCACCGACTTTCTCAGTTGTGCCGACAGCGCCGCCAGTTTGGCGATCGAGGTGGAGGTTGCCGTAGAGCCTTCCGCCGTCTGCGATGAAATCTCGCGCACGACTTGCATGTTTTTTGAAATATTGCCGGAAACGGCAGCTTGCTGCCGCGCACTCGCGGAAATGTTCTGCACTAAGCTTGCGATCTGATTGGAAACTTGCTCGATCTCCTCGAGCGCGGCGCCGGCGTTTTCAGCCAGTAGCGCGCCGCCAACGACGTCCGTGGTGCTGCGCTCCATCGACACGACGGCCTCGTTGGTATCCGTTTGGATGGTGCGCACCAGAACTTCGATTTGCTTGGTCGCGTTGGCTGCGCGTTCGGCCAATCTCTGCACCTCATCGGCCACGACGGCAAAGCCGCGGCCCGCCTCACCGGCCATGGACGCCTGGATCGAGGCGTTCAGCGCCAGAATATTGGTCTGTTCGGCGATATCGTTGATCAGTTCGACGATGTTGCCGATTTCCTGGGAACTCTCGCCGAGGCGCTTGATGCGTTTGCTCGTCTCCTGAATCGTCTCGCGAATCGCGTTCATGCCGTCGATGGTGCGCCGGACCGCATCGCCGCCCTTGTGCGCCACATCGACCGAGTGCCGCGCGACGTCGGAACAACGCTCGGAATTTCCGGACACCTCCTCGATTGACGCCGCCATGTCGGCCATGGATTCGCTGGCCGAGGAGATCTTCCGCGACTGCGCACTGCTGGCCTTCGCCATGTGCGCCGCAGCCCCTTGTGTCTGCTTGGCGGCGCCGTCCAATTGAATGGCGCTGTCATTGATGGTCGTAACCAGTTCGCGCAGCGCTTCGATGGCATAGTTGATCGAATCGGCAATCGCACCGGTGATATCTTCGGTGACCGTCGCCTGTACCGTCAGATCGCCGTCCGCCAGACTCGACAACTCATCAAGCAGCCGCATGATGGCTTCTTGGTTGCGTTCATTTTCGCGCACCCGCATCTCGTTGCTGCGGCGCTGGTCGGCGGTCTTTGAATAGGCCCAGGCGAGCGCGCCCAAGAGCAGCGCCGCCAGCGCCAGCAATGAGAGTATCCAAACCTTGTAGCTGCCGCCGCTCTCCGCGCGCGGCGCGCCGCTTCCCAATTCAGTCGTGAGGGTCGCTGCGAGCGAGGGTAACGCACGAGCCGCGGTCTGGGCTTTCGCCAGCGCGTCAGCTGCGCCAATCGCCTTGCGCACGCTGCTGGTGTATTGCTGATTGCGCTGCACCACCGTTTTCAATCGTTGTTCGGGATCCGCACCGGTCACCTTTTGGATGGGGATGCCGGACTCTTCCCCGGATAAGCCGCGGATCACTTGATTTAGGAATTCCAGGCTATCCGCCAGGCGCTGCGCGCTCGGTCCGGCATCGTTGACGCCGGATCCCAAACCGTTCAAATCCTGCTGAATGCGCTGGACGGTGAGCTCGAAGCGCTCCAGATACCGGCTCATGCCTTCAAGCTTTTGCACACCGACCGAACTGCCCAGATCGCCCAGATCGGACAACAATTTGGGCGCCAGCTCACGAACCTCTTGATTGGCCGCTTGGATCGCTTCGACGGCCGGACGAGCCTCCGCGACCACCGTCACGCCGGCGCTCAGCTTGCTCCAGGTTGCATCTGCGGTACCCGGGATGGCGGCGCGCAGACTCTTCAGCCGCGCGGCGCTCTTGGCGAGGGCATCGAAAGCGCTGACCTCACCTCGCAGGGCGTTTTGCGCCTCGAAGGGCATGCGCTGGACCACCAGCGATAATTGCTCCCCGGGCGAGGCGATCGGAGCTGCGCTGCGCGTCAGCGCCGTCAAGGCTGCAGCTAGACCTAAGCACAGCACGACAAGCCCCGCCAAAATCGGCAGAAGATTGATATTCGGTGCTGTTTCAGTTCGCCTTGTCGTCATCTTCCGTTCCAAAAGCCCTGGGAGCCTAACTTGCGGCCTGCAAGAAGCTCTGGCTCTCAACCAAACTCTTCAAACTCAACACCGGCCAGACCTCGCCCCCGCGGCGAAAAGCACCTGCCAGATAGCTATCGCAGCGGATCACCGTCGGTGGCGCTTCCGCATTGAATTCCGATTCCGCAAAACGCCGAAACCCTAAAACCTCATCGACCATCAATCCGGCCGGGATATCCCGATGATTGACCACCACAATCCGGGTGTTGCGCCCCGAGGCCGTCGCGCCGCTGCCTAAGAATTGCCGCAAGTCCAACATGGGCATCAGCGCACCGCGGACGTTTGCCAGCCCCTTTACCCAGCTCTTGGCGCCGGGAATGCGGGTAACGACGGCAGGATAGCCCAAGACCTCGCGTGTCTCCTCACGGGCAACCAGGAAAGTCTCGCCGCCCATGCGAAAAGCGACTCCCACCCACTCTTGCCCCGCCTCCGCTTCTGCAACACTGTTGGCAACCACCGTGCGGCTGCGCTTCTCCAGTTCCTTGAGCAATTCGAATGGTCGGTCGCGCAAACCGCGCAGGCTGGCGTCGTGCCCGCTAGTCGTACTCGTCATGTAGCCAGTGCGGCCTGCGCCTTTTCGACCAAGGCCTGAGCAGACACAGGCTTGACCAAGTAATCCACGGCGCCTTGCCGCAATCCCCAGACGCGATCCGTCTCCTGACCCTTGGTGGTCACCATGATAATGGGGATCAAACTGGTCACGGGGTCATTGATCAGCATCCGGGTGGCCTGATAGCCGTTCACGCCCGGCATCACGATATCCATGAAGATCAGATCCGGCTTCATTTCCCGGGCCTTGCGCACGCCCTCGGCGCCATTCTCGGCTGCCGCGGTCTTGAAACCGTGCTTCTCCAGCGCCTTTTGCATGACGAATACCTCGGTGGGTGAGTCGTCAACAATTAGAATCAGTGGCATCGCGTATTCTCCGTCATTTCCCGACGTGAGCTTCGATCGCTCCCAACAATTCGTCTTTGGTAAAGGGCTTGGTCAAGTAATGTTCCGATCCTACGATGCGGCCGCGAGCTCGATCGAACAATCCATCCTTGCTGGACAGCATGATCACCGGAATTTGCCTGAAGACCTTGTTGTGCTTGATCAGCGAACAGGTCTGGTATCCGTCGAGGCGAGGCATCATGATGTCCACGAACACGATGTCCGGCTGATGATCGGCGATCTTGGACAGGGCGTCGAAACCATCGACTGCCGTGAACACTTCGCAGCCCTCTTTGGTGAGAAGTGTTTCAGCGGTCCGGCGAATGGTCTTGCTGTCGTCGATCACGAGAACCTTGAGGCCCGTGAGCTTAGGCTTGCCGCTGGTGATCTTAGCTCTCCATGAGTTTGCGTAGGTGCTGGAATCCTGTGGCTTTTTAACATATCCAGGCCTCGCAAGCCACGGTACGGGGTCGACATTTGGAGGCATGCCGGCCCAAACAACGGTGGCCTGGTTCACAGTTTTCCCAAGAGAGCTTGCCGCACCGCTTGCGCTAGACTGCAGCCATGAGCAAGCCGTCTCGAGTGCGTCTCGTCGTGGTCATGGACCCCATCGCAGCGATCAAGCCGGCGAAGGACAGCACCTTACGGATACTGCTCGCGGCACAGGCGCGAGGCTGGGAGCTCTTTTACGCCGAGCTGAAAGATCTGTGGCTGCGCGATGGGATCGCCTGGGGCCGCCTCGCGCCGCTGAAGGTTATGGACCATCCCTCGGGCTGGTTCGCGCTGGGTCAGTCCGCGAACAGCAAACTCGGCGAATTCGACGTGATTCTGATGCGCAAGGATCCACCCTTCGACACAGAGTACATCTACAGCACCTATATCCTCGATCGCGCGCAACTGCAGGGCGCGCTGGTTTGCAACCGGCCTCAGGGGTTGCGGGACATGAACGAAAAGGTCTACACCGCCTGGTTTCCCGAATGCTGCGCCCCCACGCTCATCACGCGCGACATGCACGACATGGCCGAATTCCTGCGCGAACACGGCAAAGCGGTCTGCAAGCCTCTCGATGGCATGGGGGGTAAATCCATATTCGTCCTCGAGAACGGCGACAAGAACCGCAATGTCGTGTTCGAAACCCTGACCGACTTTGGCAGCCGCTACGCCATCGTGCAGCGATACCTGCCGGAAATCGTCACGGCAGGCGACTGCCGGATCATTCTGGTCGATGGCGAGCCGGTTCCCTTCGCCTTAAAGCGCATCCCCCTACCCGAGGACAACCGCGGCAACCTGGCGGCGGGCGCCCGCGCGGAGAGCCGCGCGCTCAACGATCGCGATCGATGGCTGTGCGCGCAGATTGGACCCAAACTGCGCGCCGCCGGGATGATTTTCGTCGGGCTGGATGTGATCGGCGATTACGTCACTGAAATCAACGTCACCAGCCCGACGGGCATTCGCGAACTGAACAAGAAACATGACATCGACATTGGTGCCATGCTGGTGGACGCGATCGATAAGACCCTGGACGCCGCGTGACCACCGAAATGCTGCAAACGGGCGATGCGCAGGGCGGGGACATGCTTCGCACCGGGCTGCCGCCCGCAAGCGATCGCATGCTGACCACGTGCTTTCTCGCGGCGCTGTTGCATGGAATCATCATCCTGGGCGTGAGCTTCAGCTCAACCAGCTCAAGCTCGGTAGATGAGGGGGCGCCCGGGCTTGAGGTCGTGCTGGTGAACGATCGCGTACCGAGCGTGGCGAACAACCCGAATGCCCGCTATTTATCCCAGCGCAGCCAGTTAGGTTCGGGCAATACGCTGAAGCGCGAGCGAAGTCTGATCCCCAAGTCCTCTTTGATGCCCGTCGACCGGGTGGGTGTTCCGAGCGGTGAGGGACTCGATGCCCAGCAAGCAGGTAGCGACACGGGCGCGGAGGACCTCGTCGCGACGCATAGCCCTTCGCAAAAGATTTTCTACTTTGCCTCCTCCACCGCAGTCAAGGAATCCTCGGAACTGCCGCTGCTGCTGGAGAAGCGGCCCGATCTTGCGATGACGCCGAACGATGACGGCATTGAACTGCGCTTGCGCGGCGAGGCGAAACACGAACTTTGGATCGCAGCGGACACGCGTGAATCCGACGTCGCGGTGTACTTGGATAGCTGGCGCCGCAAAATCGAGCGCGTCGGCACGATGAATTTCCCCAATGTTGCCCGGCGTGAAAAGATCTCCGGCACCCCGGTCATCGAGGTGACGATCGGCGCCGACGGTAAGCTGCTGCAAACCATCGTCCGGCGCAGCAGCGGGCACGCGGAAATCGATGAGGCCGCCATGAGAATCTTAAAGCTGGCTGCGCCGTTTGATCCATTCCCGAGCGAATTGTCCTCGAAACATGACCAGATACGCATTGCGTACGAGTGGCAATTCTTAGGCGGAGCCTCGCAGGGCGGGGCCGTGTTCTATTCAGAGCCGGACAAGCCTTAAGCGACGAAAGAATGAGCGATTCAGGTTACTTGACCAACCAACTGCTCATCGCCATGCCGTACATGGGTGATCCAAACTTTGCGCAGACCGTGGCCCTGATATGCGATCACAGTTCCCGCGGTGCTTTGGCATTGATCCTCAACAAGCCCCTGCCGATGCGCATGGGCGAGATTTTCGAGCAGCTGGAAATCGAGCTTGGCAAAGGCCCTTTGTGGGAGCGCCAGGTGCTGCGCGGCGGCCCCATGCAAACCGATCGCGGCTTCGTGGTACACCGCGCCTTCGGCGAATGGGATACGACACTCAAAGTTTCCGATACGCTGCATGTGACCACGTCGCGAGATATTTTGGCCGCCATGGCCCGCGGCCAGGGACCCGACGAGGCCGTGATCGCCTTAGGCTATGCCGGCTGGGATGGCGGCCAGTTGGAAGAAGAGATTCGCGCCAACGCCTGGCTGTGCGCGCCGATGGACTCGGGATTGATCTTCGAGCTGCCGTTCGAGTCGCGCTGGCATGCGGCCGGTCGTCTTCTCGGCGTGGAACTGTCGCGAATCAGCCCCATCGGCGGAAATGCCTGAGTCTTCCCGGCCGAAGATCGTTCTGGCTTTCGATTTTGGCCGGCGCAGGATCGGTGTTGCCTGCGGCGACACCGTCAGCCGCAGCGCCGTAGGCGTGCAGGCGGTGCCCGCTGATGCCGCCGGACCTCGCTGGGAAGTGATCGCCTCGTTGATGCGCGAATGGCAGCCGGACATGGCGGTGGTCGGCCTGCCGTATAATGTGGACGGTTCCGATAGCGAGCAGACCCGCGCCGCTCGTGGCTTCGCGGCTGAACTGGCACGCCGCTACGCGCTGAACGTGGCGATGGTCGACGAACGGTACTCGTCGCTCGAAGCTTCAGCTCGGCTGAAATCGGCACGGGAATCGGGCTTAAGGCGGCGGCGGGTAGCCAAGTCCGATGTCGATGCGGCGGCGGCTTGCGTGATCTTGGAACGTTGGTTCAGCGAAGAAACATGAGGCGCAGATGCGATCACAACAAGACAGCGCGGGGGGCTTGCGCCACCTCATCACGCTTGAGGGGTTAACGCGCGACGCGTTGACCTCCATCCTCGATCGAGCGGAACGTTATCGTCGCCTGCCGGGGCAGCCCGCCTACGAGGGCCGCGAATTGGCGGGCGTAACGCTGGCGAACTTGTTCTTCGAACCCAGCACACGTACGCGCGCATCGTTCGATCTGGCCAGCCGGCGCCTGGGGGCGCATGTCCTCAACCTGGACCTGCACTCCAGTTCGCGCGCCAAGGGCGAGAGCATGCTGGACACGATCTACACGCTGGAGGCGATGAACACCGATGTCTTCGTGATTCGCGATTCCGAGGCGGGCATGCCGGAATTCCTGATCGATCATGTGGCGCCGCATGTGTCGGTCATCAGCGCGGGTGAAGCGCATCTGTCTCATCCCACCCAAGGTCTGCTCGATGCGCTGACCATCCGTACCCACAAGCGACGCTTCACGGGTCTCAAGGTCGCGATCGTGGGCGACATCAAACACTCGCGGGTGGCGCGATCGGCGGCAACGGCACTCGGCACCTTGGGCACGACGGATCTGCGCTTGGTGGCGCCCCAGGCGCTGCTGCCGGACGAGGCCGAGTTTCGCGGTGCTCAGCGCTTCACGCACATTGAGGACGGCATTGCGGGTGCGGATGTGGTGATGATGCTGCGGATTCAAAAAGAACGCATGGCGCAGGCCGCCGCGCTCGATGACGCTGCGTATTTCAAGGATTTTGGCCTGACCGCGCAGCGCCTGAAATTGGCCGCCCCCAGCGTGCTCGTCATGCATCCGGGCCCCATGAACCGCGGCGTTGAAATAGCGTCCGAAGTAGCCGACGGCCCGCGTTCAGTCATTCGCGAACAAGTGAACAACGGCGTCGCGGTGCGAATGGCCGTGCTGGCCGCCATTGCCGCCACCCTGACGCGGCATCGCAGGCCGCTCTAGTCAGCCGACAGCTTGGTCGCGGTCGGATTTAGAACAGCTGGCCGGCCGGCAGAGGCCTGCACGGGCTCGAAGCCTATTTTAGACGAATCTGCGCGATGCCGGCCTGCTCGAGAGCGCGTGCCGCGCCAAGGCACAGGTCCTCGCGCCACGGCGCGCCGATGAGTTGCACACCCAAGGGCAGATCCTTCTCATGCGGGCGCTCATCGATGCCCGGCCAGACAGGCACCGTGCACACCGGCAGGCCGATGCAGGAAATAGGCTGCGTGAGAACACCGAGACCTGCCTTGGTGGGAATGCTGCGTTCATTGATCACCAGCGTCTCCTGGCCGACGCGCGGGGCAACCACCGGTGCGGCCGCCGCGAGCAACAGATCAAACCTCTTGAACAGCTCGACCGCTTCGCGATACACCTGCTGACGTATTCGCTGCGCCTGCACCACCCAGGAAGCCGGTACCAAGCTTCCAGCCACCAGACGCGCGCGCGATGCCGGCCCGAAATCCTCATACTGTTCGATCAGGCGCGGGCGATGCAGTGCACCGCCTTCCGCCCCGGTAATGATGTAAGCAGCAGCGCGCGCCGCTTCGGCGCCCTTAAGTTCGGTCCAGTCTGTCGCACCCAAAGCCCCTGCAACCAGCTGCACGGCGCGGCGAGCGACCGGATCCGCCCACTCGTGGAACCAGCCGCCGAGAATGCCGATGCGAATGCCTGGCGGCAACGCCGACGCCGTGGCCACCGGCTCGACCGCGCGCTGCGCGCAGGCGGGATCGTGAGCGTCCGGCCCCTGCATCGCATTGTAGGAGAGTGCGAGATCCGAAACGCTGCAGCCTATGGGCCCCACATGATCGAAGCTGTTCACGAAGGGAAAGGTGCCGCTTCGCGGCAGGCGTCCGTAGGTGGGTTTCAAGCCGAATACCCCGCACAGCGATGCGGGCACTCGAATCGACCCGCTGGTGTCTGAGCCCAAGGATATCGGCACCATTCCTGCACCCACCGCTGCCGCCGAGCCGCCGGAAGAGCCGCCGGCGCCACGCGTGTGATCGTGCGGATTACGCGTGGTGCCGTAATGCGGATTTTCCGTCACGAACCCGTAAGCCAGCTCTTCCATGTTGAGCGCGCCGACCAGCACCGCACCGGCGCGCTGCATGCGCGCGACGATGGTGGCGTCCGCGGCAGCAGGCGCATTGGATGCGTTCACCTTGGCACCTGCCAGCGTCACCATGCCTTCGATGTCGAACAGGTTCTTCACGGCATAGGGCACGCCCGCCAGCGGCGGCAGCGCCCTGCCCTGCGCCTGCAGAGCATCGATTGCCGCGGCTTCACGCTCCGCACGCTCAAACGTGGTCGCGGTGAAGCAGTTCAAATCCGGGTTGCGCGTGTGGATCAGGGCTTTGGTTTCCGCCAACACCGACGCGGCGGTGCGCGCGCCTGTGCCGATTTGCCGGACGATGTCGGCAGCCGATCCGATCACGGGCGAAACGCCGGCGCCGCTTCCGATGCAAACGGCAGCGGCCATTGCATCACTGTGTTCGCGATCGTCTCGAGCCGCGAAAACTGCTCGACGATTTCAGCAATTTGACGCTCATCGAAGCGATAGCCCTGCAGAGCCAGAGCCGCGCGCACGTACGCTTCGAGCGGGTTGTCAGTGCCTTGGGTCACGGTCCGCGGACTCCTATATCAGCGGTGCGCCGCGCTTGGCGCGCACCACCACGGTCCCGGCGATTTTGTCGTGCCAGGCTTGATGGTTGTAGTCGAAGGCAATCCATATAAAGCCCAGGAACACGACGAACAGCGACAGGAAGCAGCCGAGCGCGCGCACGATCGCCGTCTCCCAGTCGAGCGGGCGGCCGTCCAACCGAACCACGTGCAAATCGCACACGATGCCGCCCACCGTCGTGCCCCGAAGCTTCCACATCACCGCACCATAGATGGCCAGCACGATGATGTGAAAGTTGCCAAACGGATGCAGCAGGCTCATGACGAAGCCGACCAGTAAAACATCGAGCAGCAGTGCCGCCATGCGTATCCAAAAGCCGGCGCGCGGCATCGCCGCCGTGATGTGCGGCGGCAGGGCGCCGGGCGGCATGGGGCCCGGAGGCGCGGAGGGAGACGGCGCTGCGGCCGGCGGCACCGGCTCAGCGGCAGTACTCGATTCCGGCGCAGCGGCGCCGGCGCCGGCAACGCCGGCAGCAGGCGCAGGTCCGGCTGTCCATCCCGCGCCCGCCATCGCTGCCGAGTTTGAAAGATCTGCTGCGCGCGCGCCTGCGAATGCGGAGGACGCGGGTGCGGCGGGTGGACCGGCGGCCGCTCTGCGCGCGCGGGTGTGCAAGACCAAGGTATAGACCACCGCGCCAAATCCGAAGAAACCCAGCAATTTATAAACCAGGAATCCCACCACCGGCACGACGTACAGCACCAGAACCAGCGCGCCGCCGATCAGTATCGCGACGGCTGGATGGTTGGCGGGGCCTGGCCGTCT
>Ga0224547_1000136_pt1 | contig 13197 bp, 10 predicted proteins | sample 714P21014metaG_FD_179908 | JGI IMG/M metagenome (GOLD analysis project Ga0224547, IMG submission 179908) | Peat soil microbial communities from Stordalen Mire, Sweden - 717 P2 10-14 | ecosystem: Environmental > Terrestrial > Soil > Wetlands > Peat | place: Sweden: Norrbotten County, Stordalen...
AACGCTTCGACATCCTCGAGCAGGAGGAGTCGCTCCTCGCCACTCGCAATCAGGCGCGCAGCGGGCGTGTTCAGGACCCGGAACGCGCTTTCGACTTCCGCCATCAGCGCCGGGATACGTGCGTGGCGCGCTGCTCGCCCGGCCCGAGTGAGCGCGGCGCGTGCCGTCTTCGTGCGCAGACGCCGCATCGCGATCCCTGCGACCACCAGCTCGTGGGCAGCCCTCGATGCGGGCGGGAAAGGCGCGGGGTTAAGCTCTGCGAGCGCCCGCTCGGCCTCGTCGAGGTGCCCGATCAGGAGGAGGCGCCGGACCTTAAGATACTGAGCATGCGCGGCGTTCGCCCGGTCGCCGTGCTCTTCAAGCGTCGCCCGCGCCGCATCGAGCGCCTTTGCAGGCCAGCCTAGGTCGCGCGAGACGAGGGCGACCTCGGCCTCGGCGACCACGCATCGCGCACGGGCCACGGCCTCTTTCGGTCCGAAGGCGCGCGCAGCACTTCGCAGCAGAGCCTTCGCTCGAACATGATCGCCGAGCTGCGCCATCGCGATGCCTCGCAGCGCGAGACCCGGCGCGTCGTCGCGCAGGGCGATCCGCTTCAATGCGCTCAAGGGGTCACCTGCTGCGAGTGCGCGCGCCGCGGCGGTGATCAACGAGTCCATCGGAATCCTTAACGTTGGGTGGCGACGATCCCGTCTTTTCCGAGCAGCTCGATCACACTGCCCTGGCCGACCAGATGTCCGGTACCCACGATGACCAAGTAGTTCTTGTCATCATTGAGCAGAGCCTCGATTTTGGGCAGCCACTTGCGGTTGCGCGCTACCAAGAGGGATTGGTACAGCGCCGGATCGCGGCCAAACTCCGACTTCAATTGATCTGCGAACCAGACCGTGTCGCCGCGCTGCCACGCGTGCACCATAGCGTCCACTTCCTTCGGCAAATCATGGGCCTCCTGCAGGCTCGACACCAAGTAGTCGGCTTGCTCGTCCATGGGCATGGCATCGAACAGCGCGATCTGATCGTGGATCGTTTCCAATCCCGCCACCGGTTTACTATCGCTGCGCGCGTGCTCCAAGAAGAACATTTCGACGCCCGACTGCGGCTGAAACCCGAGCTGCTGCAATTGCAGCTGAGAGATCGCCTCGGCGACGAACCAAGGCGCGAACGCATCGAAGATGGAGATGTCGACGCCGACCTCGCGGGCTAGCACGCCGGCACGCTCGTAGCGCTGCTTGCCCATGATTGAGGGCAAGGTTTGACCCTCAGGCAGCCGCGCGCTGGTGAGCAGTTCGATTTGCATTCGCTGCGGGTCGATTTCCTGCAAATTCACTTCCATGAAAATCGATTTGGCATCGCCGTATGCACGGAGAACGGCCGGTGCAAGAGGGTAGTCGGTCGGGCGCAGGACGTGAATCGAGCCCAAGATGTAGACGGTATTGTGCTTGCCGTGCAATTCCCACAAGGCATGCAGCGCAGTGTCGGCGCGGACCGTGGCCGCAAGAGCCACGCACGACAGCGCCAGTCCTGCTAAGCGCCAGCGGATGACAAGTCGTCGCATTGAGGATTTTAGGGCCTAGCTCGCCGTCTGGCGCAATTCTGCGGATTCTACCCAGTGTACCTCGGAGTCGATACGGCCATCTGCGTGCAACTCGAAACTTCGATAGGCGGGTGGAAGCGAATCCACGGCGTAGCGATCGCTCTTGGGGAGAAATTGCGCGCCAGTCGACGGCGTGGCAAACAAGCTCACATCGCCGCGCTTGCCTTCAAACGCCTGGTGAACGTGACCCCACACCACCGCGCGCACATTCCTGTGCGCCTCAATAATGCGCCAAAATTCATGTGCTTCGGCGAGACCCACACCGTCCAGCCAGCGGCTGCCCATGGGAATCGGATGATGATGCAAGCACACCATGGCGTGCTTGCGCGAGCCGGCCAGAGCGTTGTCGAGGCGCGCGAGTTCGTTCTTCGTCAGGCGGCCGCCGACATGGCCGGGATCGTAACTATCGAGCATGACAAACACCCAATCGCCGATGGTGTGCGTGCCGCAAATCTCAAAGGGTGCGCCCGTCAGTTCTTTGCGCATGGCCTCAGGCTCATCATGATTGCCGGGGATGCACAGCACTGGTTTTTTAATGCCGCCGAAAAAGCTGCGAAAGCGCAGATAGCCGGATTTATCGTCCTGCACCAAATCACCTGTGACCAGCATTGCCTCATAGTCAGGGACCCGCGCAATCGCATCAGCAAGCGCGAAGCGCAAGCTCGAGTCGGTTTCAACGCCGCGCAATCGCCCGCTGGCGCAGCCGTAAAGATGAGGGTCGGTGATTTGTAGAATATGCATTATTTAAATGGTAGCAAAGCACCACCGCCTCGACGGTGAACTGGGTCATGCCAACGCTTCAATGCGTTATACATATACAGAGTGCCGTTATGTGACCGTGTTCCGTCGCAAATTGACTACGTCAGCCAGGAATGCGACCGATATCACGCGCCATTGCTGGCGGGGGGCTCATCGGGGACAATAGCCGGCTTGTTTTGCTAAGAAGAGCCTCCGTATGCCGACCCGTCGCGATCTTGCCAATGCCATTCGAGCTCTCTCCATGGACGCGGTCCAAAAGGCGAATTCAGGGCATCCGGGCGCACCCATGGGCATGGCGGATATTGCCGAAGTGTTGTGGCGAGACGTGCTTAAGTTCAATCCGGGCAATCCGACGTGGTTGGATCGTGACCGGTTCGTGCTTTCGAACGGGCACGCATCCATGTTGCTGTACTCAGTCCTACACCTCACCGGTTATCCCTTGTCGATGGAGGAAATCAAGAATTTCCGCCAGTGGGGCTCGAAGACCGCCGGCCACCCGGAGCGTGAAATTCATCTCGGCATCGAGACCACCACGGGGCCGCTGGGACAGGGATTTGCCAATGCCGTCGGCATGGCACTCGCCGAGCGCTCGCTGGCTGCCACCTTCAATCGGCCGGGCCACGCCATCATCGATCATCACACCTACGTTTTTGTCGGTGACGGTTGCATGATGGAGGGCATTTCTCACGAGGCGGCGTCATTCGCCGGGATGCAGCAGCTCGGCAAGCTCATCGCGATCTATGACGACAACGGGATTTCAATCGATGGCAAAGTCGTCGGCTGGTTCGACGACGACACCGCGCATCGCTTCGAAGCGTACGGCTGGCATGTCATCCCGCACGTTGACGGTCAAAGCAGCGAGGCAGTGGCCGCGGCGCTGGCCGCTGCGCGCGCGGTCGCCGATAAACCCTCATTCATTTGTGCCAAAACCATAATCGGATTTGGCGCGCCCAAGCAAGGCACCCAAACCATGCACGGGGAGGCGATGGGCGCCGAAGACATCGCCACTACACGCAAAACCCTGGGGTGGAATTCTCCGCCATTCGAGATACCGGCCGATATTCGGGCCGAATGGGACCGGCGCGACAAGGGTGCGAAGGCCGAACAGCAATGGCGCACACGGTTTGCCGCTTACAAACAGGAATTTCCCGCGTTGGCCGCAGAACTGGAGCGGCGCATGGCCGGCGATCTGCCCGCCGGTTTCGACGATCTGGCGCGCGCCTTGGTCGGCGGCGCGCAAGCCGAGGCTAAGGTACTTGCCACACGCCAGTCCTCGCAGGCGGCGCTGAATGCCATCGGTCCGTCCTTGCCCGAATTGCTGGGCGGCTCGGCGGATCTCACGCCCTCGAACGGCACGTGGCGCAAGGACTCCGTGACCTTGACTCCCACCGTCCCCGCCGGAAACTATATCCATTACGGCGTGCGCGAGTTTGGGATGTCGGCGATCATGAGTGGCATCACCGCCCACGGGGGCTTTATTCCGTACGGCGGCACGTTCCTAACTTTTTCCGACTACGCGCGCAACGCCGTGCGCATGGCCTGTTTGATGCGCATCCGTGTGATATTCGTCTATACGCACGATTCCATCGGCTTGGGCGAGGATGGCCCAACACATCAGCCGATCGAGCATCTTGCAAGTCTGCGAGTCATCCCTCATATCGACGTGTGGCGCCCGTGCGATGCGGTCGAAACCGCGGCGGCGTGGGGTGCAGCACTCGATAATCGCGATGGTCCGACGCTGCTCGTCTTGACGCGCCAAGCTTGTTCGCATCAGGCGCGCGAACCTGCTCAGGTGGCCAATATCGCGCGCGGCGGCTATGTGTTGATCGAACCCGTAAGGGGACCGGAGGCGATCGTGATTGCCACGGGGTCCGAAGTCGGGATTGCCGCCGAGGCGGTCCGCACCGTGAACGCCAAGGGGGGCAAGGTGCGGCTGGTGTCGATGCCGAGCACGAACAAGTTCGACGCTCAGGACGATGCCTACAGGGAGAGCGTGCTGCCCGCGGCGGTCACGCGCCGCGTAGCCGTAGAGGCGGGTGTACGCGCCGCCTGGTGGCGCTACGTGGGCTTGAAGGGGCAGATCGTCGGCATCGATCATTTCGGCGCCTCAGCACCCGCCAAGGTGCTGTTTCCGCAGTTCGGGTTCACCGCGGAAAAGGTCGTGGAAGCAATCGAGAAAGTACTAAGGTAGCGAGAGGTATACATGGCGATCAAGGTGGGCATCAACGGTTATGGGCGAATCGGACGAAATATTCTGCGCGCGCTCTACGAAGGCAAGCACGGCTCTGATATCAAGATCGTTGCCATCAACGATTTGGGCGACGCCAATACCAATGCGCACCTGACCCGCTTCGACACCGTGCATGGCCGATTTCGCGGTGAGGTTCATGTCGAAGGCGATTCCATGGTGGTCAACGGCGATCGCATCCGCGTGGTGGCGCAGCGCGATCCGAGCAAACTACCCTGGCGCGAGTTGGGCGTGGACTTTGTGCTCGAGTGCACGGGTTTGTTCACCAGCAAGGCCAAGGCATCCGCCCATATTGCGGCAGGTGCCAAGAAAGTGGTGATTTCCGCGCCGGGTGGGGACGATGTGGATGCCACCATCGTATACGGCGTGAATGACGGCATTCTGAAATCCGGCATGACGGTCATTTCCAATGCGTCCTGCACCACCAATTGCCTGGTTCCCCTGGTCAAAGTGTTGCACGACAAGGTCGGCGTCCTCGCCGGTGTGATGAACACCGTGCATTCCTACACCAACGACCAGGTATTGACGGATGTGTATCACTCGGACCTGCGCCGTGCGCGTTCGGCGACCATGTCGATGATTCCCACGAAGACCGGCGCCGCTGCGGCTGTGGGCTTGGTCATGCCTACGCTTGCGGGCAAGATCGACGGCTTCTCGATTCGGGTGCCGACCATCAATGTGTCATTCGTGGATTTTACCTTCACGGCGGCGCGCAAGACCACGGTGGAAGAGATTCACGGCGCCATCAAGGCGGCAGCGAACGGGGCGCTGAAGGGTATCCTGGCTTACAACGATCAGCCGTTGGTGTCGGTGGATTTCAATCATGATCCTGCCTCATCCACCTACGATGCGACGTTGACCAAGGTCATCGAGGGAACGCTGGTGAAGGTGTGCTCCTGGTACGACAATGAGTGGGGATTTTCCAATCGCATGCTCGATACCACGCTGGCCTGGTCGAAGGCCGTCTAAGAGCCGCCCTCGATGATCACAAAAATGACGAGTCTCGATCTGCGCGGCAAGCGGGTGCTGATACGCGAAGACTTGAATGTGCCCATCCAGGGCGGCTCGGTGAGCAGCGATGCGCGGATTCGCGCCGCGTTGCCCACCATTCAGGCGGCGCTGACCGCGAAAGCCCGTGTCCTCATCATGTCTCACCTTGGACGCCCCGAGGAGGGCAGGTTTGCCGAGGAGTTTTCCTTGGCGCCGGTGGCCAAGCGCCTGGCTCAGCTGCTGGGCGTCCCGGTGGCTCTCAAGAAGGATTGGCTGGACGGCGTCGAATTCGATCCCGGTGAGGTCGTGCTGCTGGAAAACGTGCGCTTCAACAAGGGTGAGAAGAAGGATGCGGATGATCTGTCGCGGCGCATGGCGGCGCTGTGCGACATCTACGTCATGGATGCGTTCGGCACGGCGCATCGCGCCGAAGCCAGCACGCATGGTGTCGCGAAATATGCGCCCATCGTGTGTGCCGGCCCCTTGCTGGTGAGCGAACTGTCGGCGCTCGAAACCGCTTTGGAGAAGCCTGCTCGTCCCTTGCTTGCCATCGTTGCCGGCTCCAAGGTGTCGACCAAACTCACCGTGCTGGAATCCCTGTTGAGCAAGGTGGATCAACTCATCGTCGGCGGCGGTATCACGAATACCTTTCTTGCGGCGCTCGGCTTCAACGTGGGCAAGTCCCTGTACGAGCCCAACATGCTGGACATCTGCAAGCGCCTGCTCGAGCAATCCAAGAAGCGCGGCATCGTCATTCCCATGCCGACCGATGTCGTGGTCGCCACCGAGTTCTCCGCCAAGGCGGAAGCCGACGTCAAAGACGTTCGCCAGGTGTCCGCCGACGACATGATTTTGGACATCGGACCGGACTCGGCCGAGGCCATCGCCGCGCTGGTGGCTTCCGCCGGCACGATTCTTTGGAATGGCCCTGTGGGCGTGTTCGAGTTCGCGCAATTCGGCGAGGGCACACGCACGCTGGCGACGGCGATCGCTCGCAGCAAGGCGTTTTCTCTCGCGGGCGGCGGCGACACCCTGGCCGCCATCGAAAAGTACGGCATCGAGGACAGCATTTCCTACATATCCACCGGCGGCGGCGCTTTTCTCGAATTTGTCGAGGGCAAGAAACTCCCCGCCGTGGAAATACTCGAGCAGCGCGCAGCATGAATTCCGGCCTGCGGCGTACAAAGATTGTTGCAACCTTGGGTCCCGCCACGGACGAACCCGGGGCGCTGTCGGAAATGGTACGCGCCGGCGTGGACGTGGTGCGCCTGAATTTCTCTCACGGCGTCGTTGCCGATCATGCGCGCCGGATCGAGCTGGTGCGCGAGGCCGCGCGCCAAGCCGGCCGCTACGTGGGTGTGCTCGGCGATCTGCAGGGGCCGAAAATCCGCATCGACCGATTCGTGGCGGGGAAGATTACGCTGCAGGACGGCGCGGAATTTACACTGGACGCGTCTTTGGCGGTCGACGCCGGCACCGAGACCGCGGTGGGCATTGCCTACAAGAAACTGCCGAGCGATGTCTTCGCCGGCGATGTGCTGCTGCTCAACGACGGTCAGATCAGCGTGCAAGTGTTGGGTATTGACGGGCCTCGAATCAAGACCAAGGTGCTGGTGGGCGGGGAGCTCGGCAATAACAAAGGCATCAATCGGCAGGGGGGCGGACTGTCCGCCGGCGCACTGACCGACAAGGATCGCGAAGACATTGTCACGGCGGCGCGATTGAAAGTGGACTACCTGGGCGTGTCCTTTCCGCGCGACGCCGCCGATATGGATGAAGCTCGCGGCTTGCTGCGCCAAGCCGGCGGCCACGGGCTTCTGGTGGCGAAAATCGAGCGCGCCGAGGCGATCAAAAATCTGGCCGCCGTGACCAAGGCGAGCGACGGCGTGATGGTGGCCCGCGGCGATCTCGGCGTGGAGATGGGTTTTGCGGAGCTCGCGGGACTGCAGAAGCTGATCATCCAGGAAGCACGCCACCAGAATAAAGTCGTGATCATGGCGACGCAGATGATGGAATCGATGATTACGGCCACCATTCCCACCCGGGCCGAAGTCTCCGATGTCGCCAACGCGGTCATGGACGGCACCGACGCCGTGATGCTGTCGGCGGAAACCGCCTCCGGCAAGCATCCTGCCAAAGTCGTGGAGGCCATGGCACAGATCGTCGTCGGCGCGGAAAAATATGAAGTCGAGCATGTTCGCGCCAGGCAGCGGGTCAGCGGCAACTTCGCGCAGACGGATGAAGCCATCGCCGCCGCGGTGATGTACACGGCGAACCATTTGCCGGTGAAAGCCATCGTGACTTTGACTGAATCCGGCTCGACGGCATTGTGGATGTCGCGGGTGCGCTCGGATATTCCGATTTATGCCTTCACCCGGCACGAAAGCACGCGCCGCCGGGTGACCTTGTATCGCGGCGTCTACCCCGTCGCCTACGATATCGAGGACCGGGGCGAAGCCGTTTATTTCTCCATATTCCGCCTGCTGCTCGGCCAGAAACTGGTGTTGGAAAGCGATCACATCATTCTCACCAAGGGTGAGCTGAGCGGCATCTCAGGCGGCACGAATTCCATGCAAATCCTGCGCGTCACACGAAAGTAGCTTAAATGGCCAATGAATTTCGCGGTACCGATCGATATATCGCCACAGAAGAATTGATGGCCGCGGTGAACGCCGCCGTCGTGCTGTCGCGGCCGCTGCTCATCAAGGGCGAACCTGGGACCGGCAAGACGCTGTTGGCGAACGAAATCGCGCGCGCTTTGGATAAGCCGTTTTTCGAGTGGCACATCAAATCCACCACCAAGGCCCAGCAGGGGCTGTACGAATATGATGCGGTGTCGCGCCTGCGCGATTCGCAGCTCGGCGATCCGCGGGTGCAGGACATTCGCAATTACATTCTCAAAGGCAATTTGTGGGAGGCCTTCGATTGCGACGTGCAGCCGGTGCTGCTCATCGATGAAATCGACAAGGCGGACATCGAATTTCCGAATGACCTGTTGCGCGAGCTGGACCGCATGGAGTTCTACGTCTACGAAACGCGTGAAACGGTGCGCGCCAAGCATCGGCCGGTGATCGTGATCACCAGCAACAATGAAAAGGAACTGCCGGACGCCTTTTTGCGGCGCTGCTTTTTCCACTACATCCGCTTTCCCGATACGGCGACGATGACGCAGATCGTCGACGTGCATTTTCCGGATCTGAAGCGCGAGCTGCTGCACGAGGCGCTGACGACGTTCTTCAAGATCCGTGAGACGCCCGGCCTGAAGAAGAAGCCGACCACATCCGAATTGCTCGACTGGATCAAGTTATTGGTGAGCGAAGAGATACCTCCCGAGGTGCTGCGCAGCGACGACACCAAGAAACTGATCCCGCCGCTGTACGGGGCGCTCCTTAAAAATGAGCAGGACGTGCACTTGTTCGAGCAACTCGTTTTCTTAAACCGCCGGAATGCTCGTTAAGTTCTTTTTTCTGCTGCGTAAGACCGGCGTGCCGGTCTCAATCACCGAACTATTGACCTTGCTCGAAGCCCTCAAAGCCGGTTTGGGGGACTTGAGCGCCGAGCGCTTTTATTACCTGGCGCGAACCTGTTTGGTGAAGGACGAGAAGTTCTACGATCGCTACGACCGCGCCTTCGCCGCGCACTTCAAAGGCGTCGAGGATGCCTTCGCGAATCTGCAGCGCCAGCTCCCCGCCGATTGGCTGGAGAAACTGACGGTGCGCGATTTCACCGACGAGGAGAAGGCCGAGATCGAGGCCATGGGCGGTTGGGATAAAATGATGGAGACTTTGAAGAAGCGTCTCGAGGAGCAGAAGGAACGGCATCAGGGCGGCAACAAATGGATCGGGACGGCGGGCACTTCGCCGTATGGCGCCTACGGCTTCAATCCTGAGGGTGTGCGCATCGGCCAGGAGGGTGGACGCAATCGCAGCGCCGTGAAGGTTTGGGACAAGCGCGAATTCGCGAATCTCGACGATAAGGTGGAACTGGGTACGCGCAACATCAAGATTGCGCTGCGCCGATTGCGCAGATTTGCGCGGCGCGGAGTCCCCGAAGAACTGGCTTTGGCCGATACCATCGATGCCACCGCACGCTCGGGCGGATGGCTCGATATCAAAATGCAGGCCGAGCGAAAAAACGTCATCAAAATTCTGCTGCTGCTCGATATCGGCGGATCGATGGACGATCACGTCAAGACATGCGAGGAACTATTCTCCGCCGCGCGCAGCGAGTTCAAGCATCTGGAGCACTATTACTTTCATAACTTCGTCTACGAGGCGCTGTGGAAGGACAACCGCCGGCGCTTCAACGAGCACGTCGGAACCACCGAAATCATCCGCACCTATGGGCCCGACTACAAGTTGATTCTCGTTGGGGATGCCACCATGAGTCCCTATGAAATCACGCACGCCGGCGGCAGCGTCGAGCACTGGAATCCCGAACCGGGCAGCGTCTGGCTCGAGCGGTTGATGAAACAGTACGCGAAATTCGCCTGGATCAATCCGCAGCCGCAATCGCGCTGGCGCCAGACTGCCTCGATCGACATGACCCGCGACATGCTCGAAGGGCGCATGTATCCCTTGACGCTGGCTGGGCTCGACGATGTCATCGACGCGCTAACGTGACGGAGGAGCCTGGGCAGCTCGGCTTGGTATTGACGGGCGGCGGCGCCCGCTCGGCCTACCAAGTGGGCGTGCTCAGAGGCATCGCCGATCTTTTGAGACGCGGCTCGGCCTGTCCGTTCCCGATCATTACCGGCACCTCCGCCGGCGCGGTCAGCGCCATTGCCCTTGCTTCGGATGCCGCGCATTTCCGCCGCTCGATCTACGCCATCGAGCGGGTGTGGCGAGATTTTCGCGTGCACCACGTATTCAAGGCAGACGCGGCGAGCATGCTGAAATCCGGCATGCACTGGTTCATGGCCTTTCTCACTGGCGGCTGGCTGGTGCAGCCGCCGCATGCGCTGTTCGACAATTCGCCCTTGTGGGAACTGCTGCGCACGCATTTGCACTTCGACGGCATTCCCCGCAGCTTGTACAAGACTCACTTGCACGCCATCGGCATCAGCGCGACCTGCTATGGCAATGCCGACTCGGTTACTTTTTTCGCCGCCGAGCCTTCGGCGGAACCCTGGCACCGGGTGTACCGCAAGGGCGTGCGCGCCACCTTGACTCTGGATCACTTGATGGCCAGTCTCGCGATTCCCTTCCTGTTCCGTCCGGTGCTGTTGAGCGATGCCTACTATGGCGACGGCGCCATGCGTCAAACATCGCCGTTGAGTCCGGCGATACTTCTCGGCGCGACCCGGCTCGTGATCATCGGCGTCAACGATCCCGCGCCGACGGGTGCGGCGCCGCCGCGGCCCGCGATCGAACCCACGTTCAGCCAAATGTTCGGCTTCATGCTGGATTCTTTGTTCATGGATACGTTGAATGCCAATCTGGAACGCATCAACCGCTACAACGAAAGTGCCGAAATGCAGCCGATCGAGACGCTCGTGCTCACGCCGTCCCAGGATGTCAACGAAATTGCACGCCGGCACCTCAAGGAGCTGCCGCGGGCTTTGCGGACGCTGCTGCGCGCACTGGGCGCGCACAATTCGGCCAACTCGCTCCTGCTCAGCTACCTGTTGTTCGAGCGCGGCTTCACCCGGGAAATGATCGACTTGGGCTACCAAGATGCCAAGACGCGCGCCGCGGAAATTCGCGAGTTCCTGCAATTGGAGCACGCGCGCCACTACCGGGCGGGGAGTTAGGGCTCCTGGTTCTTCTGCAGCGAGTCGTGCCGGGTGAGTACCTGGGGGTAAGACTTGCGGAAATGTTCCGCGAGCTGCTCGGCAATGTACACCGAACGATGTTGGCCACCGGTGCAGCCGATCGCGATGGTCAGATAGCTGCGATTTGCCTGCGAAAATTCGCCGACGCGCTTTTCCAGGAAGGCAATCAGGTCTGTGATCATGCCGCGCACGCTGGCGTAGCTTGCAAGATATGCGATAACGGCTGAATCGCGGCCGGTGAGACTGCGCAGCGCACGCTCCCAGTAAGGATTCGGCAAGCTGCGCACATCGAACACGAAGTCCGCGTCCCCCGGTATGCCGTGCTTGAAGCCGAAGGATTCGAACATCAGAGACAGCCGGCCCTCGCGGCGCAGATCGATACGCTCGCGGATGAGCTCGCGCAGCGCATGCACGCCCATATTCGAGGTATCGATCACACAATCCGCCGCGGTGATGATGGGCTCGAGCAGTTTGCGCTCCGAGGCGATTGCCTCGCGCAAACTCACACCGCCGGTGACGAGAGGGTGTTTGCGCCGCGTTTCCGCATATCGTTTGAGCAGCACTTCCTCGGCCGCGTGCAAGTACAGGACTTCGCAATCGATGCCGCTGCGCCGCAGTTCGCCGACCAACGCGGGAATGGTTTCGATCTCGTTGGCCCGGTTGCGCGCATCCAAGCCCACTGCGGTTCGCGGATAGGTGTCGCCCATACCGCGAACCGTGTGAGAGATGAAGGGCTTGAGCAGCGCGGCGGGGATGTTGTCGACACAATAGAAGTCGATATCTTCCAGCATGTGCAGAGCAACGCTCTTCCCGGACCCCGATAGTCCGCTCACGATGATCAGCCGCATCGACATGGAGAGACGAGGCTCCTAGCGCGCCTTGAGGACATCCTCGGCGTGGTGGTCGGAGGTCTTTTCTTTGTGTTTTTTGACGCAGCGGTCGAGCTTGTCGGCCAGCGCGTCGATGGAGGCATACATATTCTCTTCAGCTGCTTCGGCGTAGATCTTGTTTCCGCGCACCATCAGCGTGGCCTCGGCCTTGTGACTCATTTTCTCGACCGTGAGGACGCAGTGGACGTCAATCAGCTGCTCGAAATGCCGCGAGATCCGCTCGAATTTTTTGAAAACATAGCCGCGCAGCGCGGGGGTGACTTCCACATGATGACCGCTGAGATCTAATTGCATGTTTCCTCCTTTCACGTTAAGACGCTCGGGCCGCCGCTCGCTTGCGTTCGTTGGACGGTGCGATCTGCATGCCTTCGCGATATTTGGCAACCGTGCGCCGGGCCACGGGTATGCCCTCTTGCGACAAAATTTCCGCGAGCTTGGCGTCGCTCAACGGATTGTCCGGATTCTCCTGCGAAATCAGCTTTTTTATCTTGGCGCGAATCGCCGTGGATGACATTTCGGTGCCGTCCGCGGCCGCGACATGGCTGGAGAAGAAATAGCGAAATTCGAATACGCCGCGCGGCGTGTGCATGTACTTGGCGGTGGTGACGCGTGAAATCGTCGACTCGTGCATCTCGACCGCTTCGGCCACGTCCTTCAGGATCAGCGGCTCCATTGCCTCCTCGCCGATCTCGAAAAAGCTCGTCTGGCGCTGCACGATGCAGCGCGCGACTTTCACCAGGGTTTCGTTGCGGATTTCCAGGCTGCGCATCAGCCAGCGCGCTTCCTGCAATTGAGTGCGCAGCATGGCGTGATCGGGTGCGCGCGATATCAAATTCGCATAGCTTTGGTTCACCCGCACGCGCGGCACGGTGGCCTGGTTGATTTCCACCACCCAGCCATGATCGGTGCGGCGCACGAAAACATCGGGGATCACGTATTGCGCCTG